>VOFB01004668.1_pt1 | contig 33769 bp, 49 predicted proteins | sample 5384141 | NCBI WGS metagenome assembly VOFB01 (sample SAMN12384721, study PRJNA508395) | human gut metagenome | isolation source: healthy gut A | host: Homo sapiens | reverse complement strand
ATGGCGTAGACCGTGCGGCAGCTCCAGAACCGCTCTTCCTCGGCCATGAGAAAGCGCTTCGCGCCTGTGAGATGGCGGATGCCGCTGACATGATCCGGGTCGAGATGACTTATGAGCACACAGTCGATATCCTCCGCCTGCAGCCCAAGCGCCGCCAAGCGTTCGTCGATTGCCTCACCCTTCGGGAGCGTCGGGTGGTAGAGCGCGGCCAGCCGCTCCGGCAATATGCGGCGCACGGCCTTCACGTCATAGCGCCCGTCCGGACTTATCTCGCGGCACCAGCCGCAGTCGAACAGCAGCCCGCCCCCGTGGATGCTCTATCAGAAACGCGAACACGGGCAGTTCGACGCGCGCCCTGTCCGGACAGAGCGCCATTTCCACCGCACCGCGCGCGACCCAAGCTCGCCGCCGTAGGCCATCTTCGGCGACACGCGGATGCTTTGCCCGCGCCGCAGGGGATAGATCCGTATATGCTTCTCTTCGCTCAAAATATCACCGCCTGATTTTTGTTGACCGTGTGGTTATAAAACATATTACCACCCATAAAAACGAAAGTCAAGTTATTGACAATGCCGGAAGAATGTGCTATTTTTATTATTGACCAAGCGGTCAATAATAAAAAAAATTCTGGGGAGGATATTGCAATGTCATCCAAGGAGAAAAATACCGTCCGCCTGCTGGACACAAAACTTGACGCGAAGACCACCAAGACAATGGTCATCTGCGCGGTCATCATGCTCGTGTCGGTGCTCATCCACGACGGCGACCATATCCGTCAGGCCGTCAACTGGGGCTACACCATTCCGCTGTCGCTCTGGGCGCTGAACCTCATCGTCTACGTGCTGCCCGTCGTGTCCATCTTTCTGGCCAGGAGCCGCCGCATGTCCGCGACGCTCGTCAGCGCGCTGGGCGGCATCGTCACCTCGCTCTCGTTCGTCGTGCTGCACTGCTTCGGCTCCTCCAGCGGCCTGAACTGGGGCATCTGGAACTTTACATATTTTGAGCTTATCGAGGGCGTCTGGTACGACGCGGGCAACGGCATGCAATTCTATCAGGGCGTCGATACCCCAGCTGGATCCTGCTCTTCCACGTGCCGGTGTTCTGCCTGCCCTGCTCCGTCATCTCTCTTAAGAAGTTTTTCAAGATCAAAAAGGCCGTAAAAGCCGAAAACGCGGCAAAATAAGAATCATATCAACTGATACGGGGACAGCGTCTCCGTATCGGACGTATTGAGCAAGGTGTCCGCAATGAAAGAAATTTCCCTGAAAATCAGCGATATCGACTGCGCGGCCTGCGTCGAGCGGCTGAACCGCGCTTGGCGCCGTGAACGGCGTACGCGACGCGGCGGTGAACTATGCGTCCGGCCGCGCGCTCATAAGCTATGACGAGGGCGCGGCAAGCATCGCGTCGATTGCTGCCGCGGTGAAAAAAGCGGGCTTCGGCGTTCCGGCGGACAGCGTGGAGCTGAAATGTCCCGCGCTCGACGCGGAGACGATGAGCCGTGCCCTCGCCGCTCTGCGCGCCATGGAAGAGGTGCAGAGCGCGGAGCAGAACGCCGAGACCGGCAGTATCCTCGTCCGCGTCTGGCCTGTGAATCCGGACAGCCGCCGTCTGCTCGCGGCGTTGCGCGAGGTCGGTGTGTGGGCGGAACTGGGCGAGATGACCAGCGGCGAGGAGGAGTCGGAGGTCAGAAAGCGGCTCGCGCTGCTGCGGCTCATCGTCGCCGCGACGCTTCTGAGCGTGCCGCTCGTCTGGGAGATGCACTACCTTGTCCAGTTCGTGATCGCAACCGTGATCCAGTTCTGGCCTGGCATGTATTTTTACCGCGGCGCCTGGCGCGGCCTGCGCAACGGGACGATGAACATGGACGTCCTCGTCGCGCTGTCAACGACGATAATTTACCTGTATAGCGCCTACGTCGGCTTCACCGTTCCTGTCGGGAAGATGCTGTACTTTCTCTCCAACGGCGTGCTCATCGCGCTGCTAGCGCTGTTCGGGCGCTACCTTGAGCAGCTTTTGCCATGGGCGAAAGCTCGCAGGCGATACGCCGCCTCATGCGGCTTCAGCCGAAAACCGCGCTCGTGCAGCCGCGGCGGCGAGGAGAAGGGAGCTGAGCATTGAGGAGATCGAGGAGCACGACGTCGTCATCATCCGCCCGGGGAGCGCATCCCCGTGGACGGCGTGATAATCGAGGGGCGCTGCGCGGTCGACGAGTCGCTGACGGGGAGAGCCTGCCGGTAGATAAAGCCGAGGGCGACGAGCTGCTCGGCGGCACGCTCAACCGCTCCGGCAGTGTGAAGCTCGCTGCGACGCGGCTTGGCAAGGACTCCGTTCTGCAGCAGATAATCGACCTTGTGCAGCGCGCGCAAAGCTCCAAAGCGCCCGTGCAGCGGCTGGCGGATAAGATCGCGGCGGTGTTCGTGCCGGTGATGATCGCGCTGGCGGCGGGCGTGTTCTGCCTGTGGTTCTTCGCGCTCGCCCCTGGCGACTGGGACAGGGCGATAAACTGCCTGTGCAGTATGCTGGTCATCGCCTGCCCCTGCGCGCTCGGTCTCGCCACGCCCACGGCCATCATGGTCGGTACAGGCCGCGCGGCGGAGCTGGGCGTCCTGTTCAGAAACGGCGCGGCAATAGAAAATTGCTGGCGCACGGGCGCTGTGGTGTTCGACAAGACCGGCACACTCACATGGGGTCAACCGGAGGTCACGGAGCTGCTGCCTTGCAGCGGGACTTCGCCGCAGGAGCTGGCGGTGTGCGCGGCGGCGGTCGAGCGGCTGTCGGAGCATCCGGTGGCGCAGGCGGTGTGCCGCGGCGCGCGCGTTCGGCTGTGCGGGTATGCTGCCGCCGAAAGCTGACGGATTTTGAGAACCTGCCCGGCCTCGGCGTGACCGGCAGAACCGGCGGCGAAACGCTCGCGGCGGGGAGCCGTGAGCTGATGGCGCGGCTGGGCGTGGACATATCGCCGCTGGCCGCACTGCCCGACGTCCGCAGTCAGGCGAAAACCGAGGTCTGCGTCGCCCGCGGCGGGAAGCGCTGGGCGTCATCGGCGTGGCCGACCGTCTCCGTTCGGACGCGGCGGAGACGGTGCGGCGGCTGAAAAAGCTCGGCGTCGAGCTGTGGCTCATCACCGGCGACAACGAGCGCACGGCGCAGGCGGTCGCCGCCGAATGTGATATAGAATACGTCCTCAGCGGCGTTTTGCCGGAGAATAAGGCCGAAAAAGTACGCGAACTGCAATCGCGCGGCCTGAAGCTCGCCATGGTCGGCGACGGGATAAACGACGCGCCCGCCCTCGCCGCGGCAGACACGGCGATAGCCATGGGCGGCGGGACGGACGTCGCGATCGAGTCGTCCGACATAACGCGCTCGGCGGCAGACTGAGCGCCGTACCGGACGCGCTTGAAGTCTCGCGCGCGACGATGGGCGCGATAAGGCTGAATCTCGCGTGGGCGTTGCTGTATAACGTCCTGTCGGTCGGTGCGGCGGCCTTCGGTGTCGTCAATCCCTCGATGGCCGCGGCGGCGATGAGCCTGTCGTCCATCGCGGTGCTGATGAATTCACTGCGGCTGAAGAAGGCGGTGGAGAAAAAATGAGCGCGTATACGACGGAAATTCTGGATATGAAGCTCGGCGGCATGGTCTGCCCCTCGTGTGAGGACGTGATCGCCGCGGCGGCTGCTCGCGGAGCGCGGGGTCGTGGACGCGGAGGTCAGCTATTATAAGAGCCGCGCGTGAAGTATGACCCGCCATCGTCACGCCGGAGCGGCTGGAGAGTGCGTGAAAAATGCCGGTTACGGCGTGGGCGGCGCGGACTCGGCGGCGTGGCGGCGGATGCTATATGCCTGCTAACGCCGTAATCCTGCTGACCTGGTGCGCTGACTCGGTATGCGAAGCCGGGCGCTCCGGTCATGAGCGCCGGTATGAGCCTGCTTCAGGTGCTGCCGCTCGGCATGGTCACGAGCGTGCACTGTCTCGGCATGTGCGGCGGCATCGCCATGGCGCAGTGCGGGGGTATCGACGTCGGGCGCGGCGCGGAGCTTCGCGCCGCCGCGGCCTATAATCTCGGCAGAGTCGCGGCCTATACCGCGGTGGGCGCGCTGTGCGGCGGGCTTGGCGCGGCGATAAGCTACGGCGCGCAGACAAAGTCCATGGTCTTTACGCTTGCGGGCGCGGTGGTCGCGCTCATGGGCGTGAATCTGTCCGGCTCCGCTCCGGCGCTGCGGCGGCTCGCGGCGCGCTCATGCCGCGCAGACGCGGCCTGCCGAAGGGCGGCGCGCCGCTTATCGCGGGTCTTGCGACGGGGCTTATGCCCTGCGGCTCGCTCTACGCGATGTGGACCTACGCCGTCGGCACGGGCTCTGCCGTCCGGGGCGCGGCGGTGATGCTGTGCTTCGCCCTCGGCACAGTGCCCACGCTGTTTCTGCTTGGCGTGCAAGGGCTTGTTCGCCGAAGCTGAGAAAATACGCGGCGCGCGTGTCGTCCGTGCTCGTCACGGCGATGGGGCTGAAAATGCTCATCGCCGGTCTGAAGCTTGGGAACTTTATATGAAAAAAAGGCTGTCATTGATAATGACAGCCTTTTTGTGTATCAATGATGGTTAAGACTAATTGATTTTCTTGTATCTCTTGAAGCACAGCCCCCGCGAACACCGCGCACAGCACGCCGCCCGCGAGCATGATGTACAGATAGCAGATGTCCTCGCCCGCGCCCACTATCAGCGCGTACACGATGCCGATAAGCGCAACGGCCGCGCCCGTGATGCCGCCGAGGCTCAGCGCCCCGAAGCCCCTGTAAACGCGAGCCATGGGCAGAATATAGTCCAGCTTCTGTATGCGCTCGCTGATAAAAGCTCGACCAGCCCAACCAGCATGAGAAGCGCCGGAATAATGGCCAGCACGGCCACCGCCGCCAAGCCCCCAGTACTGCATGAATTCCGGTTTTTCCGCGAAGCATTTCACCAGAGCGACATAGTAGGCGATCCACCCGACGTTCCCGAAAATGTCATACACGATCCACCTTGTAGGTGTAATATCAGTCTTGTACATATAGCCCTCCAGCCTTGATTTTGCCCTGCGCGGGTCAGACAAGAGTGCGGAGCCGGCTGTTACAGCTTCACGTTCGGGTTCGTGTACTGCCCGTGCCGCCGCGTGTTTTCGCCATAGTGTACCATCAGTTAACAGGGCAGACACGCCTGACAGCGCGTCTTTCCGGCGCTTTTGTCCTTTCGCCGCGTCAGAAGAAGCTTGCACCGTTCCGCTTCCGCCTTGCGGCAAAAGCTGCACTATGCAATCTCCTTCTTCCTTTTCAAATCAAACCCACTTTGTTGGGCTTTAATTTGAGTTATAGAAGTGCGACACGTCTGCGTCTCAAAAAACAAAAAATCACTCGAAAATCCATCCCTGTCAGGTGCGCAGCAGTTTTGACGGAGCAGAAATGTGTCCAGACGATGAGAAGGCCGCCGAGAATACTTGCCGTATTGTCAAGGGCTTTGAAGAAGTATGGGCGCATTTCTGCCCGCCAAAACCGTGTTTGCCCTTGTCAACTGATGGTATGCAAATTTCGGACATCGATGCAGACAACCGAGACACATCACGCACTTGTCCTTGACCCAGACGGGCTTGCCGTCCCGCATCTCGATGGCCTGCACGGGGCACTTCTTCGCGCACAGCCCGCAGCCGACGCAGTCGTCCCCGACGCGGAGATTCGCGGTGCGCCGTGCGCTGTTGTTGTACATCGGCTGGGATATCAGCTCGGTGATGAGCGCCGTGCGCGGAAACATGTGCCGGTTCGTGCGGCGCTCGCTCACGCCGCGTATCGCGCGGCCGATATCCGCTTCCGTCGTGCCGGTAAATCTCGCGGTCTTCTCGGGCGTCGAGAGGTCGAAAACAGGCGTCCAGGTGTCCGGCATGCACAGAGTAGTACGCGTCGACTTTCCGCCCGCGTATGGCCCTGGCCGCCATGACTCCGGCAGCGCCGGGGAGCGTCCCGTAGGTGGCGATGAAGAACAGGTAGCCGCTTTTATACTCTCTGATGAGCATAACATTCCCTCCATACGCAGGCCGTAGCCTGCCCGATTCTTGCCTCAGCTCTTTTGACAGATTGCTCAAATATCCTGATGATGTTATTGTTGATATTGCCGGTCAGCGCGCCGTTATAGTTGCATATGAACGTCCCCGCGATCAGGATCATCATGGCTCAGCCTCGCGCGCGCCGACATCCTCGCCGTAAATTTTTATCAGGCACCGCTCCATGATGCGCCGCCACTCGGCAAATTCCTCGCGCACAAGGCGGCCGATCTCATCGTCGTAGCGGGCAAGAACGTAGGTCTGCGTGGTGGCGTTCGGGCGCACCTCGCCGGGCTTGCCGACCGCGACGTATTCCATGAACGCGTTCATGTAGTCGAGGTTCGAGCCGTAGTTTTTCGCGCGGGTGCTCCGCAAACCACGCCACGCACTTCTCCGTCATGTATTCGCGCGTGTAGCGCACGTAGCTCACCAGCAGCTCATGCTTGCTCTTGAAGTAATACAGCAGCTTCGAGTGCGACATTCCGGCGCGCTCGGCCACCATGCGGCGGGTATCTGCGTGATGGTGCGCTCCTCGATGCAGCTCTGGAACGCCGCGAGGATATTCATTTTGACTGCGTCATGGTCGATTATTGCGGGCATTTCGCGCCTCCGGTGGTTAGATGTATATAATCGAATATATCACACTTCTCCCCAAAAGTCGAGGGGAATGAACCCGCTTTGCCGCCGCGCAATATACTGATGGTGGAGGCGGGTGTTTTTTTGGACTGTAACGGAGAATTCAGCCTTGCGCGGCTGCGCACAGGCGAGACGGCGGAGCTTGTGCGGCTGGAGCAGGCTGCGGTATGCGCCGCCGCCTGCTGGATATGGGGCTGACCCCAGGCGCACGCATCGAGGGTGCGTCGGCGTCAGTCCCGGCGGCGACCCGCGGGCGTTTCTTGTGCGCGGCGCGGTGCTGGCGCTCGCGGCGCGAGGACTTTGCCTGAGCATCATTCTTCGGACTGCGGAGGAGGAGAGACATGGGCTTGACCGGAAGCTCCACCGGACGCGGCGCGTCGGCGGAGACTGAACTGCGCCCCGGCGCGGGCGGGAGCGTGATCGCGCTGGCCAGGGAACCCGAACGTCGGCAAGAGCACGGTTTTCAACGGCCTCACCGGACTGCACCAGCACACGGGAAACTGGCCTGGCAAGACCGTCGTGAACGCGCGCGGCCGCTGCGGCGAGCATCTGCTGGTCGATCTCCCGGGCGCTATTCGCTGATGGCGCGCTCCGCGGAGGAAGAGGTCGCGCGCGATTTTATATGCTTCGGCGGCGCGGATGCGGTCGTCATCGTCTGCGACGCGTGCTGCCTTGAACGGAATATGAACCTTGTTTTACAGACGCTTGAGCTGGGCGGGCGCGCGCTCGTGTGCGTCAATCTTGTCGATGAGGCGGCGCGGAAGGGGATAGAGGTGGACGCGGCGGCGCTGTCGGCGCGGCTGGGTATGCCCGCGGTGTGCGTGTCCGCGCGGACGCGTGCCGGACGGGAAAGCCTCCTCGCCGCGATACCGGAAATGCTGGTCTCGCCCGCGGCGGAAAGCTATGCGATACCGTACCCCGCGCCGGTGGAGGCCGCGGTCACGGCGCTGCCCGCGGCGGAAAAATTGTGTGCGGGGCGGCTTTGCCCGCGCTGGCTCTGCCTGCGTCTGCTTGAAAACGACGATACGCTGAACCGCCGCATCGACGCGTTTCTCGGCGGCGGGCTGTTCGGCAGCGCCCTGCCGACCCTCACGGCGGCGGAGCGGGAACTCCTTGCGGCGCAGGGGATAGACGGCGAGCGGCTGAAGGATATGCTCGTCTCGGCAATAATGGCGGAGGGCGAGAGCGTGTGCGCCGCCTGTGTGCGGCGCGCCGCGGGCTATACCGGACGCGACCGGCGCGTTGACCGCGTCGTCACGGGGCGGCTGCTGGGCTACCCGATCATGCTGGCGCTGCTCGCGATGGTGCTGTACCTGACCATCATCGGCGCGAATTACCCGTCAGAGCTGCTGTCGCGGCTGCTCTCACGCGGTGAGACGGCGCTGAACGCGCTGCTCGCGGCGCTCGGTGCGCCCGATTGGCTGCGCGGGCTGCTCGCCGAGGGGCGTACCGCGTGCTTGCGTGGGTGGTGTCGGTGATCTTTGCCGCCGATGGCGATATTTTTCCCGTTGTTCACGCTGCTTGAAGACGTGGGCTACCTGCCGCGCGTCGCGTATAATCTCGACCGCCCGTTCAAGCGCTGCCATGCCTGCGGCAAGCAGGCGCTGACGATGTGCATGGGCCTCGGCTGCAACGCGGCGGGCGTGGTCGGCTGCCGGATCATCGACTCCCCGCGTGAGCGGCTGCTTGCGATGCTGACGAACGCTTTTTATGCCCTGCAACGGGCGCTTTCCGGCGCTGATAGCGCTGATCACGATGTTTTTTCGCCGCCGGCGGAGCCTTCGTTCCGGCGCTGCTGCGCGCTGACGGGTGTGATCGCGGGCGCGGTGTTGCTGACATTTGCGGCGACAGGGGCTTCTCTCGGCCACGCTTGCGCGGCCTGGAGAGCGGCTTCGTGCTGGAGCTGCCGCCGTACCGCGCGCCGCAGGTCGGGCAGGTGATCGTGCGCTCCGTGCTCGACCGGACGCTGTTCGTGCTCGGGCGCGCGGCGGCGGTCGCCGCTCCGGCAGGCGCGGCGATATGGGCGTTGGCGAATATCAGCGTCGGCGGTGCAGCCTTCTGCAGCACGCGGCGGACGCCCTTGATCCGGTCGGGCGGCTGCTGGGGATGGACGGCGCGATCCTGCTGGCGTTTATATTGGGCCTGCCTGCAAATGAGATCGTCTTTGCCGGTGGCGGTGATGATCTATACGGCGCAGGGCGGGCTTGCGCCGCTGGGTGGGCTCGCTTCGCGCGCGGGGTGCTGGCCGCGAACGGCTGGACGCAGGCGACGGCGGCGTGCGTGATGATTTTTCGCTCGCTGCACTGGCCGTGCTCCACGACGCTCCTGACGATAAAGAAGGAGAGCGGCGGCATGCGCTGGGCAGTCCTCGCTGCAGCCTTGCCCACCGCTTTCGGCGCCGCGCTCTGCGTGCTGGTGAATCTGCTGTTCGGGTAAGTTGAAAGTGGTGGGGCCGCACCTCTTGGCGCCCCTACTAGGTAGCGAAGCGGCGTCGCGGTAGTGAATGACATGCCGGTGGCATGTCAGAGCCGCGCCGTGACCGAGCCGCGCGAGACGCTGTCGCGAAGCGACTGAGGTCGCCAGACTTGGAATATTGCCAATAGCGAAAAGACAGAATGCACCACAAATTGTCCCGCAAGTCCCCACATGCGCAAAAGCTCCGGTAATACGATAAGTATTACCGGGCTTTACTCACTATTTCCTATTTACTTACCGATCACCTGCGGGACGCGGCGTATTTGATAACGGTCGTGATGCCGGAGGAGAGCACAAGGTTCACCAGCAGCTCCACGACGAAATTGATACCGGCGAGACCGAAGATGGCGTAGTATATCACGTTCTGCCCGCCCGCCCAGCTCTGCAGGGTCGAGCCGTAGAAAACGAGCATGCCGAGGATGAAAAGACCCGTGTTGACGACCGGGCACACGATGCCCGCCGTAACGACGGCCGCGAGGGGGCTTTTCTTTTCAATCGCGCGGTAGGCAAGTCCGGAAAGATAACCGGCGAGAATGCCCTTGCCGATGCAGATGAGTATCGCAGCCGATGGGATTGAGCCCCATGAGGAGCATGACCGTGCCGCCGTCCCAGCCGAGAATACCGCCGAGAAGAACGACCAAACCGAACACGCCGCCCAGCAGAGCGCCTGCCGAGCGCCGTAGACCGCCGCACCAATGATTATCGGCGCGAGCGAAAGCGTAATGGGAACGGGACCGAAACGGACAAAGTTGCCGAGGACTGTCAGCACGACGATGATCGCCGAGAACAGCGACAGACCCACCTGCCGCTTCAGCCCTTTGCGCGGGTTTGAGTTGCTCATATTAAATTCCTCCTGCTGCCGCTCCGCTCTGGGCGGATGTGGCGCAAGGAGAGTGTACTACACGGGCATGGGCTTGTCAATAAACTATTTGTCGCTCAGCTTTGCGAAAATATCCCCGTACACGCGGTCGGCTCTGACCCGATACTCCTGCATCAGCTTGTTCACGCTGCGGTTCATATCCTCGGCGCGCTCGCGGTCGGCCATAAGGCGGGTGTTCACGAGCACGTTGAGCGCCGCTCCGGTACATCGCCGCCCACGCGAACACCGAGCCCGTACCGGCATCCGATACCGCAAAGGCTGCTGCCGAGCGCGGCGAACTCCTCCTGAAGCGCGATGACCCGACAGCTCAGCTCGAGTATCTCCATCGGCACGGCGGCATCCGCCAGACATTTCTCCATCACCGCGCCGCGATCCGGCGCGTCCTTCGGCAGGCGGTACGCCTCGGCCAGCGGCAGAAACGCTTCGGCGTCCGCATCCACGAGCGTCAGCGCCGCTCGCGCAGGGACTGCGCCTCGGCGATGAGTTCGCGCAGGCGCGGCTCGTTCGCGGCATATTTAAGGCTTGCCGACGGTGAGCTCACCCACCATGCAGCCGAGCGATGCGCCGAGCGCCGCCGCGAGCGCGGACGCGCCCCGCCGCCGGGCGCGGGCGATGAAGACGCGAGCGCCGCGGTGAACTCCGAAACGGGCATATCTATATAATTTATATTATCCATAGGTATTCTCAAAAATAGCGATGCAGTTTCCTGCATCGCTATTACACGCTTTATTACTTGTTGTCGAGCTTGTGGCTGTCGGCGGCCTTGACGGAGGCGACGACGATGCCGACAGCGCCAGCAGCGCTATGACGTTCGGCACGACCATGAGCTGGTTGAACATATCCGTCAGCTCCCAGACGAGGTCGTTGGAAGCAGCTGAGCCGAGGAAGATGAACGCGATCGCGATGACGGAGTAGATGAGATTGGCCTTCTTGCCGAAGAGGGTAGCGGCAGTTGACGCGGCCGAACATGTTCCAGCTGACAATGGTGGAGAACGCGAAGAACAGCAGGCATATCGCGACGAACGCGCTGCCGAAGCCGCTGCCCATCACCGACGAGAACGCGAGCTGTGCCATGTTCGTCTTGCTTATGCCCTCGGCAGCGGCCGGAGGCGACACGCCGTTGCCCGCGTAGAGCGTGGAGATGACGACGAGGGCGGTCATGGTGAGGACGACGAAGGTGTCGATAAACACGCCCGCCATGGCGGCGATGCCCTGCTCGTGCGGGGTCTTGACGTTGGCCTGCGCGTGGGCGTGCGGGGTGGAGCCCATACCGGCTTCATTGGAGAACAGGCCGCGTTTTACGCCCTGACTGATGGCGGTTTTCAGCGCGTAGCCGATGCTGCCGCCGATGAGCGCGTTGGGGACAAAGGCATATTTGAAGATCATGCCGATGGTCTCGGGGACGTAGCGGATGCGTGCGATGAGGATGACGAGTCCGCCGATGATGTACAGTGTCGCCATGACGGGGACGATCTTCTCCGACACGGACGCGATGCGCTGCACGCCGCCGATAAAGATGAACGCGCACACCGCCGCGATTACCACTCCGACGACCCAGTTCGGCACGCCGAAAGCGTTGTGGCAGGCCTCGGCGATGGAGTTGGACTGCACCATCGCGCCCATAAAGCCGAGGGCGAGGATTATCGCGACCGCGAAGAAGCCTGCGAGGAACTTGCCGCCGCGCCCCTTGAAGGCGGTGGTTATGTAGTACACGGGGCCGCCGCTGACCGTGCTGTCCTCATGGACGACACGCGTGGTCTGCGCGAGGACGGCTTCGGCGTATATCGTCGCCATGCCGAAGAAGGCGATTACCCACATCCAGAATATCGCGCCGGGGCCGCCGATGAGGATCGCGCCGGAGGCGCCGACGATGTTGCCGGTGCCGACCTGCGCGGCGATGGCGGTGGTGAGCGCCTGGAAGGAGCTCATGCCGCTGTCATGCTTCTTGCCGAAGAGCTTGACCTCGCCGAACGCCTTGCGCATGGCCGCGCCGAAATAGCGCACCTGCACGAAGCGGGTCTTTATCGAGAAGAAAAGTCCCGCGGCGACGAGCATGACGATGAGAATGTAGTCCGAGAGATAGCTGTTGACGGTCTGAACGATCTTGAGTAAGGTTTCCATGCTGATTTCTCCTTATAAAAGTGATAAAGCTGCGGCCAGACGGCCACAGCTCCGGAGAAAAACAAAGCGATATATTCCGATCCGCATCGGATCGGGGGAGCTGGTGGTCGTGGCTCGGCGAAAGATCGTTCTCGTCATATTGTAGGGGAAGGCAGCCATGCCGTTATTGAGCGCCGCAATGCTCTCCAGATCGAGGTGGTTCGTCGGCTGGTCGAACACAAGGAAGTTGGCCCCCGAGAGCATCATCTTCGAGATCATGCAGCGCACTTTTTCGCCGCCGGACAAAACCTTGACCTGCTTATAGACATCGTCGCCAGAAAACAGCATCCGGCCGAGGAACGTGCGCAGGTAGCTCTCACGCTTATCGGTAGAGAACTGGCGCATCCAGTCGATGAGGTCATAGTCGCAGTTTTCAAAATAGCTGTTGTGATCCTTCGGGAAGTAGGCCTGCGTGGTCGAAACGCCCCACTTAACCGTGCCCTCGTCCGGCTCCTCGTCGCCCATGAGGATCTTGAAGAGCATCGTCACGGCGAGCTCATTCTTGCCGAGAATGGCGATCTTGTCCTCTTTGCCGACAATAAAGCTCACGTGGTTGAGCAGCTTTTCGCCGTCGACGGTCTTACTGATGTCCGTCACGAAAAGGCGATCCTTGCCCGGCTCGCGCTCGGCCTTGAAGCCGACCCACGGGTAGCGGCGGTTCGAGGCGGGCAGCTCCTCGACGGTGATCTTGTCGAGCAGCTTGCGGCGCGAGGTCGCCTGACGGGACTTGGATTTGTTCGCAGAGAAGCGGGCGATAAAGGTCTGCAGCTCCTGAATCTTCTGCTCGGCCTTCGCTTGTTCTGATCCTTGACGAGCTTTTGCATGAGCTGGCTGGATTCGTACCAGAAGTCGTAGTTGCCGACGTACATCTTTATCTTGCCGTAGTCGATATCGACGATGTGGGTGCAGACGTTGTTGAGAAAATAGCGGTCGTGGCTGACGACAATGACGGTGCCCTCATAGTCCATGAGGAAGTCCTCGAGCCAGACGACGCTTGCAAGGTCGAGGTTGTTCGTCGGCTCGTCGAGCAGGATGATATCCGGGTGGCCGAACAGCGCCTGCGCCAGCAGGACTTTGACCTTCAGGCGCGGATCCATGCGCAGAGGTAGGACTTTTCGATCTCGCGGCCGCGGATCTTGTCGTTCAAAATGCGCAGCGCCTCGGCGTTTTTCGCCGCGATGACGATGCCGCCGGTATTGCGGTCGATGCGGTTGCACAGCGCCGGGGTGAAAGCGTTTTCGGCCTTCGGATCCCACTGACCGTTCTGGCGCAGGTAGGCCTGAATGTTTGAGATGAGCGTGTCCCAGCTCCACTCGCCCGCACTGTGGCACAGCACGCCGGGCTTTTTGTCCGCCAGCAGGATGTTCTCGTCCTCGTAGACGATGTCGAGCCGCGGCGTCGCGATCTTCAGCCAGGCGTTGTGCTCCGTGGGCTTTTCAAAAAACTCGTCGTTGATATATAATTGCAGCACGTCCCCCTCGACGAGGCGCACGTCACGCTTGGCGCCCTTGCCGTTGCGCTTGATGCGCTTGAGGCGGATATATTTCTGCAGCAGCGATTCCGGCAGCAGGGGAACGGCTTTGCCGACGAAGCGGTCGAGCCGCTGACCGGCGTCATTTTTGCGTATCTGGATCTCTTTCATGTCACACACCATCTCCACGCAACGATTATCGCGGATTTTCAGCGCATTGTCAACACAAATTCCTGTTGACAATTGGGGTGGATATCATCTATAATACTAAAGCGATTGTGCGAGGTGCGCTATGAAGCTGAATCTGAGAGAAATCATAGAAATTCCCGGCGGCAGTGTTCCGTTTGCGCAGGAGCTGGACACGGCCCTGCTCGACTTTCCCTCCGTCCGGGCTTACACCGCGCCGATCACGGCCGAGGGCAAGGTGGTCAATACGGCCGGCATCCTCACGCTGCAGGGCAAACTGCACGCGGAGATGCTGTGCGTGTGCGACCGCTGCGGCGCGGAGTTTCCGCGCACGGTCGACCTCGACCTGCACGCCGACATCACGGCGGATGCGCAGGACGACGATCCTGAGGTGTTTACGCTCGACGGAGACTGGCTCGATGTGGACGAGGTGCTCTCCACCTGCTTCATCCTCAGCATGGATACCAAGTGCCTGTGCAAGCCCGACTGTGCCGGACTGTGCGACCGCTGCGGCGCGAACCTGAACCTCGGGCCGTGCCGGTGCCAAAAACCCCGCGATCCAAGAATGGCTGTATTAGAGCAGCTTTTGGATAATAAAACTGACGAAGAAGAGGAAGCTGCTCATAACAGCGACTGACGAGGAGGTGTCATCATGGCAGTCCCGAAAGGAAAAGTGTCTCGACAGAGACGTGACAAGCGTCGTTCGTCCCACTGGAAGCTCACCGCTCCCGCGATTGTGAAGTGCCCGAACTGCGGCGCATTCGTCATGCCCCATCACGCCTGCAAGACCTGCGGCAAGTACAACGGACGCGACGTCATCAAGGTTGACGACTAAAAGAAGCTGAGAAGAGGAGCGCTTGCCCCTCTTCTTTTGCTATGTGCCGGAGTTTGCCGGTGCATAGCAAAGGAGATCCTGAGCAAAGGAGGCGCGGCGTATGCATCGCTGCACGATCAGCCACATCGACCCCGACAGCCCGCTGCGCCACGCGGCCCATCCCGGCGACCGGCTGGTGTCCATCAACGGCAACCCGATCACCGATGTGCTGGATTATAAATACTACGCCTATGACCCGGAGCTGGCCGTGTGCCTGCGCCGCCCGGACGGGACGGAGCACACCGTGCACGTTTCCAAGCCCCTCGGCGGCGAGCTGGGGCTGGACTTTGAGACCTACCTCATGGACAACGCCCACTCGTGCGCCAACCACTGCGTGTTCTGCTTCATCGACCAGATGCCGCCGGGCATGCGCCCGACGCTGTATTTCAAGGACGACGATGCGCGCCTGAGCTTCCTCATGGGCAATTATATGACGCTCACGAACCTGTCCGAGCGCGAGGTGCAGCGCATCATCCACCTGCACATCAGCCCCATCAACGTCTCCGTACATGCGACGGACCCGGAGCTGCGTTCGTTCCTGCTCGGCAATCCCCGCGCGGGCAAAACGCTCGAGATCATGCGGCGCTTTTCTGACGGCGGCATCACCATGAACTGCCAGATCGTCTGCTGCCCCGGCCTGAACGACGGCGCGCAGCTGCAGCGCACGATGCACGACCTCGCGGCGCTCTATCCGCAGGTGCACAGCGTGTCCATCGTCCCCGTCGGGCTGACGAAGTTCCGCGAGGGGCTCTATCCGCTCACGCCGTTCACGCCCGAGCACGCGGCCGAGACGCTCGACCTCGTCAACGCCTTCGGCGACGAGTGTGTCGAAAAATTCGGTGCGCGCATCTTCTTCTGCGCCGACGAGCTGTATCTCAAAGCGGGACGCGAGCTGCCGCCGGAGGAGTTTTACGAAGAATTCACGCAGCTCGAAAACGGCGTCGGCATGCTGCGTCTGCAGCAGACGGAGTTCCGCTCGGCGCTGAGCCTGTCCGACCCGCCGGACGGCGTGCCGTTTTCCATGGCTGCGGGCGTTTCGGCAGCGCCGTTTCTGGAAAAACTTTTGTGTACGGCACGCGAAAAGTATGCTACAATAAAAGGACACGTCTACGCGATCGAAAATGATTTCTTCGGCCGCAGCATCAATGTCTCCGGCCTCATCACCGGGCAGGACCTCATCGCGCAGCTGCGCGGGAAGGACCTCGGCGAGCGGCTGCTGATCTCGAACAACATGGTGCGCCACGACGAGCTGGACTTTCTCGACGACATTACGCTCGAGCAGGCCAGCGCCGCGCTCGGCGTGCCCATCTACCCCGTGGACGCCGACGGCTTTGCCCTCTGCGACGCTATGTTCGGCATCCTGCCGGAGGTGCACCTGCCCGACCGGGGCAGCGGCAGCACCGACGGCGCGGAATACTACAAATACAATCCCCATAAGGAGGGATAATCATGTCCAGACCCCTGGTTGCGATCGTGGGCCGGCCGAACGTCGGCAAGTCCATGCTCTTCAATAAGCTCTGCGGCCGCCGCCTGTCCATTGTCGAGGACACGCCCGGCGTCACGCGCGACAGGCTCTATGCCGAGTGCGAGTGGTGTGGCCGCAAGTTCGATATGGTCGATACCGGCGGCATCGAGCCGACCACCGACAGCGAAATACTGCTCTTTATGCGCGAGCAGGCGCAGCTCGCCATAAACGCCGCCGACGTTATCGTGCTCGTCACCGAGATCGGCACCGGCGTCACCGCCGCCGATAGGACGTGGCCAATATGCTCCTGCGCTCGAAAAAGCCCGTCGTGCTGGCCGTCAACAAGATGGACGCCACCGGCACGGTCGACCCCGGCATCTATGAGTTTTACTCCCTCGGCCTCGGTGATCCGATCGCCGTTTCCGCCGTGCACGGCCACGGCACGGGTGATTTGCTCGACGCCTGTCTGGAGCACTTCCCGCCTGAGGATGCGGACGATGCGGACGCGGACTATACCCGTGTTGCCGTCATCGGCAAGCCGAACGTCGGCAAGTCCTCCAGCAACGTCGCATCCGCTGGTGATGAAGCTTGCGCTCTTTGCGGGGCTTGCGGTGCTCGTGCGGCATATACCCGCCGTGTCGCGCATGCTCTCCGGCCGCGAGACAAAGCTCAGCTTCGAGGAAGATATCAGCTATAATCTGGATAATAAATTTGAGCGGAATTGAATAGTTAATGGCGAACCCCAGATCCGCGCCGCAAAGATCTGGGGTGTCGTTGTTAAGGGATAAAATCAGGGACGGCTACACGCCGCCCCGATTCACAAATTCACGTTTTCCTGTATAGAATATACCCGCATTTGCAGCTGATATGTATCTTTCCCTTGCCGCGGGGCACGCGCAGTATCGTGCCGCGCCGGGGCACTTGAAAACTTGTAATTCTTGCGCTGGCGGAGGCGATCCTTCCGCGCTTCCCACTCGCGCTTGCGCTTGGCACGCATGGCGAGAAACGCGTTGTTCTCGGTCTCGCGCTGAGCCAGCCGCCGCGAAAAAGCGCGCACGAAGCAGAATATTACCGCCGCCAGCCCCAGCCAGCTCAGCACCGTGCTGAGCGCGCCGTTGAGCAGCTTTTATGCACAATCCGGACAGCAGCAGAGCCGCTAGCCCGCCCCAGAACAGCGCCTTGACAGCTCGTCCATGCCCTGCCGGTCTTCAAAAAATTTCTGTAACCTTTGCTTCATTTCTGCGCCTCGTAAATCAGTATCTGAATTTATTTTTAAGAATTTGCCCGCGCAATGTCAATAGACTTCACCGAATGTTTACAATATATCGTGCGGCGGGCTTTGAACCGCGCGGCGGTTAGTGGTACAATTACACAAGCATATAAAATAGGACTACTATTGAATGGGAGAATATAAAATGATTGCAATCGGCTCTGACCACTGGCGGCTTTGAACTGAAAAAAGAGGTCATGGCACCTCGACGCGAGAGGGCTTGAATACAAGGACTTCGGCACCTACAGCAGCGCATCCTGCGATTACCCCGTCTACGCCAAGACAGTCGCGAACGCCGTTGCATCCGGCGAGTGCGACAGGGGCATCATCATCTGCGGCACGGGTATCGGCGTGTCCATAACCGCGAACAAGGTCCGCGGCATCACGCGCTGCGCTCTGCGGGGACTGCTTCTCCGCCGAGGCGACGCGTCAGCACAACGACGCCAACGTCCTCGCGCTCGGCGCGCGCGTTGATCGGCCCGGGCCTTGCGCTGAAGATCGTTGACACCTTCCTCGACACGCCCGTTTTCCAACGGCGAGCGGCACATCCGCCGCATAGAGATGATAGAGGACTGATTACCCGAAGCTGGGGGGAACTTTTTTGGCAAGAAACAGTGAATTTTACAAAGGCAGGCGGAAAAAGCGCAGCTATGCGATAATCCCCGCCGCCGTTATAATCGGCCTCCTCGTGCTGACCGTCGTGCTGTTCTATTCGATGCGCAGTACGCCGTCATCTCCAAGGATGGCGTATCGGTCGAGCTGCCGATTCTCGAGAGCGAGGAGAAAACGACCGTGGACTCCGGGGCAACGTCGTGAAGGTGTTCGATCCGGTGGACGCGTCGATAACCTTTGACGATCCGGACTACCCGGCGTCGAGGCGCAGGTCGGCGAGGACGTCCCCGCGATGCGCGCAATCTACGTTTCGAGCGAGAACATCACGCAGGACAAGCTCAACGAATACGCTGACCGTCTCAGCGTCGGCAACGCGCTCGTGCTGGAGATGAAGCCCGTGAGCGGCAACCCATGTGGAACTCGCAGGCACAGGCCGCGGTGAATTACGGGCTCTATGTCGAGACGGATCAGACCCGCCAGATACCGGAGCTTATCGCGGGGCTGAAAGCCCGCGAGGACAAGGACATCTACCTTGTCGCGGAGATAAACGTCTGCCGTGATGCGCTGTATGCGTCCCGCAAAGACGACCGTATGCCTGCGCACCGAGCTCGGCGGCAACTACACCGACGACGAGGGCGCGTGGCTCGACCCGTATAATACCGAGCTTCGGCAGTACGTCGTCGATATGTGCAACGAGCTTTACGACATGGGCTTTGACGAGGTCGTGCTCGCAAACGTCCTGCACCCGACGATAACCGACGAGAACACCAAAGCTTGTCTATACGCGCGACATGTCCTCCCCGCCGAGCGCCGTGAACGCAGTGTGCGGCTTCGCGGTGAGCGTGGCGGACGCATTGCAGGACAGGCCGGGGCGGCTCTCGATATACTGTTACAGCCGCAAGGCGCTTGTCGGCCCCGACACCTCGAACGGGCAGGACGCGGTGCTGTTTATGAAGCTCTTTGACCGCGTGTACCACCCGACGGACAAGGGCACCTATGTCTATAATATGGAGGATATCACGCCGCGCGTCACGCTCGGACAGGCGGAGTACCGCTTCGTGCCGGTGGTCGTGAACTATCTGCCCAGCCCTCGGATTCAATATCCTGGGTGCTGATAGACAAGGAAGAGCCCAAGAGCGAATGACGCGTCCGGAGGAGGCCGAACATGGAGATATCTGTTGAAAAGCCCGGCGAGCTTCAGCCGGAGGACTGCGTTATATGCGACATCCGCGGCGAGCGCGACCGCGCCTACGGCTTTATTCCCGGCTCCGTCGGCATAAGCGCGGAGGAACTGCTGGCGTCCCCGCCGGGCGACGGGAAAAAAGCTGATAATCACTGCGCACGCGGCGTCGTGAGCGTAGACCTCGCGGACGAGCTGTGTGACCGCGGACTTGAGGCGTACAGCCTTGAGGGCGGCTTCACATCGCGTGGCTGCGCGCGGAGATGCGCCGCCGCAACGACGAGGAGCTGCGCGAGCGGGTCGAGCAGAGCATACGCAAGAAATTCCGCGTGTCGCTTATGAGCAAGTTCATAAAGGCACTCAAGACCTATCAGCTCGTCAACGAGGGCGACCGCGTCGCGGTGTGCATCTCGGGCGGCAAGGACTCGATGCTGATGGCGAAGCTCTTCCAGGAGCTGAAGCGGTACAGCGAGGTCAATTTTGAGGTCAAGTACCTCGTGATGGACCCGGGCTACAATGCCGACAACCGCCGCATAATCGAGGATAACGCCCGCGCGCTGGGCATACCGGTCACAATATTCGAGACGGACATTTTCGAGTCCGTTTACAACGTCGAAAATCGCCGTGCTACCTCTGCGCAAGGATGCGCCGCGGCTACCTGTACCGTTTCGCGCAGGAGCTGGGCTGCAATAAGATCGCGCTTGGGCACCACTATGACGACGTTATCGAGACCATACTCATGGGCATGCTCTACGGCGCGCAGGTACAGACCATGATGCCGAAGCTCCACAGCACGAATTTTCCCGGTATGGAGCTGATCCGGCCGCTGTATCTGATCCGCGAGGACGATATCAAGGCCTGGCGGGACGCAAACGAGCTGCACTTCATCCAGTGCGCCTGCCACTTTACCGACACCTGCACGACCTGCAACGACGGGCAGAATCACAAGCGTCAGGAGACGAAGGAGCTGATACGCGAGCTGAAGAAGTCGAACCCCGACGTCGAGAAGTGCATCTTCAAGAGCGTCGAGAACGTGAATCTCGACACGCTCATAGCCTATAAGCAGCACGGCGTGCGGCACCATTTCCTCGACAGCTACGACGATAAAGACGAATAGAATAAAAATTATCGCCCCAAACGGGGCGATAATTTTGTATAAACTGCAGCTGCGAGGTGCCGACTGAGGGAGAGAATTGCGTTATGTTGTCAGTCCTGCTTTATCAGCTCCAGCAACGTCTGCCTGAAGCCGTAGCGCTCGGCCAGCGCCCGCGCCTCGTCTATGCGCGGAGTGCCGCGGCGATATGGCGCGCGCTTGCGGGTGCAGCGGAGCATGATGTTCTTCGGCGAGTGGGCAAAGTCGATGAACTCTATCATGTCCACCTCAGCCCGTCCTCCAGCACACCGCGGCGCGGATGGAGTCGGTCAGCAGCGCGGACATGCGCCCTTTATTATCCCGTGGCGCAGGAAAATGTCCAGTTCGCCGCCCTTTTTTATCTGCGCGTTTATCTCATGCTGGCAGCAGGGACGGAGAAAATGTACTTCACGTCGTCTTTGCGGCGCGTAGTGCAGGGCGTAGTCGGTGGCGATGTCGCAGGCGTGCAGCGTCACGACCATGTCGATATGCCGGTCGTAGAGCGTGTCGCGCGTCACGTCGGCGACGTGGAACTCAAGACCGGAGTAGCCGTACTTCGCGGCGATGCCGTTGCAGCGCTCCACGACGTCGGCCTTCCAGATCGTAGCCGATGATGTGCGCGCGCATACCGCGCTTCTCGACGAGGTAATAATAAATATGAAGGTGAGATAGGATTTCCCGCACCGAAGTCGAGGATGGTCATCTCTTCGAGGCCGGAGGAACCGACCGCGTCGTCGATAAGCTCGATGAAGCGGTTTATCTGCTTGTATTTGTCGTACTTGTCGCGGAGGATCTTGTAGTCGGCGGTGAACACGCCGGAGATCGACCGCGGGGATGCACTCGCCCTCCGCAAGAAGATATTTCTTTTCGCGGTTGTGCGCGGCGGGGGCAGGGGCGGTCGCGGCGGTCTTGCCGGTGAGCTTGTAGCTGCCGTCGCGGCGGAGAATGTACTGCCGGCTCTCGCCGCCGGAGACTATAAGCACCTGCCGGTAGCGACCTTCAAGCTCGCTGCGGCAGAGCGCGGTAAGCTCTTCAGCGCTGAGGTTTTGGTGCATGGCCTTGTTGTCGCGGATGCTCTCGGCCTGATATACCGTCTCGCCGCGGATGACGAGCGGGCGGACGCTGAGCTTCTGCGCGGCGGCCTTGTCCGTCGGCTGGCTGAATACGGCCTTGCCGAACTCCAGCGCCGCAAGAATATCGCTGATGTTCGGCATTGTTACCTCCTGATAATGCGGAGAAATTGGGCGGATGTATCGGCGGACCGCACCCTTGGCGCCCCTCTTAGGGGAGCTGGCACGGCGTTAGCCGTGACTGAGGTCGCCAGCGTTTGGATTAAGAGCAGGTAGAAAAAGAACGAGCAGAGTAAAGAAAAAGATTGTCATTGCGAAGCCAGTTCGCAAACTGGCTGTGGCAATCCGCGTCCAATAACGCCGCACGAAAACATACTGCCGCCATAAAAAGAAACGGATTCCCGTCGCTTCGCTCCTCGGAATGACAGGTTGTTTTGACATGTTTGTTCTTTTCACCACTGCTCCAGAGTTGAGATTAGAGCAGGGGACAAAAGAAAGCATGCGCCCTAATTAATACCTGTCCCCCCAGCCTCACTCAAACATGCGTTTGAGATTCAGCGCGGCGGCCTTCAGCTCGTTTTGCTGTAGGAATTATTAGGGTCGGCGAGGACGGCGGCGATCGCGTCGCGGCCGCTTACGCCGCCGGATATCATCGCGTCCACCAGCATCGCCTCGGCGCTGACCGTGTGCTCCACCTTCGTGAACTGATACTCCGGCTCGACTTCGGCGACGATGGCGTACTCGCCCTTGTCATAATTGCCCTTGGCCAGAAGCTGCTCCTGACCTGCGCGGGCGTGCCGCGGAAGCTCATCTCGTGCAGCTTTGTCATGTCGTTGCAGAGGCACCGCCGCAGCTTCGCCTCGGACTCTATCAGAAAGTCCACCAGCTCCATTATGCGCTTCGGGCTCTCGTAAAACGCAAAGGTCCTCGTGTCCGCGCCGCGCATTTTTTCAAGCAGCTTGCGCCGGTCGGCGTTCTCGCGCGGGAAAAATCCGTAGAACAGGAAGCTCGACAGGTCGAAGCCCGATATCGCCAGCGCGTTCACCGCGCGCAGCAGCCGGGGACGCCGACGACGCGTATCCTTCCTCAACTTCCGCCTTGATAAGCTCGTTGCCGGGGTCGGAGATGCAGGGCGTGCCCGCGTCGGTGATGACGGCGACGCTCTTTCCGGCCTTCATCTCGTTTATAAAATACTTGGCCTTGCCGTATTCGTTGAACTTGTGGTTCGACACGAGCTTGTTGCGTATCTCAAAGCTTGCCGGCAGCACCATCGAGCGCCGCGTATCCTCGGCGGCGATGATGTCCACGTCGGTCAGTATCTGTACCCCGCGCGGGGACATGTCGCGCAATTGCCGATAGGCGTCGCCACGATGTAAACTGTTCCGGTTTTCTGCTCGTCCATATGTCTCATCCTCTGTGTCATATTTATTCAACATATTATATCCCATCCGCGCCGCTCTGGCAAGAGACAAATACACTTGCCGCCGTGCGGCGGGTATGATATATTAAGAATATTAAGATTCAAGCTGCCCGAATAGGGCGAAAACATAAACAGGGGTAGAAGCATGTACAAAGATAAAAAGATATGGCTCGCGCAGTCGGACAAGAACCTTTTCCTGCTGCCCAATATGGCAAACCGCCACGGACTCATCGCCGGCGCGACCGGCACCGGCAAAACGATAACCATGAAGGTGATGGCTGAGTCCTTCTCCGACATGGGCGTGCCGGTGTTCATGGCCGACGTCAAGGGTGACGTCAGCGGTATGTGTGTGCCCGGCGCGGACTCCGCGGATATGCGCGGCCGCATCGAGCGCTTCGGCATTGAGGGCTTCGAGTACAGGTCCTACCCGACCCGCTTCTGGGATATCTTCGGCGAGCAGGGCACCCCGTCCGCGTCACAATATCCGACATGGGGCCGGTGCTGCTGGCGCGCCTGCTGGGGCTGACCGATGCAGGCCGGTGTGCTGAATATCGTCTTCAAGGTCGCCGACGAGCACGGCCTGCTCCTGCTCGACATGAAGGATCTGCGCGCCATGCTCCAGTTCGTGGGCGACAACCGCGCGGAATTCACCACGCAGTACGGCAACGTCTCCGCCGCGAGCATCGGCGCGATACAGCGCGCGCTGCTGGCCTTTGAGGACCAGGGCGGCGACGTCTTCTTCGGCGAGCCCGCGCTTGACATCCGCGACTGGATGCGCACCGACGCCGACGGCCGCGGCTATATAAACATTCTCAGCGGCTTATCCAGAGCCCCAAAGGTGTACGGCACCTTCCTGCTCTGGATGCTGACGGAGCTGTTCGAGCGGCTGCCCGAGGTCGGCGATCTCGAAAAGCCGCGCATGATATTCTTCTTCGACGAGGCGCACCTGCTGTTCTCCGACGCGCCGAAGGCGCTGGTGCAGAAGATCGTGCAGGTCGTGAAGCTCATCCGCTCCAAGGGCGTCGGCGTGTATTTCGTCACGCAGTCGCCGTCCGACATTCCGGACGATGTGCTCGCGCAGCTCTCGAACCGCGTGCAGCACGCCCTGCGCGCCTTACACTCCGGCAGAGCAGAAGTCCGTCCGCGCCGCCGCCCGCGCGTTCCGCGTGAACCCCGCGTTCGACACCGAGCAGACGCTCATGGAGCTTGGCGTCGGCGAGGCGCTGGTCAGCTTTCTGGACGCCGACGGCGTCCCCTGCGTCGTCGAGCGCGCGAAGATCCTCCCGCCGCAGAGCCTTATGGGGCCTGCCGACAGCGCGAGAATGCAGCAGCTCATCCTCGCGGACGAGTTTGAGCTGAAATACCGCGACAGCGTCGACCGCGAGTCCGCATATGAGATACTCATGCAGGCGAACGCCGAGCTGGAGGAGCGCCGCCGTCAGGAGGCCGAGGAGGCCGCGGCGGAGAAGCAGCGCCGGAAGGACGAAGCCGCCGCCGAAAAGCAGCGTCAGAAGGACGAGGCGGCTGCCGAAAAAGGCGAGGCTCCGCGAGGAGGCCGCAGCCTGAGAAGGCGAAGCAGAAGGCCGAGGCCGCGGCGCAGCGCGAGGCGGAGAAGGAAGCCGAGAAGCGCCGCAAGACCGTGCGACGCCGTCACGAACGCGGCGTCCTCCGTTGCGCGCTCCGGTCAGCACGAATCTTTGTCAACTCCATCCTCGGCGGCAAGCAGACCAGCGGCAAGACCATCGCCAAGCGCGCCGCGAATAACGCGCTCAGCTCCGTCATGCGTTCCGGCTCCAGCGCCATCGTGCGCGGCCTGTTCGGCAATAAAAAGTGAAGAAATTGTTAAGAACACCGCTCAACGCCCAAAAATCGAACAGAAACCGTAAGGCGTATATTGAGTGGGCGCGGATAATATGATATCTTAAGTTCAGCTTAAGGACTCCCGCAAACGATCAGAAAGAGGGATAAGTTTTTGAAAACACGAGTAATTTCCGCCGTGGTGCTCATCAGCATCACGCTCGCCTGCGTCTTCCTCTCACCGGTGCCCCGCGTCATCTTTTTCGCCGCGGCCGGCATCCTCTGCGCGTACGAGCTCAGCCGCAATCTTGAAAAGGAGGTCGGCTGCGCGGCCGGCGTCATGTACGTCTACCTCGCCGCACAGGCGGTGCTGACCCTGATCGACCGCTTCACCGGCGTCGAGATCGGCCTGTTCTGAAGTACATGGTGCTCTTTCGCCTGCGCTGTGTATTTCGCGCTGTTCGCGGGCATACCCGGAAGGACGTGGCCGGCAAAGGGCGCGCTCGGTACGGTGTTCGGCCTTGCGTATCCTGCTTCCAGTTCTCGATGATAATGGTCATCTGCGTCAGCGATATCTGGCTCCAGACGCTCGCGGTCGCCTGCCTGTCCACCTGGGTGTGCGACAGCTTTGCCCTCTTCGGCGGCAAGCGCTTCGGCAAGCATAAGATCGCCCCTCCGTCTCCCCGAACAAGACCGTCGAGGGCTGCATCTGCGGCGCGATCTCGTCCGTCGTTACCGGCGTTATTGTCTATTACCTGTCGCAGCTCTGGCTGCCGATCCCGTTCTGGCTCTGCGTTGTCACCGCGCTTCTCGCGTCCACGATGGGCAGATCGGCGACCTCGCCGAATCGCTCGTAAAGCGCATGATCGGCGTAAGGACTTCTCGAATCTTATCCCCGGCCACGGCGGCATGTTCGACCGTGCCGACAGCCTGCTTTTCTCCATCCCGACCGCGTACCTCTGCCTTTACCGTTGCCGGGATAATAGCCTGATCTGAGCGTATCATACCACGGAGGTTCCCATGGATACTCTTGATTATTCCGAAAGAAAAAGATCTGAAACCGGCGCTGCTGATAATAAATCCGGTGTCGGGCAAGCGCATGGTCTTTGCGCAACGTTGCGCAGATAATCCGCGTCCTGATGGACGCGGGCTATAAGTCACTACGATGATAACCGGCAAAAGGGCGACGGCACGGCTTTCGCCGCGAGCTTTGGGCGGGATTATCAGCTGGTCTCTTTGCACCGGCGGCGACGGGACGCTCAACGAGGTCATCCACGGCCTTGCGACTGCGAATATCGACGTGCCGCTGGGCTACATCCCCTGCGGCAGCACGAACGACTTCGCCGCATCGCACGGGCTGAGCACGGATATCATCGAGGCGGCGGAGCACATCGCTTCGGGGTATTCCACGCGGTATGACATCGGCTGCTTCGGCGGGCGGCATTTCACCTATGTCGCGGCTTTCGGCGCGTTCTCGTGGCTGTCGTATACGACGGATCAGAACATGAAGAACGTCCTCGGCCATACGGCGTATATCCTCGACGCGATAAAGGATCTGTATAAGATAAAGCCGCTGCACATGAAGGTCACGGCGGACGGCGTGACGCATGAGGACGATTATATCTTCGGCGCGATCTGCAATACGACCTCCGTCGCGGGGACGATAACCCTGCCCGCGGCGATGGTGGACACGGCGGACGGCGTGTTCGAGTGCTGCTCGTGAAGATGCCGAAGACGATGCTGGAGCTGGATATGATAATCCGCGGCCTGCTGTCGCAGGATTATTCCTGCCCGAATATCGACCTGTTTCAGGCAAAGGAGCTGGATATTGAGAATCCGCCGGAGCTTGAGTGGTCACTGGATGGCGAGGCCTCCGGCGTGATGGATAAGGCGCACGTCAGCGTCATCCCGCGGTTTCTGAACCTCCGCGGATAATGCGCGGCGCGTGTTGTGTGTTAATAATATAATGTAATATAATATATAATAGTAATGTGTAATGACCACCCCATGCGGTTCACACCGCATGGGGTGGTCGCCTATCTTGGCGCCCCTGTTAGGGGAGCTGTCAGCCGTAAAGCTGACTGAGGGGTCGCCAGTCTTGATTTACTGCCAGTAGGCAAAAGACAGAACTTGTCCCAAAAACGCAGGAAGCCGCCACTGCGTTTTGTTCCTGTTGATATGTGTCCCTTACTCGCTTAACCATCCAGAAAATCTATGGAAATTATATACCAGTTACAGAATTTGCAAAATTGACACACTAGGTCAAATTCCAAATATTAACACCACATATAGTACTGTTGCTTGCACAGAATACCATATATTGAAAAAACTTAAGAAAAATTATAATAAAAAAGACAGGTCGCACCGCTTGACACTGGTATAGCGTGATGGTAAAATATCCTGTACCTTGGGGCAGAAGTATACATGCCCCAAAATCCAAAGGAATGGGTAGATTTTATGAGCAAAAACAAAGGTTTCTCCCGTGTAATGGCTTTGGTTTTGTTGATATGCATGGTCGTGAGCTTTGCACCCGCGGCGTATGCAGACGTTGACGAAGCCCCGGCCGTGCAGGAAGAAACGGTCGTAGAAGAATCGACCGTAAAAACCTGTTTCGGAGGAAGAAGCGCCCGTCGAGGAAAACGACGCTGAGACTCCGGAACAGCCTGCGGTGCCCTCCGGCAGCAATAGCATCAAGGAACTGTTTAAGTTCCATTGCACTGCTGATGACACCCATGCTGATCAGACCTACAACTGGTTCGGCAGCTATGTAAAGTACAATAATGACATGGCTTATGATGCAGCCCGCGGCGTCTGGACTGCAACTGCAAATATAACCAATGTTCAGACCCTGCTTTCCACCGGCGTGAAGGCTCCGAATAAGGTTTGGGGTAAGACCCATTACCACACCGATGCCGACGGCAATACTGTCCGCACCGCGACCATCAAGCTGGTTTGGGATGCAAATGCTACTGGCCAGAATGCTTCCGGCACCGAAACCACTGGCCTGTGGCTGCCTGACGGCGGTGTGCAGACTGTTGATGTCTGGTGCGCGACCGCTCCTGCGGCTCCGACAATAGCTGGATCCTTTACCAGGTCTGCCGGCAGTACTGTCGCAATTCGTATTCAGGATTCCGCATATGACATTCCGAAGTATGCCAAGAGCTACAGCAAGGTAACCTACTTCAGGTATCTTAAGGAAGGTACCTACAAGTTTACACCTGTGACAAAGGACGAAAACGGAGATTACTGGTGCGACCTCATTATCAATCCGACCAGCTATATTGACGAGTTCAACACTGCCAACAAGGCTGACCCCGCTTTTAGACTTGACCCCAACAAGCCGCTTTCCAACTTCACCTATAAGATGAAGTACACCGGAAGCAAGACCGACTTCAAGACCGACGGCAGCGGCTGGTCCATGCAGTCGTCTTCCTATGATAAGACTATCGGCGAGACCGCCAAGACCGGTAAGGTCGCGTATGTTTCCCAGTATTACATAGTCAAGTACACCGACGGTGTGGGCGGTAAGGCGTTTGCGGATCAGACCTATTATGCGGCCCCCAACGGAGCTACCCCGCATTCAATGGCACCCCGACCCGCACGAACTACAACTTCATCGGCTGGGACACCACGGTTGCTGATACCGTGACCGGCGACGTGACTTACACCGCAGTCTGGGAAATCGCAGAGCCTGTTGTTCCCTCCGGTGCCAATAGTGCCAAGGAACTGTTCAAGTTCCACTGCACCGTTGATGATACACATGCTGACCAGACTTATAACTGGTTTGGCAACTACGTCAAATATAATAACGATAAAACTTACGACGCGGAGCGGCGTCTGGACTGCAAGCGCGAATATAACCAATGTTCAGACCCTGCTTTCCACCGGCGTGAAGGCTCCGAATAAGGTTTGGGGCAAGACCCACTATCACACCGATGCCGACGGTAATACCGTCCGCACCGCAACCATAAAAGCTCATCTGGAATCCCGATGCAGTTGGTCAGAATGCTTCCGGCACCGAAACCACTGGCCTGTGGCTGCCTGACGGCGGTGTGCAGACTGTTGATGTCTGGTGCGCGACCGCTCCTGCGGCTCCGACAATAGCCGCTCTGCCCAGATCCACCAAGTCCTCTACCGCTATTCGCGTTCAGAACTCCACTGTTCCTTTTTGACCCGAAAAACACCAGAGACACCGTTTCCAGCAATGTACATTACTTCAGAGACTTGAAGGAAGGTACCTATGAATTCACCCCTGTCACCAAGGACGAAAATGGAGACTTCTGGTGCACTCTCAAGATCACTGACTTTGCGCCCTACGTTACCAAATTCAACACCAGAAACAACAACCCCACTCCTGCATACCGTATTGATGAAGAATTGACTACCGCTACTTTTGAGTGGACCTTGAAGTACACCGGCAGCAAGACCGATTACAAGCAGGATGGTTCCGGCTGGTCTATCCAGTCCAGCTCTTGGGCAAAGGGTGAAACCTCCAGAACCGGTAAGCTTCTGTATGTTTCTCAGTATTACACCGTCACCTATACTGACGGCATCAACGGCGAAGTATTTGCCGACCAGAGCTACACCGTTAGACTCGGCAAGGCTACTCCCGCGTTCAACGGCAGCACCGTGCGTCCCGGCTATAACTTCCTCGGCTGGGAACCTGCCGTCGCAGAGACGGTTACCGCTGATGTGACCTATGTCGCTCAGTGGGGAGGCCAAGGGTCCCAACACTCTGCGCTATAACGCAAACGGCGGTCCGGACGAAGAGGATGTTGTCACCACGGACGAGGCATCCATTGTCATCAAGGAGGATGTTCCCAATTACCCCGGCTTTGACTTCAAGGGCTGGAACACTCAGGCAAACGGCAAGGGCACTTTATAAGGCCGGCGATACCGTCAGCTTCACCGCAGTCCACAACGAGGAGGAGATTACCCTCTTCGCCCAGTGGAAGAGCAGACCTGCAAACACCATTTACTATAACGCAAACGGCGGCGAGGGCGGCCCGGTCAATAACTTCTCCAACGCCATCTACGCCACCGTCCAGACCGGCGTTCCCACCCGCGTGGGCTACACCTTCGTATGCTGGAACACCGAGTCTGACGGCAGCGGCGACAGCTAGGGCGGCGACAAGTATTACTTCACCGCTGCCCATAACGGCGAAAAGGTCACCCTTTACGCTCAGTGGAAGGCAAACTACTACACCCTCAGCCGTGACTCCAACGGCGGCGACGAGCTCGCTGACGTCACTGTCACCATGGGTCAGCCCTATGGCGACGCTATCGTTGCTTCCCCGCGCGCAGGTTACACCGAGGACGGATGGTTCCCTCATCGTTGACGATACCGTCAGAGGCACCGAGATAAAGGCCGATACCGAAGTGGCCATGCCCGATAATCACTGCATCTTCCTCAAGCGCAAAGATCGCTCCCGTGACTTTCACCGTTTCCGAGAACATCACCAAGGATTATGACGGAGAGGAAATCGTCCTCACCGCGAGCACTGAAGAGTACACCGGTCTGCGTTACGCATACCAGTGGTACAAGGATGGCGAGGTTCTTGCAGGCAAGAACGACAAGACCCTGACTCTTGACGGCAATGTCGCCGACAGCGGCGTGTACACCGTCAAGCTCACCGTCACCAATGCTCAGGACAGCGGCGTTATCACTGAGAATGATGCCGTTTCCACCGAGGCAGAGGTCAAGGTCGTCATCAACAAGATCAACAACTCCTCACCTACAACTACAACGGCGCGGACGAGAAGGATTCCACCGTTGAGACCACCGAGAGCACCGTCACCGTCGATGCCGACAAGGAGATCACCCGCAAGGGCTACGACTTCCTCGGCTGGAACACCAAGGCCGACGGCACCGGCGACAGCTACAAGAGCGGCGATGAGCTGACCTTTGCCGATAACGGCAACGGCGGCGAGGCTGTCACTCTGTACGCTCAGTGGAAGGGCAAGGAGTACGAGCTCACCTTCAAGATCAAGGAAGACCCCGATTTCAAGGAAGACGTAAAGCTCAACTTCACCTCCAAGACTGTTGTCTACGGCGAGAAGGTCGGCCAGTTCCGTACGCGACCCGCAAGGATCACATCCTCGTGTGGTACGATAAGGACGGCAAGCGCGTCAATTCCGAGACGGTCTACCTCGTCGAGGGCGACTCCACCTACACCGGCGTGTGGACTGAGTACAAGCCCGTTGTCGCTACCGGCGACAGCAGCAATATCGCTCTGTACGCAGCCGCAATGTTCGCTTTCCATCGCTTGCATCGGCGCAGGTGTCATCCTGCTCCGCCGCAAGAGAGAAGAGTGATTCGCAGTAGGCGAAGCACCGAATAAGCAATAATACGGAACCCCAGATGAAAATCTGGGGGTGTTTTATAGGGGAATAGTCTTGACATAGTCCTTTCTTATATCTATTGGCAATATACCGTGTCTGGCGACCCCTTCGGCGCTGACGCGCCACTGTCTCGCTGCGGCTTGGTCACGGCGCGGCTCTGACATGCCACCGGCATGTCATTCACTACCGAGCCGCCGCTTCGCCACCCTAGAAGGGACAGCGCTTCGCGGCAAAGGTTTTTAGTCTGGTGCACATTGTTGCTCTGTGCCATTGGCGCCCCTCTTAGGGGAGCTGTCGGCGTAAGCCGACTGAGGGGTCGCCAGCTGTTAGAGAGTGCCATTAGGCAAAAGACAAAACGCACTATATCCTATCCTGTAGGGGACGGCCTCCGTGCCGTTCCGCCATTATCATCATCTGCCCCGTTTCTTAAATCTTCAAGTTAACATAATATTACTCTTGCAATTCGTGAACGGCGTGATAAAATTAAATGGAAAAAACAATAACTGGGGGACATGATGACAAAAGAAGAGAAAACGGCCAAGCTTCAGGAGATCGAGGAGCAGGTCGAGGATTTTTACACCGAGGATGAGGCCGTCGCGCTCGTCAACGGCATTCTTGAGCCGTGGTCGCCGCTGTGCCGCCTAAGCTTCGGCGAGGACGCGTTCAAGATAACCTATTCCTACATGGTCAAATCGTGGCGCGACCGACACCTTATATGCGCCATTCTGGCGCACACCGGCGCGACGGAGCGCGCTTCGAGAATCTTGCCGCCGAGTGGCGCTTCCATAACATCGCGTTCCGGCGCACCTTCAGCGCCGCTCTGCGCGCGACGTTGACCTTGACTACACGCGCGATCCGCGCTGGCCTGTCCGCGCCGTGACGGCGGTTCTTGACTGGCTGGACATCGAGTGAGGAAGGGAGCGCATGGCAAAAATCATTGAAATTTCAGACTTTTCCGCCCCAGAGCTGACGTGTACGCGCGCCTGACGGAGAATCAGCTCTCAACCGCGCCGACCCGAAAACGCTATGTTCGTCGCGGAAAGCCCGCTGGTAATCGGCCGCGCGATGGACGCGGGCTGCGTGCCGCTGTCGTTCCTGATGGAGCCGAAGCCACATCGAGGGCAGGGGGCACGAAATTCTTGCGCGCTGTGCAGATGATGTACCGGTGTACACCGCGCCGCTTGAGGTGCTGACGCAGCACCGGCTTCCATCTGACGCGCGGCATGCTCTGCTGTATGCTCGCGTCCGGCGCTGCCGGCGCTTTCGGAGCTGTGCGCGTCGCGGCGCGTGGCCGTGCTGGAGAACGTGATGAACCCGACCAATATCGGTGCGATTTTCCGCTCCGCCGCCGCGCTCGGCATGGACGCCGTGCTGCTCACCGCCGCGGGCAGTGATCCGCTGTATCGCCGCGCCGTGCGCGTGTCAGTATGGGGACGGTGTTTCAGGTGCCGTGGACGTACCTGCCGGAGGACGCCGACTGGCAGGACGTGCTGCATTCCTACGGCTTCAAGACTGCCGCCATGGCGCTGCGCGACGATTCGCTCAGCATCGCGGACCCGCGCCTGCGCGAGGTCGAAAAGCTTGCGGTCGTGCTCGGAACCGAGGGCGACGGGCTGGCGTCGGAGACCATTGCCGCCTGTGACTATACCGTCAAGATCCCGATGTCGCACGGGGTCGACAGCCTGAACGTCGCCGCGGCCTCCGCCGTTGCGTTCTACCAGCTCGGCACCCTGAGCGGAATATAAATATAGTCGTCAGCCAAGAAATATAATGCTGAAGGAGTGAATGAGCGTGGCAATTTGAACTTTTCGGATGTTTTGAAGAAAGTTGACTTGAGCCAAAGGAAGTGAAGCTGATAAGGCATGCATTATCCGACGAACGTTTCAGAGCGTGCTATAAAGCCGGAATGGCTCACGAGTACACACAGCATCAGAAAGAGGGCTTTAGCAAGGACTATACATACTGGGTTACTTTTATCAGCGATGGAGGTACATATGCAAGACTGCATTCCTGTTATCGTGTAAATTGGGTCGTGCCAGATACACCGGATGTGTGCCCCGCCGGATTGCCTGATTGCGAAGCGAAAGAATATAATGGTGAAAAGGCATTCTTTGACCTTGAATATATAGATTTGTTGAAGGAATACGAGGGAAAACTGGTCATTGATTGGGGCGCGTCGGCGAGAATGTGGCATCAAAAGGCTACGACGGAAAAGCCGATTGTTGCAATAGAGTCGAAAAATCAAAAAGCATTTGTCGGCTTTGAGAATTTGATCCTGTCGTTCGATGAGCTGAAAGAAGTTGTTGAGAACGATACGGATTATGAGCTGTGGCAGACGGCCATGTCTGCCGTAAATGCGGTATATCTGATAGTTGATACGAAGAGCGGAGACCGATATGTCGGGTCAACCTACGGCTATGACGGCCTGTTTGGACGTTGGTCTGTTTATGTGGCAACTGGAGGACATGGAAACAATAAGGGCATGATAAGCCATTTGAAGTCCGAAAAGCATAGCGCCATGATTTGCAGTTTTCGGTATTGCAGATATTATCTAAGGCGCTGCGCTGACAACCAGATTATTGATGCGGAAACACTTTGGAAGAAAAAGCTGCTGACATACGAGCCGTTTGGAATGAACCAGAATTGATAATAAGACGCAATGGGATTTGCCCCGAAGACGAAAAAAAGCACTGCCTAGGCAGTGCTTTTTAATGTTTATAGCCTCACGCGACGAG
>VOFB01003978.1_pt1 | contig 33837 bp, 51 predicted proteins | sample 5384141 | NCBI WGS metagenome assembly VOFB01 (sample SAMN12384721, study PRJNA508395) | human gut metagenome | isolation source: healthy gut A | host: Homo sapiens | reverse complement strand
TATATTGAATCAGACCTATAAGGACTTGAAATTGTGTTGGTTAATGACGGCTCAAACGATCAGTCGTTAAAAATTTTAGAGAATTATGCTTTAAGGGATACAAGAATTAAGGTTGTAAATCAGGAGAACAAGGGAGTAGCAGCAGCTAGAAATACCGATTGGATAATGCTACTGGAGATTACATTCTCTACGTGGATTCGGATGACTGGATTGAAAATAACATGGTCGAGCGTATGGTGGAACTTTCGGCTAATGCGGATATAGTGTTTTGTGGGAACGATAATGCTGTTTCACCGGAGTCTGTAAAAAAATTATAGGGGATTACAAAGGAAATCTGGAATAAAGATAAGATTATCTATGAGTTTTTAAGACACAAAATTATGTCAGGTATGCTTTGGAATAAGCTGATTAAAAGAAGTCTTACTGATGGATGTAGGTTTAATCCGAAGACTGGTTACGGTGAAGATGCAGAGTTTCTCTGGCAGGTACTTCAAAAATACAAATAGCATGATAGTGACAAATGAGATACTTTATCATCATGTGCCGGACGAGAACAGCATTTCGCATCTGTCCTATTCAGAAAAAAGTATTCAGCAATTTCTATGTGGGAGAAAATCAATGCGGATACATCAGCTATTTATCCTGAATATCTGAAATATGCAAGAATCAGTCTTACAAGTGCTGCTGTATTTGGATTATTTGAAGCCCGTCAGTGCTGCTATAAAAAATAAGAACCAGTTGAAGTATATGAGAAGTATCACTAGGAAGAACATCGGAGGATTTCCTGAAGGCAGATTACATATCAAAAAAATTTAAGGTATATGCCATTGTTGTATGTATCGGCTTTTTAAAAATAGGAAGGAGTACCGTATGATAGGAATTGTTACCATAAATGATTATTCCAATTTGGGAAATCGTCTGCAAAAATTATGCCATGTATACTATCCTGTCTAAGTATGATGAGACTTATAACATTGTAAGATTTTATGGAAGTGGCGGTGTGAAGGATGGAGATTGTTACAAGCCGTCACTGGTAAAGAATATTTTGAGAGTCCCGTATCACATGGCATTAAGTATAAAGAGCAGCCTCACTAATCACAATCAGTACCTTTTAGCAAAGGAAAGAGAAAAGAATTTTTAGAATTTAATAAGTATATTATAGATCAGGATGAGATCACACCAAAGACCGATTATGAAACACTAAATGCAAAGTATGATTACTTCGTAGCGGGTTCAGATCAGGTGTGGAATCGAATTTTATAAGATGTATATTAATATGCTTGGTTTTGCATCAAGTGAGAAGAAGGTAGCGGTATCGCCATCTGTTTCAGTAGAAACATTGACCGACGATCAGATGCAGGAATTTATAAGATATTTATCAGATTATAAAGCATTATCCTGCAGAGAAGAACAGGGCTCAAAGCTGATTGAGTCAATAGTAGGCAGAGAGTGTACTACATTGGTGGATCCAACTCTTATGCTGTCAAAAGAAGAGTGGGATCAGATAATTAAAAAAGCCGGTATTCCATGATGAGAATAAGAAATATGTACTTCTATATTTTTTGGGGAATTTGACTGAAGAGTACAAAGGAAGCATAGCTGTAATTTCCGATAGGTATAATCTGGAAGTAATCAATGTTTTAGATAAAAATAGCAGATACTATACCTGTGGTCCCGCTGAGTTTGTGTGGATGATAAAACACGCTGAGCTTATTTTAACAGATTCCTTCCATGGTTCTGTACTGTCGTACATTTATGATAAGCCATTTAGAATATTTGGAAGAGTAGATGGTAATGTATCTATGAATTCAAGACTTGTAAATTTATTGGATAAGTTGCAGCTTTCAGAAAAAGACATATATTACAAAGGATTCTTCATTGGATAATTTGCTTGAGGTACATTATGACAAGCATTGCCTGGAAGCAGAGCAGAAGAAGTTTAGAAAGTATCTGGATGAAGCATTGGGGAGAGGAAAGTAGTGAGCAATATGAAGAGGTGTTTTTATGGGCAGAACTGATAATGCCAAGAGAAATTTAATATGGGGATTTATCCAGAAGATTGTCAGCGTATTGATACCATTCGTTTCAAGAACGATTATGATATATGTTCTTGGAATGGAATATATCGGATTGAATAGTCTTTTGCATCAATTCTTTCAATGCTGAGTTTTGCCGAACTTGGTATCGGTAGTGCACTTGTTTTTAGCATGTACAAGCCGATAGCTGACGGAGATGATGATAAGGTCTGTGCTTTGCTTGCATTTTACAGAAGATGTTACATCGTAATTGGAACGATAATTGTTGGATGCGGCTTAGTTATACTTCCTTTTTTGGATAAGTTTATAACGGGTGATGTTCCAAGTGACACCAACATATATGTGCTGTTTCTTATTTATCTGTTTAATAGTGCAGTTGGATATTTCCTGTTTGCATATAAACAGTCAATTTTGATAGCATCCCAGAGAATTGATCTTGTGAGCAAAGTAAATCTGATTGTATCATTTTTCTTGAATGTGCTTCAGATAGCGGCTTTACTTATATTCAGAAGCTACTATGCATTTATTATCATTCTTCCGGTTTCAACCTGTGTCAGCAATTTATGGATTGCTTATGTCACGAAAGAGCATTACCCTCAGTATATATGCAAAGGTATGATTGGCAAGGAAGAAATCAAAGTGATTGCTGAGAAAGTAGGAGGACTGCTTTGCCAGAAGATAGGAAACATTGTGCTTTGTAATGTAGATGCTATTGTTATATCATCCTTTTGGGACTTAGAATTTTAGGAATTTATAATGGTTATTTTTATGTAATATCTACCTTAATGGGATTCCTTTATATTATCCAACAGACATTGATTCCTTCCGTTGGTAACAGTATTGCGAAGGAAAGCAAAGAGAAGAACTATAAGGATTTCAGTAAGTTTCAATATATATATATGTGGATTGTATCATGGTGCTCAGTATGCTTGTTAGTCCTGTTTCAGCCATTCATAGGAATGTGGCAAGGAACAGAGAATATGCTTGAATTGAGATTGCGGTGCTTATGACTTGGTATTTCTTTGTATATAAGATGGGGGATATGTCTTATGTTTATAAGGAAGCGATTGGACTATGGTGGCAGGGAAAATACATTCCCCTTATCTCATCAATGGTTAATCTGGTATTGAATATCAGTCTTGTCCAGATTATCGGTTTACCGGGTATCGTTATTTCGACGATAATCAGTGCAATTTGTGTAAACACTCCATTTGGATCAAGAGTGCTGTTTAAACATTATTTCAATTCCAATAAGCTATGGCTGCGGTTTTTAAGAGACGTATTTATATGGTTTGTAAAATGCCTGGTATGCTGCGGTATTACCTGGATTTGTGTATCACCTGTAGGTAATGGCATTATAGGAATGGCAATCAAAGCATTTGCTTGCATTATTATTCCTAACCTACTGCTTTTTGGCATTCAACTTTAAGAATGCAGAATTTAAGAAGCATTTGCGTTTGGAATGGGAATTATAAAAAAGAAAAAGCAAGAGGAGAAAATCAATGAGTAATATGAATCAAAAGTGCTTTACTGTTTCTAATATTAGAACAGAAATTCAGGGGGGTGGAGTTATCTTACCTGTGATTTCAATGTAGAAGGAATGACATCTCCATTCCAAGAAGAAACAATGTGGTTTGCAATGAAGGAAGAAAATAAGGATATGCTCTCAAAAGACAGTTATAATGCCTTTTTCTTAGTGCCACTCTATCTTGGAATGTTCTATCACGCTAAAGTAAAAATTGAAGGTAAAGTATCAAAGAAAGCTTTATCGCAATATGATGGATTATGGTCAGCAGATTTTGAAGAACTTTTCGCCAGACCTTGATTTTACAGAGGTTGAAGTGGAAGGCTTTACAGAAGGAAATATATCTGAAAAGAAATTAATCGGAACAGGTATTTCCTGTGGAGTAGATTCTTTATCGACAATCTATGACCGTTTTGCTAAAGAGCAAGATGCAGATTATAAACTGAATAGTCTCTTTATCTTTAACTGTGGAACACATGGAGATTATGAAAATAGTAAAACACAGCAGAGATTTATTGATCGCTATGAGCTCAATAAAACTGCTGCTGAAGATATGAATCTTCCAATTTATCAGGTGAATTCTAATTTACATGCGTTTACACACAAGATAGCAGAGCAGAAGCTTGGTTATTTCGCTATTTACTCTTGTATCTTAAGCATAGGAAATAATATTAAGAAATACTATCTTGCAAGCTCATATAGCTATGATGAGCTGATGGAATTCCATAATCAGTCACATGATTTCGATATGGCAGAGTATACAGAATCTTATCTTGTACCACTAATTCAGACCGAGAATACGGAAATGGTTTTAGACGGTGCGCAATACAAGAGAAGTGAAAAGACAGCCAATATTGCAGGTTGGGATATTGCACAGAAGCACTTAAATGTATGTATTGTTCCGGAAAATGGTGCACATAACTGTTCTTGTTGCTCAAAATGTATGAGAACTTTGATGCCGCTGGAGGCAATGGGAAAGCTGGACGAGTTCTCGGAAGTGTTTGATCTAGATGTATACAGAAAGAATTCACATAAAAACAAAGTGATGATTATGGCTTCTTATAAGAAGGAAGGGTTTGCAACAGATAATGTCGATTTCCTGATTTCTCATGGAGTTCAGATGCCTGGTAAAATGGAAGTATTCACCTATAAAACAGTTCATACAATGAAGATATATGGCAGACGCATTTTGGGGAATAAGTTTTATGATGGTATAAAGCACATCATCCAGAAGTAAAAGGGGATAAACCTGCATTTGCCATTATAATATGGGAGAATGCGGGATGAAATTTGATAGAACAAAAATGCATTGCGAAATATAATATTTGGATTACTTCAAAGAATATATCAGCTGATTGTACCTTTGCTATGCGAACAGCCATGATTTACTGGCTGGGGGTAGAGTATTTGGGATTAGATGGACTTTTCATATCGGTTCTTTCTGTACTAAACTTAGCAGAGCTTGGGTCGGCAGTGCTATGGTTTATTCCATGTACAAGCCGGTAGCAGAAGATGATAGAACTACAATTTGTGCATTGATGAAGCTGTATAAGATTTATTACAGAGTCATAGGGCTCGTGGTGCTTGTTGGCGGATTGATTTTATGTCCATTCATTCCAAAGTTGATTTCGGATGAGCTTCCGGCAGGAATGAATGTATATATTCTATTTCTTTTGAATCTAGGAGCAACTGTTTTATCATATTGGCTTTTTGCCTATAAGAACAGCATTCTACAGGCTTATCAGAGGGCAGATGTAGTCAGTAAGGTAACCATGGTAGTAAATACCATTCGCTATGCAGCACAGTTTGTAATTCTTTTCTTCCAGCATGATTATTATATGTATCTGATTGTTACGTTGGTATCACAGGCAGGAATAAATATTGCAACAGCTGTTGTAGCTGAAAAGATATATCCGCATTTAAAGCCGGAAGGATCAATACCAAACGAACAGAAGAAGGTAATCAATGGCAGAATACGGGATCTTTTTACATCGAAGATTGGTTCTGTAATTGTCAATTCTGTTGACACCATAGTGGTTTCAGCATTCTTAGGCTTGACGGTGCTGGCGGTATATCAGAATTATTATTATATTATCACCGCATTGCTTAGCATAGTAAATATTTTGATATTCTCTTGCATTTCAGGAATTGGTAATAGCATCATTACAGAAACAAAAGAGAAGAACTTTGCTGATCTGAAGACATTTACATTTATCATCTCCGGAATGGCATGTTTTTGCACTACATGCCTGCTGACAATCTATCAGCCATTTATGAAGCTGTGGGTAAAAAGGAAGAACTGATGTTTGCATATCCAGCAGTCATATGCTTTAGCGTTTATTTCTTTATTGTGGAAGTTAATACATTGCTGAATGCCTATAAGGATGCTGCGGGTATCTGGCATGAGGATCGATTTAGACCTCTTGTTACGGCAATCGTTAATTTGTGTCTGAACCTGATTATGGTGCAGTTCTGGGGGATTTATGGTATTTTTGCTTTCAACAGTATTATCTATGCTGCTTGTCGGAATGCCTTGGCTTTTAAAGAACCTGTTCAGTACAATTTTTTGAAAAACAGATGCTTGGACAGTATTTGATACCGCTCGGTAAATACATCGGAGCAACAGGTGCTGTTGTAGTTGTCTCAATCTGTATTTGCACACTGCTTCGTCCGTCTGGAATAGCGGCGATAGTAGTAAATGCTTTGATTAGCGGTGGGATTACACTGATTGTATTTTATCTGCTATTTAGAAAGAGTGAAGAATTTAAAAGGGCAATTGGTATTATTGATCGTGTTACGAGAGGGAAATTTAAGCTTAATAAGCGGATAAAATAATTTGCACTTATTTATTGGAAAGGAGTTGTCTATGACATTTAATACTTTAAAAGAGAAGCTTCCGTTTCTTGATTCGTTTGTAACGGTAGCACCTATCAGTTTAGAAAACGAAAAAATATATCATGATGCCAGAAGTGCAGCATTTTTGCCATGGGGCGTACAATGAAGGAAAAGACCACCGTGGGACTGGCTCTTCCGGGAGCATATCTTGCCAGTACATACACAGCTATAACAGAAGCATGGTTTCAAAAGGTAAATGTAGTAGTTTTTGCTTTTTTTATGACAAGCTTTCAAAGTAAGTACAGCGTGGATAGATAGATGCATAGTAAAGTCTATGACTATTGGAGCAGATGAGATAGATGATTCTATTGATGAAATAGAGTCTTGCTGTGGCATGAATGGACCGGTACTGATCAATATTGTTGGTGTGAAAGATGATGAAACATCTTTTGATTACAGAAAATGGATTGATGCAATACGACAGAAAGAAGGGAATGCTAAAATCAGATGCTATAATGCAATACAGTCTGATGGTATCATTAATATTCCTTCTAAAGATAAGTATGGTGTGATTTCAAAATACATAGGTATGTCTGTGGCAGTAAATGTCGGTTATCTCCTTTGCACATCCGAATGCTTTTGATAGATGCTAATGTTTTTAGAACCAGATATGCAAATGGCAATATGAAAATCATACTTTTGACGATGGAAACCTTGAGAAGATAGATGCTAAGAGCTGGATTGCAGGCAATGGATGGTGGTGCGAGGTTGTATCTAAAGATGAGACAACAGCGGTTAACTGGCTTATAGAAGATAAAACTCAGGGAGTACTTATAGTAAGGTAAGGAGAATAATATGTATACACACATTAAAGGCGTACAGATTTTAATCTCGCTGTTAAAACAATTTAATATCAGCCATGTTGTATTATCTCCCGGAACAAAAATACAGCTCTGGCTGGAAGCATTGAAAATGATCCATTTTTTTCACTGTTATTCGATTGTAGATGAGAGAAGCGCAGGGTATTTTGCACTTGGACTTTCTGAAGCATTGGATGAACCGGTTTGTGTATCCTGCACAGCAGCAACAGCTACATGTAATTATCTACCGGCGATGAAGGAAGCTTATGAGAGAAATATTCAGCTGGTTGCACTTACTGCAGATCAGAATCCATATGAAATGTTTCATATGGAGGATCAGTGTATTGATCAGGTGGATATGTTCCATGGATATGTGAAACTTGCTGTGGATGTACCAAAGGTAATGAATGATGCTGATTACTGGTATTGCAACCGTAGAATGAACGAAGCTTTTTTAGAACTTGACCATCATGGCAAAGGGCCGATTCAAATCAATTATCATATGTCTTATGATCTGAATGAGATTTCTACCTATGATGTAGAGGAGCTTCCTGTTACCAGAAAAATTGATAGATATGAAATAAATGCGGATTTCGCAGAGTTCGCTAACATGCTTTCGAGTAAGAAACGTATTATGGTTGTTGGTGGTTCAGAGTTTACAGAAGATGGGAAACTAAGAAGAGCAATCAACACCTTTACAGAGAAATATAATGCTGTGGTTATTGCTGATACCTATGCCAATATATATAGTGATAACGATAAAATATTTAACCCAAAAGCATTGGGAGATACAATCACAGCAGATCAAGTGAAAATATCTGGCACCGGATCTTATCATCTCATTTGGTGCGGTTTACTATTCTACAATCAAGTACTTTATGCCAGTGTACTCAAACACTACAGAGCATTGGCAGATTTGTATTGATGGTATGATAAATGATGGATATCATTGCTTGAAGAATGTGTTTGAAATGAAACCAGAGGAGTTCTTTGAGCGAGTTAATGTATATGCTGATACTGTAAATAATGGCGAATATGCAGTTCGCTGGAAGAAGAGAATGGATATTGTGCATTTTCCAGAACTTGGATTTACTAATCTCGCTGTAATAAAGGAGTTCTGCAAGACAATTCCAGATAATTCACTTCTTCATACTACAGTTCTTGACAGCATCAGAATGTCAAACTATGTAGAAATGAAGCCATCCATACGATGCTTTGCCAATATTGGCGCGGATGGTATTGATGGTGCATTATCAACTTATTTGGGTCAGGGTGAAAGTGAAGAAAAACCAGTTTATCTTCTGATTGGTGATCTCAGTCTGATGTACGATATGAATGCCTTACTTCAGAAACTTCCTCACAATATAAGAATAGTTGTTATAAACAACTATTCTGGAGCTGAATTCCATAAAAACTTTGGTCTTGATAGGATTCCTACGTTGAATAAACATATTGCTGCCGGCCATAGAGTGAAAATTGCAAACTGCTGTATCAATTCTCAATTTAAATACTTGGCAGCAACCAATATGGAAGAAGTTAGAGAAGCATTGACGATATTAAATACTGAATCAGAGAAACCAATACTGTTAGAAGTATTTACTGATGCGGATAAGGATGCAAAAATTTTGAAGTCATACTGGATGACAAACCGTCAGGAAATTCAGGCATGAAGCTTAGTGGTAAGGCAAGAGTAAAACAGATTGTCAGAAATATACTTGGCAATAAGGCTTATGCGATTCGTGAGATGTTTAAGAAATGAGTTTTATAGATGTTTTATTTTGAATATTAATGGTGGCACTGGTTCTTCAGGTAAGAGATAATAAATCAGGTCAGTGTATGAATCGAGATACATCATCTGCATTAAAGGGTTTTGCAATACTTGTTATTATGTTGCATCATATGCATAATGAAGCAGGTATAATTCATTTACGATTGCTGTATTAGGATTTTTGATGACCAGTGCAGCTTTTAGTGGCAATGGTTATGTGCATCTTAATTTATATAATTTCCATCAGAAAGGAAGTATCGGTTCAGTTATTTAAACAGATAGGGGATAAAAGCTTTGTATATTATATTTTTCATGCTGTTGTGTTGAATTGCTTTTTTAAAGTATATGCGAGTTTATATCCGATGCTTTATTGCGTACTTGTTTTTGTATCTACAGGTGTTCTGGTGAGCATATATTACAGAATAGAAAAAGAGGTTAAAAAATCCGTGGGAATAGCAAATTATTTAAAAAGAATGGTTAGATATGTGATTAATGGTGTACCTGAATATCACATTACTGTGGAAGTTAAAGAATCAGCACCGAGCCATCAGCTTGCTGGTAAGAATATAATAGTTACCGGAGGTGGTTCTGGATTGGGATATTATATTGCAAAAAGATCTATTGCTGAAGGTGCAAAGATCCTTATTACAGGGCTAATGAGGATAAGCTAAAGAAAGCTGCATTAGAATTAGGAAAAAAATGCAGTTATTTGGTATTTGATTCTGCTGATGTATCTCATATGAGTGAATTTATTAAGCAAGTATCTCACATATTTGGTGGTAAAATACATGGTCTTGTAAGTAATGCAGGAATCTCTTTCATGAGGGTAATTTTAGAAATGTTACAGAAGAGGGTTGGGATTCCCAGATGAACATTAATCTGAAGGAAATTACTTTATGGTTAAGGCATATATTGAGTATTTAGAAAGCTTAGATGATAAAAATGGAAATGTGGTAGTTATTACTTCAGAACGATCCAGAAGGTCTGATGATATTCCATATGGTTTGACAAAGGCTGCTTCTAATAGTTTTATTGAATGCTTTGCATCTAAAGTTATAAGTGAAGGCATCAGAGTGAATGGTGTTGCTCCGGGTGTAACCGCTTCTGATATGACTGGCGTTGATAGAAATGGTAATATGTATGCAAATTGGCAACCATCTAACCGTTTTTTTGCCAGAGGAAGTAGCAGAAGTAGTAAACTTCTTGCTGTCAGATGTGTCAAATTGTATTTCTGGTGAGATTATCGCTTGCGATCAAGGAAGATACATTTCGCATTGGTAAATCAAGACCAGAGTTTTGTTAATTTAGTAAGCGGAAAATAATGCATGCAATAAATCTATATCTGATTCCACCTATTGTGTATCGTAAACGCTGTATAGTTCAGAAAGAATCTTGCAGAAGCAGGAAAAGCAACAATTTTTGGCTATGAGGAAGATCTGAAAGTCCAGATACTTGAAAGAGGATTTGCATGGTTGGACACAGGGACAGTGGAGAGTCTGATGCAGGCAGCAGAATTTGTTCAGACGGTACAGAACAGGCAGGGAGTTGTGATCTCAGCTCCAGAGGAAATTGCATTTTATGAAAAATGGATTACCAAAGAGGAATTGATTCAATCAGCAAGGATGTATGGAAAGTCTCCATATGGAGAACATTTAATGAGAGTAGCTGAAAATCGACTTATTTTCCAGGAGGAAATTACATATGACGATCATCGTAACCGGTGGAGCCGGATTTATAGGAAGCAACTTTATATTTCATATGCTGGACAAGTATCCTGACTACAGGATCGTTTGCCTGGATAAGCTGACATATGCGGGCAATCTGTCTACGCTTGCACCGGTAATGGATCATCCTAAATTCCGTTTTGTTAAGGCAGATATTTGTGACAGAGAGGCAGTTAATCAGTTGTTTGAGGAAGAGCAGCCTGATATCATAGTAAATTTTGCTGCGGAAAGTCATGTGGATCGTTCCATTGAAAATCCGGGGATTTTCCTTGAGACAAATATCATGGGAACGGCTGTCTTGATGGATGCCTGCAGAAAATATGGTATCACGAGATATCATCAGGTATCCACAGATGAGGTATATGGAGATCTGCCATTGGATCGCCCGGATCTTTTCTTTACAGAAGAGACTCCGATCAACACCAGTGCTCCCTACAGCAGTTCTAAAGCATCGGCAGATCTTCTGGTGCTGGCATATGACAGAACCTATGGACTGCCTGTGACGATCAGCCGTTGTTCCAATCCCTATGGACCGTCTCACTTCCCAGAGAAATTGATTCCGCTCATGATTGCAAATGCCCTGGCAGATAAACCCCTTCCGGTTTATGGAGAAGGTCTGAATGTGAGAGACTGGCTGTATGTAGAAGATCATTGCAGGGCAATAGACCTGATCATTCATAAAGGCAGAGTGGGAGAGGTTTATAATGTCGGCGGACACAATGAGAAGAGAAATATTGACATTGTAAAAATGATCTGCAAAGAGCTTGGCAAACCGGAAAGCCTGATCACTTATGTTGCAGACCGCAAAGGTCATGATATGCGATATGCGATCGACCCGACAAAGATCTATAATGAACTTGGCTGGCTGCCGGAGACAAAATTGGAAGATGGTATTAAGAAGACGATCCGGTGGTATCTGGAGCATCGTGATTGGTGGGAAAAGATTATCAATGGAGAGTATCAGGAATATTCACCAACATCATTTTAATATTGAGGAGCGGTATGAAAAAGGTAATTAAGAGAATTTTTCTGGGAGTTTTTGCTTTTGGTGATCTTTGCCCTGGGAGCAGGGATCATACCGTCTTATTACTTCCTTGAGGTTTCAGATTATGAGTTTGAAAACGAGAAAATTCAGGAATCAGTGAAGCTGGTACAGCTTTCAGATATTCATAATGCAGAGTTTGGAAAAGAAAACCAACGCCTGTTAAAGAAACTAAAGGAGTGTGAACCGGATCTGATCTTTATCACGGGAGATCTGATTAATTCGGATGAAAATGAGATTAGTCCGATGTTGGATTTGGTAAAAAATTACGGAGATTGCACCAATCTATTTTTCCTTGGGAAACCATGAGATAGAATATGAAAAGCGTACGGGAATTGATCTTACAGAAAAGTTGGAGAAAGCCGGGGCAAAGGTGTTAGAAGAAAAATTTGTCGATGTGACTGTTAAAGGACAAAAATTCAGGATTGGTGGACTGTATACGGTGTATATACCGGAAGATTATGAAGTACATGAATGGGGTAATGCAAAAGAACAGGCAGAGTTTTTAAAGGAAATGGAAGATACAGAGCGATATAAAAATCCTGTTGTCCCATATTCCAAATACGTGGATGTATTACGATACTGCGGCAACTTTTGATCTTGATCTGATTTTTACGGGGCATGCGCATGGTGGACAGGCAATCCTTCCCTTTGTTGGAGGTCTTTACGCACCGGATATGGGATATTTCCCGGAAGATTATCAGGTGTCTATGAGAAGGGGCATACGCAGGTGATTTTGTCGAGAGGATTAGAAGTAATACAGAAGTAATTCCACGATTTAATAATATTCCTGAAATTGTAGAGGTGGAACTAAAATGAATAAGAGTGTCTATTTATATGAACTGGATTCTGTAAGAAATTCAAAAGAAGAGATTCAATATGCACAGGAACGGATGTTCCAGGAAATTATACTGAATGGGAACCAGGTGATCTTGACCATGAATCAGTTAGCGGATTCTCGTGCATTTCTTGCTGCGATTGAAAATGAAAATACATTTGAACCATTTTTTGAGTTATGTCAGATGGGGGTGATCCGAATTTCGCAGTATGGAGCGTTGCGTACTCCGTCGCAATATTTTCAGGGAAAGATAGAAGAATTTCTGAAGAAGGCAAAGAAAACCGAGTCTGAAAAGAGTGCATTTATTTATTCAGGGGTTCCCGTTGCACATGATGATGTTGTGATGCTGAGACAGTTGTTGACAGCATTGCGTTATAGTGACCCGGAGTGTCTGAGGGAATTATCTGGTTATAATAATGAAGAAAATTATAGTGAAGAAAAAGATAGAATATTTGATCCGCTATGTGAAGACGTTGCTGGCATTGAGTGTCAATGCATTTTCATTGAATCCACCTAAAAAGGTAAAGCAAAAGAAACTGACAGAATATCTTCATGAAATTGCATATCCGCTTACTGATCAGGATACAGTAGAAATTCTGAAAAGAGTTGAGGAAGATTTGAGTTTACAGAATCGTCAGAATATCGGAGTGCCTGGCATATTTATCTCCACGAAAATGAGAAAGGAGAAAAGGCAGAATATGCAGAAGCGGTGCTCGATCTATGTTATAAGCTTACAATGGAAGACAGTATTTATGGAATTTCCCAAGCATTATGATCCGGAAGATATAGAATCCTGCCGTGAATGGTTCAAAAGCAAATTGAAGGATTACTGGGAGAGTTTTTCCTGCAAAGGATAGTACAACGTGGGAACTTTATCAAGGAAAACTCCCGGACTGGAGATGTGCTATTCGGATTTTGCAGATGAAAAATGTGCAGAAAACGCTGGAACTGAAACCGGCTCTTGAAAATGAAAAATTACAGACGGGAAGCCGTTATGAAGTGGGGATGGAGAAAGAGCTGAAAGAGTGGGATAAAAGTATACATAAAGGAATAAAAAGAAATATCATAGATGCACTAATTGGGGTGGTGATCTTTGTAGGAATTGAGCTGGGAATGAACTATCTACAGGATATTGTGTCTGTAGAAGAGGAGCTTTCATTGGCTGCGACCATAGGATGGGCGGTCTTGCAGGTGATAGCTTTTGGTATTCTGAGTTCGTGGATTTCGGGTATGATATCCCGTTGGTGGACAAGTTGTGATATTTTAGACAGTATTGAGGAATTGACAAGAACGGGGGCGGATCTGAAAATCGTAAGAAAATGTCGGGAACGCCTGAAAGTTGAAAAAGGCTGAAAAAATGAAAACCTGCTCACAAGAAGTTGGTAAGAAATAGGGATGAAAGGGAATGGAAATAAAAGGAACAGAAATGGATTCGATTGAAAAATATCTGGAATTAAGTCGGACATGTACGGAACTTTTTGCCCAGTCTGAGGAACTTCCGCTGGTACTTGACCCGAAGGAACTGTATGCATTTGCACAAAAAAGTGGCAGAAGAATCGGAATTGTATACGAGAGCCATTACCATTTAATGGTTGTGGATGTTGTGCGTGCAAAAATGGAAGTCTGTTTGCATATGAAAGACTGATGAACCGTGTTATGAGAGGTGCGGTTGTTATCGTTCCATATTATAATGGAAAGTATATTTTACTGCGGCAGTATCGTCATGCTCTCAGGGAATATCAGTACGGTTTCCCAAGAGGTTTTGGAGAAGAAGGAATTTCTGCAAAGGAGAATGCGGGAAAAGAATTATGGGAAGAACTTGGTGTGCAAGCAGAAAAATGGAAAAGTTTCGGAAAAATTGTGCCGGACAGTGGTGCAATGAGTTCAAAGGCAGATGTATTTCTGGCAGAGTTGAATGAAGCTCCACAGGTGATACAGGAAGAAGAAATAGTAGGACATATTGCATTGATTGGGAGCAGTTGGGCGAATGGATCCGGATGGAAAAATTACGGATAGTTTTACTCTGGCAGCATATGCAAAGATGAGTTTACAGAAATAATGAGGATAGAAAAGTGGAAAAGACAGTACAAAATCTGCTGCAATGTCTGCGAAATGTGATCTGTGGAGAAGATGTTCCGCTGATTGCAATGTCGGAGACAGAGCAGGAAAAATTTTATCAGATGAGTCTGGCTCAGGATATGGCACATTTGATCTCAGCAGCAGTTGGAAATGGTGAGAACCATATCATATCAGAGAAGTATCGGAAGAAGTTTCGGCAGCAGGAAAATCTGGCAATCTATCGGTATACGTGTCAGGAGTTGGCATTGGAAGAGATTCGAACTGTTTTTGAGCAGCAGAAGATTTTTTTCCTTCCTTTAAAAGGAGCGGTGATCCGGGATTTTTATCCGGAAGCATGGATGAGGACGAGCAGTGATATTGACATTTTGATCAGAGATGAGGACTATGAAAAGGCAAAGAAATTTCTGACAGAAGAATGTGGATTTTTGTATGAGTCAAAAGATAAGAAAAATGCAAATTTCTACAGAGATGAACATGTGCATCTGGAGTTGCATTTAAATCTTATCAAAGACGGGCAGACGGTAGAATTTTCCCCGGAGTATATCTGGACGCATGTAGAAAGAACGGGATATGAGTGCAGGATGTCAGATGCAGATTTCTATGCATTTCATCTGGAGCATATGAAGCAGCATTTTACGACAGGTGGTTGTGGAATCCGTTTCTTCCTGGATCTCTGGATCTTGAATCATTCTGTGAAAGATAAGCAGGAGAAAAAAAGAGAGGAAAAACTGGAACGTTGTGGACTGGCAGAATTTGAAGATGCAGTTAGATCGGTGACAGAAGTCTGGTTCGGAAAGGCAGAGCATACAGAATTAACGCATCAGGTGGAACGGTTTATTCTGGCTGGCGGAGGTGTATATGGAAGTGTTGAAAACTGGGCAATTGTGCAGAAAGTTCGGAATCAGGGGAAATTGAAAAGTGTCATACGCAGAATATGGCTTCCGTATGAAGAATTATGTTGGTCCTATCCGTCGTTAGAGGGGAAAAGATATATTCAGCCGTATTATGAGGTGAAGAGATTCTTTAAGATGATCGCAGATGGACGCTGGAATCGGAGTGTGCAGGAACTGAAGGCGAATGCGAAGGGACAAGAATTGAGTGATGTTGAAGGCATGATGAAGAAATTGGGGTTAAGATAATAGAAAGTAAGTGCTTACGTTAATAGCAATAGGTTTCGGTAAATAAAGGGAAGAGGGGGAAGAAAATGGTCGATCTGCATATGCATATTTTGCCAGGACTGGACGATGGTGCCAGTTCGATGGAAGAATCGATACGGATGGCACGTCAGGCCGCAGCAGGCGGAGTGAATTATATTGCAGCTTCTTCTCATGGAAATTATTATGACTATACGGTACAGGAGGATGTAAGAAAGTTTCGTTTGCTTCAGAAAGAGTTGGATCGGCAGCAGATTCCGGTAAAAATTTTCCCATCTATGGAGATTTTTATGAACGAAAGGGCAATGCAACTGATCCGGGATCGGGAGCTTTTTTATTAATCATACAAGGTATCTGATGATCGAATTTGACTTTCGGGAATCGCCTGAAAGAGTTTGCAGAATGGTTGCGGACTTACAACAAATGAAGTATAATATCATATTGGCACACCCTGAAAGATACACCTTTATTCAGGAGGACCCGGAACTGGCATATTATCTGGCAGAAAGAGGTTGTGTGCTGCAGGTGAATAAGGGAAGTATTCTGGGGGAATTTGGAAAGAAATGCAGAGAGATGGCGATCCGGATGGTGGATGACGGGATTGTACAGGTGATTGCGTCGGATGCACATGACAGTCTGCATCGGACACCTCAGATGGATGAGCTGATCCATTATCTGGAGCAGAGGTATACTTCCATGGAGATAAAAAATGTGGCTGTCGGAAAATCCGAGCAGGATATTAAAAGGAAATCCGACGATCCGGTTAAGATAAAGTGAAGGAGTTAAAGGATGAAAGAAAGTAAGATTGTTGCATTGGCACTCTGTGCAGCTTCTCTGGTTGGTGGAGGGGCTTATGCCTTTATATCCGCATACCAGAAGGATACTACACCGCCGGTATTAAGTGCAGAAAAGGCCGAAGTGACAGCATCAATCGAGGCAACAGATGAGGAACTCAAGAACGGTGTGGTTGCAGTGGATAAAAAAGGATGGCAATGTATCTGGAAGTGTGATGATTGATCATATCAAAAAGAAAGAAGATGGAAGCGGTGATTTTGATATTACTTATGTAGGGTTCGACCATTCCAGTAATCTTGGAAAGCTGACGCGGACCCTTCATTATACAGATTATGAATCACCGAAATTTGAATTATCAGATGCTTTGAGGTTTCCGGCGGGCAAGCAGATTAATCTTTTGTCCTATTTTTCAGCAACAGATTGTATTGACGGGAATATTACTCCTTTTATTTCAATCGGTGGAGATACAGCGGTTCTTGATAAGAAGCCGCAGCAGGGATTTTATGATTGCACAGTGAGTGTGACGAACAGTGTAGGCGATACAGTAACACTTCCGATTCAGGTGGAGGTATACGATGGAAATGCGGCACGTCCGCAGATCAATCTGAGTTCCTATCTGGTGTATCTGCAGGCGGGATCTGAGTTTGATCCTAATAGTTATCTGACTCAGATCAAAGAATACGATAAAGTAAAGCAGGTTGTATTTTCGGAGAATGTGACAGATCCAGAGAATCAGATCTCAATTACGCAGATCTACGTTGAGTCAGGAGTAGATATCTATACACCGGGAGTTTATACAGTAAGTTATCTTTATACGTCACCGGCCAGCGGTTTGGATTGTACCGCAAAACTGATCGTGGTTGTTGAATGAGGGGAGGAAATATGAGTCAGGAAGGTTATAAGAGTCAGAGTTTAGATTCACAGATTGATCTGAGATATATTTTCAGAACCCTTAAGAAAAATGCGGTTTTTATTTTGATGTGTGTGTGTTTGACGGGAATGTTTTCCTATGTGATTCTGGATCACAGCCTGAAGGATACTTATACAGTGAGTGTGAACCTGTGTGTAATTCCGAGGGATAATACGAGCGAAAAACTTGCTGAGACGAATATAGAGAATGCACTTGAGAGAAGTGTGAATGTTCTGAACAGTGATACGATGAGAGATCAGATCATGAAAGCTTCCGGTAGCAGTCGTGTAAAGGGAAACCTGAGTGCGTCAGTTGTTGCCGATACGAATATTATCAGAATGAGTGCGTCGGGAACGAATGCGGAGAGTGCTTATAAACTGCTGAAAGGAGCATTGCAGCAGTATCCGGAGCTTTCGGATTATTTTGAATCAGGGTATGTATTGCAGTCATTGAGCAGTATTTCAGCGAATAATGTGCAGAAGACAGAAAAAGCAACTTTAAGATATTCGTTGCTTTTGATTTTGCTGGTGCTGGCAGGAGGCATTGGAGCAACTGTATGCTTATGTATTTTTACAGATAAGATTCACAGTATGGAGCAGGCAAAGCGTCTGCTGGATATTCCGATGATCGGTTCTTTGGATTATGTAAAAAGAAGTCGGGGCAGAAAGCACTGCTGATCTCAGACCAGGATACGGATCATGTGTATGAAGAAGCAGTAGACCGGATTGTAACATCGATCAGATCAGAGATGTCGGCAGAAGGTTATAAGACTTTAATGGTTGGAAGTATTAAAGAAAATGATGGCAAGAGTACAGTGACAGCTAATATTGCCCTGAATCTTGCACGAAGAGGAAAGAAAGTAGTTTTGGTTGACTGTGATATGCGGCATCCGTCCCTGGCAAAAGATTTTTGATGCAACGGTAGATCCAAAAGAGCAGTTTTCTGAATATCTGCTTGGAAAATGTGAACTGGATCAAGTGCTGAAGCAGATGGAAGTGCAGGCACATCCGATGGATTGTATCTGGCAAAAAAGGCGGTCGCAAAGCCGTATCGTCTGTTAGGATCAGAGCGGTTTATTTCGCTGATCGATCAGTTGAAAGAGCAGTTTGATTATGTTGTTATGGACACTCCGCCATTGGAACTGATCCGTGATGCTGAGATCATATCAGAGACAGCAGATGCGATGTTGATGGTCATGCGTCAGGATGAGGTGCATGCAGTCGCTGTCAATGATGCGGTGGATCTGTTGGAAGAAAATGGTGTGACAGTGATCGGCGGTGTACTGAACATGACAAAGGGAGAACGTGATACCAGTAAAGACCGGGATGGTTACAGGAAGTATTATAATGAAAATGCAAAGATAGAGAATGCAGGGGAGTAAGCAGATGCAGACAGAGGAACAAAGGAATATTACAGAAGCAGAAGAGATGGAAAAGATAGATCTTGTGAGCTGGCTGCAGGATTACCTGAGCTGCCTGAAAAAGTTCTGGCTGCAGTTTTTGCTGATCTTTGTGATCGTGGCAGGAATTAGTGTATCTTATTTTGAATTTACTTATGAACCGGTTTATTCTGCAAAGATTACATATGCGGCATCAGGAACCGAATATATGACAGTCAATTCCGCGGTTGCGAAGCGGCTGAGCAAGAGTATACCGGTACTGACTGCGAATGATGAGTTTAAAAGGATCTTCTTTCAGCGGTGGATGGGAAAGTATCTGGAGGATTTTCAATTGTTTCAAGCAATACGGATGAATCCAATTTCTTTTCTGTAACAATATCAACGAATGATTATGAAAGTGTAAATTCGCTGCTTGAGGCATTCCAGAAAGTTTATCCGAAATGGGTCTCTAAGACAACCGGAACGGTGGAACTGCAGATTATAGATAAGGCGGCATCTTCCGGCAGACCTGTAAATGTCAATTCGCTGGCAGCAATTTTTGCAAAAGGATTTCTGGCGGGACTGGTGGTATGCTTTGCATTGGCTACCGTGTATCTTCTCAGTGTAAGAACAGTACGAAAAGAGAGTGATATGAAGCAGATCACTTCTGCGAGATGTATCAGTTGCATTCCGGAAGTTGTACCGAAGAAGCGTTCTAATAATAAAAAATTAAAGCTTTTGATCACAAATAAGAGAATTGACTGGGGATTTAAGCAGTCAATGCTGATGATCCAGTCAAGATTGCAGCAGATCATGAGACGTACAGGTGATAAGGTCCTGCTGATTACGAGTACGATCCCTGCAGAAGGAAAGACAATGACTGCTGTGAATATGGCACTTGCATTTGCACAGGAAGGGATGAAAGTTGCATTGCTTGACGGTGATCTGAGAAAACCGTCCGTATGTGAACTGATGAAGCTCCCGGAAGGACCAGGATTGACAGAATATTTCAGAGGTGAAAGTACGCCGGAGGAGATTCAGGTCGTGAAGGACGGGGTAACATTTTTCCGTGCAGGTCAGAAAAAGGGAAAGGTTTCAGGACCGATCGATGAGGAAAAATGAACAGCCTGTTGGAAAAATTAAGAAAAGAATATGATGTGATCCTGATGGATGCGGCTCCTTCTTATGTATTTTCGGATGCGATGATCCTGTCATCCTATGCAGATAAAGTTTTGTATGTAGTAAGAGTTGATAAGGCAGATGCAAAAGCGATCCAGGTGGGAATGAATTCTTTTGAAGAAAAAGAGAAGCTGATTGGTTATGTGATCAACCGTGATACAGGCGGATATATTTCTCAGAGCAGATATGGCTATGGAAGATATGGTAAATATCAGAAATACAGAAAATATGCAGAACTGGATGAAGAAACGATGAATACCGAAGATACATTGTAAAAGTATCTGGCGAAGAGCCTCGGTTTTCAGGAAGTACGAGGGAGTAGATAAATGAATGAAGTGAGCAGTATAGGGAAAATCCTTGAGCCGTTATCGGAGGCATATGCTCATATTCCGTTTGAAGGATATGGGATTGCCGGGATTTTGAGCATCGTTTTACTGGCATTTTATGGAATGGTGATTTCAAGATTGAAGATTACGGAAAGAAGGAAGATTCTGGTCAGAAGAGTCTGTGCATGGTGCGTGATTGTTTTGTATAGTGGAACGGTTCTCATCTGTAATTCTTTTTATGGACTTTTGTTCCTGCCGGTCGGAATCCTTTTTGCATGGCAGTGTATTGGGAAAAGATGATTTTAAAGCAGCCGGAGCGGCGGTGATGCTGAGTCTGTGTACGCAGACCGTACAGATGGTATTGTTGGAAGGAATGTTTGATATCAGGCATTTTCTACTGAAGATTCCCTGGACGTTGATGGGAGCGGCATCTGTATTATTATGGCGGCTGCTTGCAAAGAAGAATAAGCCGGTTCGTGATATCGTCCGTGGAATCATGATACTGCTTGCACTGATTCTACTTGCAGGAATTTGTGCTTTTGGAGTTTATCATGTCCTGCGTGTCAGTGGTAAGCTCAATGCAAAGGATAATATCAGTGAGGTAGAGAACCGGATACAGACCGATGATTCAGGACTGATCTGGTATAATGGGAAAGCTTATCAGTACAATGAAAATGTGATTACGATCCTTGTGATGGGAATCGATCAGAACAGTGAAGAAATTCAGCAGATTGAAGGAATTTCCGGTGAAAGTGGACAGGCAGATTCCATTTTCCTTCTGGTGATGGATGAAAGTAAGAACAAGGTGCGGATTATTGGTATGTCGAGAGATACGATGACACCGATCAAGACATTTGATTATAAGGGAAATTATGTGGGAGATGCAGAAAATCATCTTGGACTTGCCTATGCATTCGGAGATGGAAAAGAGACGAGTTGTCAGTATATGGTTGATGCAGTTTCCAATCTCTTTTATGGAATCCCTATTAATTCATATGTGGCATTGAATATGGAAGCTGTTGAGCAGTTGAATGATGCAGTTGGCGGAGTCACCGTGACGATTCCGGAGGATCTTGCACAGATGATGCCAAATCAATTCAGTGCGGGCAGTACAGTGACGTTGAATGGAAAACAGGCTTTAAGTTTTGTCAGATCCAGAGATACAGCGATTGATTTCAGCAATAATCTGCGAATGGCACGTCAGAAGACCTATCTGCTGAATTTTGCACAGACTGCGATTGAAAAGATGAAATCAGATATGGGGCTGCCGGCAAGATTGTATCATGAGCTTTCCGGTAAGATGGTGACCGATATTGATCTGAATGATGCTGTTTATCTTGCAACAAAAGGATTATCAATGTCATTTAGTGAAGACGATATTGTTACCTTGCAGGCAGATGCCCAAAGAGGAACCGTGTATGATGAGATGTATGTGGACGATCAGGCACTTTATGAGCTGATCCTGAATACATTTTTTACAATGAAGTGTCAGCCGGGGAGGATACAGAGTGATGCAGGAGACCGGAAAGGAAAATGCAAAGCAGGACAGAAAAAATAATAAGAAAAAGTGGATGATTCTTGCAGTCTGTGCTTTTGCGGCAGCGATACTGCTGATCGGATTTATTGCGGGAACATGGTGGATGGAAAAAAGGCCGAACAAGAGTATCTGGCGATGCAGGAAAAAATGCAGAGAAGAGACAGAAAGTTCCGGAAGAGGAAAAGAAGATAGATATCCCGGTAGATTTTGATTCGTTGCAGAAAGAGAATCCTGATATTTATGCGTGGATCACGATTCCGGATACAGTAATTGATTATCCGATTGTACAAAGCAGTGAAGATAACGCTTATTATCTGAATCATTCAGCAGAAAAAAGACAGACAGTGTAAGTGGAGCAATTTATTCTGAAAATTATAATAAGAAAAATTTTTGATGATCCGATTACTCTTTTGTATGGACATAATATGAAAGATGGATCAATGTTTGCCGGACTTCATAAATATGAAGAAGATACATATTTTAATGACCATAAGGATCTGGTGATTTATACGCCGGATGCAATCTTGAAATATAAGATTTTTTTGCGGCTTACCGTACAGATGACCGGCATATACTCCTGTATTATAACTTGGGAGCGGAAGACTATAACCGGCAGGCGTATCTGAATGATATCCTGAATCAGAGGACAATGGGAGCGATGCTTGACCAGTCGGCTCCGGTGAGTACGGAAAGTAAGATATTTACGTTATCAACCTGCGATCGGGCAGGAGATGCTTACCGTTATGTAGTGCAGGCCTATCTTGTAGAAAAATGGAATGAAATCTAACTTTTATTGATGAAAATGACAAAAAATTTAAAGTGAGTAATTGAAGTTTTATAAGGCACATGATATAATTCATACATATGTATATACCAATAACGGATTTTATGAGGAAGACTAGGAAAAATAATGAAAAAGAGATTTATGACGGGAGTTGTTGCTGCTGTTACCGCATTGGCAATGAGTGTAAGTGTGTTGGCTGCAGGAAGCATTGTAGGCACTATTGATATGCCGAATGCAAGTACTGATAAAGGAACGATTTCATTAGAACCGGTTGCACCGGGGACTTATGATGATGACCTTCAGAAGGTCGTAGATGAGATGAATGATGCAAAGTCAAGTGCAAGTGTTAAAGCGGCATTTGATGGAAATCTTCCGTCATCACTGGCTTACTATACGGAGAAAGGTCTTGAAGTAAAAGGATATGATATTTCAGGATACAAGTTCCTGTCTCCGGTAATGAACCTCAGAGTGACAGGTGTGCAGGCATCAGCGGGCAACCTTGTAAAGGTTACATTTGTTGCGAACAATATGACAGATGGTATGATTGTTGATATTCTTTATTATTGTGCAGAGCATGGCTGGGAAGTGGTTAAAGGTGTGAGAGTCAGCGGAAACCAGGTAGCGGCGTACTTCCACTCAGTTTCAGCAGGGACTCCGGTATCTTTGATTTATAAGATGGCGGCTGCAAATGGTGGAAATGATAATAATGGTAACACAACAACTGGTACATCCAAAGGAAATGGTACTGCAGTTTCTCCGAAGACAGGACAGAACTCTATGATTCCGGTTGCAGGTATGGCAGTAGTTCTTCTTGGTATCGGTGCATTTGCTGTAGTAAGAAGCAGAAAAGAAATTTAAGATCTGAATAAGAAGAAAGAAAGGCTGTCATTGACAGCTTTTCTGTTATCATTTTTGTGATTAATTTAAAGATGTCGGGGTCAAAGCCCCCCGACTATGATACCTACGGATTGTTACGCACTACGTGCTCCCACAATCCTACCCAACATTCGCATATCGTGGTGCTTACGCCCCACTTTTTATGCTCATATTGGGGCGGGTCACAAGGTCATTCTACCACTGGTGTGCGAGCACACGTGGTGTCAAATAGACCTATTTGAGACTGGGGGATCTTTAATCTTAAATTATTTTATATGCATTTTATTCCCAGACTGATACGGAGATTGCGGTGAAGCTGGTCGATTATTATTATAGGAAGACAGGGACTCCGCTGGAGGCGATTTCCAGAGCAATGCTGCGAATCAGAGGATCTTATGCTTTTGGGATTATGTTCCATGATCATCCGGGAAGATATTTGCAGCAAGAAAAAGACAGTCCGTTGATTATTGGAAAGAGTCAGACCGGATGTCTCATCGCATCGGATGTTCCGGCAATTCTTGATAAGACAAGGAATGTATACTATATCGGAAACCATGAGATTGCGGAGCTTTCTCAGGATGAGATCCATTTTTATAATATCGACAGAGAAGAGATCCAGAAGGAACAGGTTGAGATCAAGTGGGATGCGGAGTCGGCAGAAAAGGGCGGATATGAGCATTTTATGCTGAAAGAGATCCATGAGCAGCCGAGAGCAGTCCGTGATACGATTGGTGCATATGTGAAGGATGGAAAGATCGATCTTTCCGAAACCGGACTTATCGATGAAAAGCTGCAGGAGATAGAGAGAATCTATATTGTCGCGTGTGGTTCTGCTTATCATGTTGGCATGGTAGGAAAATATGTGATTGAAGAACTGGCAGATATTCCGGTGGAAGTTGATCTTGCATCAGAATTTCGTTACCGGAATCCAAAGCTTGTGAAAAATTCACTGGTTGTGATCGTCTCTCAGTCCGGTGAGACGGCAGACAGCCTTGCAGCACTCCGCCTTGCGAAAGAACGCAAGATTCCGGTACTTGGTATCGTGAACGTAGTGGGTTCCAGCATTGCGAGAAAAGTGATTATATTCTTTATACTTATGCAGGCCCTGAGATTTCTGTTGCCACCACCAAGGCATACAGCACCCAGCTGATCGTCATGTATCTGCTGGCGATCCAGGCGGCAAAGGTGAAGGATGTGATCTCGGAGGAACGGTATGCAGCCCTGATCGAAGAGCTTGGCACACTCCTGAGAAGATACAGAAGACGTTGGATGATAAAGAGCGTATCCAGTGGTTTGCAAGCAAGTATGCAAATGCCCATGATATTTTCTTCATCGGACGCGGTATTGACTATGCTATCAGCATGGAAGGAAGCCTTAAGATGAAAGAGATCAGTTATATTCATTCGGAGGCTTACGCAGCAGGAGAGCTGAAGCATGGAACGATCAGTCTGATCGAGGATGGTATCCTGGTAGTCGGTGTTGCGACGCAGGCAGCTCTTTTGAAAAGACGATCAGCAATATGGTGGAGGTCAAGAGCCGTGGAGCTTATCTGATGGGACTGACGACATACGGCAATTATAATATTGAGGATACGGCAGATTTCGCAGTTTATGTACCGCAGACCGAATCATTCTTTGCAACCAGTCTTGCAATCGTACCGTTGCAGCTAATGGGTTATTACGTCAGTGTGGCAAAAGGACTGGACGTTGATAAGCCGAGAAATCTCGCAAAGTCTGTTACGGTTGAATGACAAGTTTCAGAGTGACGGCAAAGGCGAATAAAAAATTCCCTGTTATGGCAGGGCAGATAAATAAAGAGTTTAAAAAGACCGCAGATGTGGAGTGATAGTACTTCCTTTACCGGATGTCCGGGAAAGAGGATGTATAGCAGAGAAGAGTCCATATCTGTGGTCTTTCTTACTTTTTGAAAAGTTGAATCGTGTCTGTCATGCTTTGCTTTTGAAAGGCTGGATCGTGTCTGTCATGCTTTACCCAGATTTAACAATCGCCCGATTTTACATTTAACAATCGTCTTTTATCATAAATATCGTGGTCAGGGGGAAAATGAAAAAGTACCAAAAGACCAGAAAAGAGATTGGGACGAAAAGAGTCCGATATGAAAAAGGAGATTAAAAATGAAAATGAAAAAAAATTGCCGCAGCGGTAATGATGGTAAGTATGGTAGCAGTAACAGCAGTTGGATGTGGAAGTAGCAATGGCACAGATACAAAAGGTGCAGACGCAAATCAGTCAGATGCAACTTCCGACTGGGGATGAGACAAGTGATGTTACGATCGTTTCCCGTGAGGATGGTTCAGGTACAAGAGGAGCCTTCATTGAGTTGTTCGGAATTGAAGAGAAGCAGGATGACGGAACAAAGGTTGACATGACAACAACAGATGCACAGATCACAAATAATACTTCGGTTATGATGACAACAGTTGCAGACAATGAGTATGCGATCGGTTATGTGTCACTTGGTTCTCTGAATGACAGTGTAAAAGCACTGAAGATTGACGGAGCAGAAGCAACTGCAGAGAATATCGAGAACGGTTCATACAAAGTATCCAGACCGTTTAATATCGCAGTAAAGAAAGATCTTAATAACAAAGTCGCAAAAGACTTTATGAGCTTTATCATGAGTACAGAAGGACAGAAAGTAGTAGCAGATGAGAAGTATATTGCTGTTGCAGATGTAAAAGATTATGCAGGAACAAAGCCTTCAGGAAGCTGTGTAGTTGGTGGTTCTTCTTCTGTATCCCCTCTGATGGAGAAACTGATCGAGGCTTACAAAGCTGTCAACCCGAATGCAAGTATCGAGCTTCAGTCATCCGATTCAACGACAGGTATGACATCTGCCATCGAAGGAAGCTATGATATCGGTATGGCATCCAGAGAACTGAAAGAGGAAGAAGCAGCAGAGCTTGAGCCTACAGTGATTGCTACAGACGGAATCGCAGTAGTCGTAAACAATGCAAATCCGCTGGATGAGCTGTCAGCCGATCAGGTAAAAGATATTTATGTGGGAAATGTATCTACATGGGATGAGATTGCAAAATAATTGACAAAGAAAGTAATTTGATACGATCTTGACAGATTAAGAGGAAAAAGAATGAAATCAAAAGCATGGAATGAGAAATTCATGCAGGGAGTGTTTTTCATTGCCGCCTGCGCTTCGGTGTTGGCGGTAGCTCTTATTTGCATCTTTTTGTTTGCGAATGGAATCCCTGCGATCAGAGAAATTGGATTTGTAAAATTTATCACCGGAGATATTTGGCGTCCGGGAAATAAGTTGTTCGGAATTTTTCCGATGATCATCGGAAGTATTTACGTGACAGCGGGAGCGATCATTTTCGGAGTTCCGATCGGAATCCTTACCTCGGTATTTATGGCAATGTATTGTCCAAAGAAAATTTATAAACCACTGAAAGCGGCAACAGAGCTGCTGGCAGGAATCCCATCGGTTGTCTACGGTTTTTTCGGACTGGTCGTAATAGTTCCGATGATCCGCGATTTTGGAAAATGGATGAAAATGATGGGACTGGTAGAGAAATCAGGGGATGGAAAAGGCGTGCTGACAACTTCGATCATACTAGGCATGATGATTCTTCCAACGATCATCGGAACAACAGAAAGTGCCATGCTGGCTGTACCGAGCAGTATTATGAAGGTGCATTGGCTTGGGAGCAACGCATGAGAGAAGTATTTTTACCGTGATCATCCCGGCCGCAAAATCAGGAGTGATCGCAGGAATTGTGCTGGGAATCGGACGTGCGATCGGAGAGACGATGGCAGTGATCATGATTGTTGGAAATCAGCCGAGACTGGTTTCAAATATGTTTTGGGAATGCGTACACTGACCGCAAATATTGTAATTGAAATGGGCTATGCAACCGATCTTCACAGGGAAGCACTGATTGCTACCGGGGTTGTCTTATTTGTCTTTATCCTGATTATTAACTTTAGTGTGGCATTGTTGAAGAGGAGGGGTGAACATGAATGAGAATGCTGAACTGTTTGTCGGCACGCGACAAGATGCGTTCGTACCTGAAGCATCCGGGATCATTCGTCCTAATGCTTCTGGTCATGCTAGGCAGCCTTGGTGACATTTGCAGTGCTGATCTTTCTGATTATCTATATTCTGGTCAACGGTCTGCCGTATATGAAACCGTCCCTGTTCTCGTTGGACATTATACTTCGGAAAACGCTTCCGGTTATTCCGGCGTTATTAATACAGTCAGTGATGACCCTGCTTTCCTTTTATCGCAGTTCCGTTTGGAATCTTCTCAGCCGTTTTTCTGGTGGAATATGCAAAGAGGAAACAAATTTGTTGACGTGATCCGTCTGACAACAGAGACGCTTTCGGGAATTCCGTCTATTGTATACGGATTGTTCGGAATGTTGTTTTTTGTGAATGCACTGGACTGGGGATTTTCAATTTGGCAGGAGCGTTTACATTGTCTATTATGATCCTTCCGCTTATTATGAGAACGACGGAAGAAGCGCTTAAGTCTGTTCCGGATTCTTACAGAGAAGGCAGCTTCGGACTTGGAGCAGGAAAACTTCGTACCGTATTTCGAATTGTTTTCCGTCGGCAGTTCCGGGAATCCTGGCCGGTGTCATCCTTGCCATCGGAAGGATCGTGGGAGAGACGGCAGCCTTGATCTATACGGCGGGAACGGTCGCACAGATTCCGAAAAGTGCGTTTCAATCGGGTCGAACCCTGGCGGTTCATATGTATATGCTTTCAAGTGAAGGATTGTATATGAACCAGGCGTATGCAACGGCGGTTATCCTGCTGGTCCTGGTTTGTCGTATCCAGTGATCAAAGCGACTTTAAATCCTGGGCATGATCAGACGATGCAAAGCAGAATCTGACGAAAAAAGAGAGAGGAAAAAAGAATGTCGAAAAAAGAATAAGTATCAAAAAAATCTGAGATATTATGGTGATTTTCAAGCACTGAAAGATGTGAATCTTGAAATTAGGCGAATAAAGATCACTGCGTTTATCGGACCCTCCGGATGCGGTAAATCTACCTGTTAAAGTCGATCAACCGGATGAATGATCTTGTGGAGGGATGTCGTATTGAAGGGAAAACTGTTGATGGACAGAATATCTTGCAAAGGAATGGATGTCAACCTGCTTCAGAAAAAAGAGGGTCGGAATGGTGTTTCCAGCCGAACCCGTTTCCGATGAGTATTTATGATAACATTGCATACGGTCCGTGTACATGGAATCAAAGACAAGTTAAAACTGGATGCCATCGTAGAGAGAGAGTCTGCGGGGATGCAGCAATTTTTGACGAAGTCAAGGATCGTCTGAAGAAGTCCGCCCTTGGTCTTTCCGGTGGACAGCAGCAGCGTATCTGTATTGCCCGTGCATTGCCGTACAGCCTGAGGTTCTGTTGATGGATGAGCCGACATCTGCACTGGATCCCGATTTCCACATCAAAGATTGAAGAACTGATGGAGGATCTGAAAAAAATACACGGTAGTTGTTGTTACCCATAATATGCAGCAGGCAGTGCGTGTATCGGATGATACGGCATTTTTCCTTGTAGGAGAAATGGTTGAGTTTGGCGATATACGAAAACAATTTTTCTTATCCGAAGGATAAACGGACAGAGGATTATATTACAGGGAGGTTAAATATCTGAGCGGACGACCTCAGCAGAGTGGGTAGAATGGGGTTCAAGGCGGAGAAAAGATATGATTTGTGAAGACATCCGGGAACTGGTGGTGTACACACTGGAAAGTACCGGATTAAAGGCACACAGCTTTCGGAGGGAAGCAGTTTTATGGGAGGCTTTGGCGTCAGACGCCAGAGCTTGTTTTGCTTGATATTATGCTTCCCGGGAGAAGATGGAATGGAGTTTAAGAAACTGAAAAGTTCCATAAGACCAAAGACATCCCAGTCATTATGGTGACGGCAAAAGGAACAGACAGACAAGGTAATCGGACTGGATTCAGGAGCCGATGATTACGTGACAAAACCCTTCGGTATGATGGAGCTGCGTCACGGATCAAAGGCAGATGCTAGACGTTCCGGTCGGTCTTCTCGAAGAGGAGATGGAAAACGGCGGGGTTCGACTGAATATCAAACGTCATGAGGTGACAGTAGACGGCAAGCCAGTAGTTTTGACACTGAAAAAATTTGAATTGTTGGAACGTTTAATGAGAAATAAAAATATTGTCCTGACCAGAGATCAGTTGCTTGAGATATCTGGGGGATATATTTCCGACGGAGAGAGGGACGGTGGATGTGCATATCCGAACCCTGCGACAGAAGTTGGGGGATAAAGGAGATCTGATCGAGACTGTGCGTGGCGTGGTTATCGGATCGGAGGAACTGCATGAGAAAAAAGATTCAGCGCAGCATGCTTCGGTTTCCGGTATCACCCTTTATTTTTCCTATCTGTTTTTTACTCGTTCAGTTATCATCAGGCAATGGATCTGTTGAAAGAAGGGGTGAATCACGAGGCGGAATACATTGAAGCGATGGATCAGATGAGGAAACTTTGGAAAGAGATGGATGAAGATCCGAGGTGAGGATCACACTGATTGACCCGGACGGCAATGTCCGATATGATTCGGACAGGATGCAGAAACCCTGAAGAACCATAAGAACCGGCCGGAGATCCAGAAAGCATTGAAAACCGGAATTGAGAGAGGATGTCCGGTATTCGGAGACAAAGGGAAAAGAACTGTATTATTATGCGAGAAAATTAAAGACCGGAGATTCTGCGTGTGTCCAGATCCATGGATTCTCTGGCGCACGGTAGGTTTTCAGGTATTTCCGACCATTGTATTTCTGGGGATTCTGATGCTTCTGGTGGCATGGGGGACTTTCTACCCTGGCAGACCAAGAAACTGATCAAACCGATCAATGAACTGGATGTGGAGCATCCCCTGAAAGAGACGGTATATGAGGAACTGAATCCTCTTTTGGAGGCAATTGACCATCAGAATAAAAAGAAAAAAGATGCCATTGCCAATATGAGAAAAGAGTTTCCATAATGTTTCTCATGAACTGAAGACGCCGCTGACTTCGATTTCCGGTTACGCGGAGATCATCAGAACGGCCTGGTACGCCCGGAAGATATCCCGGAATTTTCGGAAGAATCTATAAAGAAACAAAGCGTCTGATCACATTGGTTGAGGATATTATCAAACTTTTCAGATTGGATGAAAGAGGCAGTCGATATCGAAAAGACAGATGTGGTTGTATGAACTTTCAGGAAATCTGTTCCAGATTGTTTCAACAATCGAGCAGAAAAACAGGTGCGTCTAACCATCAAGGGCGAGCGGGTATCCACATATGGAATCCCGACAGGTGCTGGATGAAATGATCTACAATGTGATAGAGAATGCAGTGAAATATAATGTGCCAAATGGTTCGGTAGATGTGTGGGTGGGTGATACCTGGCGGGACCGAAGGTTGTGGTGTCAGATACCGGAATCGGTATTCCGAAAGAACATCAGAACGGATCTTTGAGCGATTCTATCGGGTGGATAAAAGTCATTCCAAAGAACGAGGCGGAACCGGGCTGGGACTGTCCATTGTAAAACACGGCGCATTGCTTCATCATGCAAAGGTGCAGGTGGACAGTGAACCGGGAAAAGGAACCAAAATTCAGATTCAGTTCCCGGTAAAATCCCGGAAGGAGAAGTATGAAATTTTTTATAGGCTCTGAAAATGTGAGTAATCCCTGAAACCCCCAATTGTAACAGGCTTCTGGCAGGCAGTCCATCCCGGATCTGGTCTCTTGCCAGCAGAAGTTTTTTTTATGAATATAGTTTCCGATGGTCAGCCGGTCTCTTTTTGAACAGGCGCATCAGATAATATTTGCTGAGAAAAGACCTGCCGGGAAAGGGTATCCAATCTCCAGAATCAGTAAGATGCAGGTTGACGTAATGATGACTCCGCACAACTGGGATGACACCGGTAGTGTCCAGATATTCCAGATGATTTTTTGGTGGCAGAGCGGTTCAGCTGGATCATGAATTCAGGAACAGAAACCTGCCGGTAAAGCTCATTTGCGTAGTCGGTGTCCTCGAAGAGTTTTCCAGCCGGGAGGTACTCTGGAACAGGCTGCTCTTTTTCAGGAAGGAATCGAAGCACACTGGACTGTTCCTGCCTGGCTTTTCAAAACACAGACCGAGATCGCAGTCGGAGGTTTTATAGGCTTCAAGAAATGAGGGGAAATGAAGACGATGATCCGCTCATAGGTGAGAGACTTTCGTCTACCAGAATCCGATGCATTTCGTTCCGGTTGACAGGACGATATCATAAGGCTCCAGTTCGTAAGCTCCCCCTCCACGAAATACTGCACACATGACCGCTGATGAAGATGGTGATTTTATGAAAATCATGGTAATGGGACTGGTATTCTTTTGTGCCGGAATCTTTCAGATGGAAGATTCGAAAATCTCAAGATAACCTTTTTCATGGGGACATCCTTTCACAATTCATTTTTTAATCTTTTGGTCAGGAAGTATTTTATTCAAAAGGTAAGGACTGTTTTGATTTTTTCTTGAATGTTTTCAAGACTATTATAGAGCATTATTTGCATAGTAAAAAGCATTTTTTGTGTATATAAAGAAAATATTGCCTGATATAATGAAGATAAAGGATGCAAGCGATGGAAGGATCTGTCGGACATCCGAACTTGAACGAAGGCAAATCGATTTATAAATCTGGGGACTGTTAAAAAGGACGACAATGAAACTGAATCTGGAACGTTATCATGGACTTGGAACGATTATTTTTGTATATGATCGAATAAAAATGAACTGAAGCTGACACAGAGAAAATGTAGAACTGATTTGTGACAGAAAGAAGGGATTAGAGGCCAGATGGTATCCTGGAAGGCCGATCCTGGAAGGGAAAATCAGTTCGCATCTGGAATTCTGACGGAAGTACAACCAGAAAAAAGAGATCCAGAAGCAGAATTCAAAGTATTTTTGCAAAATATCTGAAAGACGCCGGATATGTTCAGAAAAAATTTTTAAATTACAGACAGAGGGCGGAGCGGTGAAATCCTTGCTTGGCGAGACGGAAATCGTCTGAGTCTCGATGGGAAAGTGTCCTTTTACGGTGATGATTCCGGTAATTGGGGAGCGAAGTGATCAATGAGGATATAGTCTTTGCAAGGACGCTATATCCGACAACCTGCGTGTCCGTAGGAAGTCCACAGTGTGATTGATCGATGCGGGAAATTTCAAAGATCCTGGTCTGCCATATCGGAAAATATTCAGAAATGCAAGATATTTCTGAACGGATCAACACCCAGATCATAGAAAGTAACGGATCGGGAAAATGTTTCCATCGAGATCTTCGAACGTGGAAGTGGTTATACTCTGGCATCGGAACCGGTGCCTGCGCAGCAGCAGCAGTCGCTTACAAGCTTGAATGACGGAAAATAAAGTCATCGTTCATGCCGGGGCAGATCTGATGGTAAAGTGGATGGCTGGAATGTATTCATGACAGGAGACGTATTCTACGTGGCAAAAGATCGGACTCAGTGATGAGTTCGGAGAGATTTATGCACTGTCAAAAAAGTAGAAAAACAGAATCTGACAAGAAGACAGCCGGGGCGGTTTACCCCGGCGATTCTGTTATGATAATCTCACGTGAAGGCGTTGGCGGAAGCGGAACGCAGGAGAAAGAGCGGGAGCAAGTCGGAACTACTCTACGCGAGGTAGCGAATGGCGCTCAGGGTAGCTGCAGCAAGCAAGGCAGCGTTAAGCACCGAGTGCGCACCATGAGACAACACAACAAAAAGAATTAGAAAGGATCAGGCAGTCATTATGGCTTTAAGACTTATTCTGGGAAATTCCGGTTCCGAAAATCCTATCAGTTATATCAGCATATTATTGCGGAATCACAGCAGAATCGCAGACGGGTATCTGGTGATCGTGCCGGAGCAGTTCACCATGCAGACTCAGAAAGATCTGGTGACCATGCATCAAACAAAGGGATCTGAATATCGATGTGTTGAGCTTTGCGTCTGGCACACAGGATCTTTTGAAGAGGTGGGACTATAGAGCCATCGGGCGGTACTGGATGATGAGGAAAGAATCTGATCAGCCTTCGAAGATTGCGGAGCTTATGAAAAGTCTGAAAGTTCTGGGAGGAAATCACAGAAAAAACAGAACTATATCAGTGAAGTGAAGTCTGTGTCAGGTACTT
>VOFB01003958.1_pt1 | contig 33869 bp, 55 predicted proteins | sample 5384141 | NCBI WGS metagenome assembly VOFB01 (sample SAMN12384721, study PRJNA508395) | human gut metagenome | isolation source: healthy gut A | host: Homo sapiens | reverse complement strand
TGATTTAGTAATAAGATGAATGATTGCTCCTAACAAATCCTACTACTCAAAATGTTTAATTGACAGTTGTAACTGCTGTAATTATGCGTTTTGTTTTTTTTTGAATACGGAGATAAATCCACGCCTCCAGAAGCAGCAATCCCAAAGCGGTTAACATATGTATGCCCTGAATATAACCCTGCTGCCTGAATAATCCGGACCACTTTAATTGAACAATAGCCTCTTGATTTTCAACAGTAACTTCGTTTTTTTCCAAAAGTCCCGCATTGAAAAGGTGTAGCTTTCTTCATTTGGAATAAGCGTATTACTGTTTTTTTCAATCCTGAATCTTGGCATATATAAATTCCATTCAATCCGTACAGCATGAGTCTCACCAGCTTGATTTTATAAAGAATCCAGTCCGGTGAACTTTTTGCCAATCAAACTGTTATCAGGGAACACCCTCACCGCTTATGTCCAATATTTCGCACCCGTTAAAATACGAAATGCTCCCGAGACTTTCCGCTGTTAATGGCGCGGAGTATGTATGAATGAAAAAAATATTGAAGGCCAGGGCTGCAAGCAGGTTAACAAGATACAGTATAAAGCCAAATCAATATATGCCAAGGTCTTTTTCTTTGGCTGTCTTATTTTTTGACACGCAGAGAACCTCCTTTTGGGTTTTAGGCCTATTATTTCCGCACCATCGGGCTCACCTGTTTCCTTTTCTTTGTACTGAGTATATACATTTTTATTTTCTCGAGCAAGTCCTCCAGCGCGAAAGCTCCTTTGGGGGCGTGGAAAACGTCTTTGCATGCCCTATGGCCATCTGGAACCTGCTGGATGCATTGTTCCCGCTGTACGGCCTGCCCTACGCCCAGGCAGCGGCCGAGCTGGAGGTGGCCGCCGCGGCCGCGACGGTGCTGGCGCGCTTTTTCAGGCGGGCGGAGCGTGAATGCGCGGTAAAGCTGCCGCGTGCGAAAAGCGCGCCGCCCTCGCCGTGACCGGCGGCTCTGCTCCTTTTGCGCTTAGGCGCGCCTGTTTTTCACCGTTCTTTCCGCTGCTCCACACATCCCTTTCACATTTTTATTTACCATTTTTTTGTAAAGATCCGGTACAAAGAAAGGGGTTTTATTATGGGAAAAGCAGGCCTTTGGTTCAAACGGCTGTGGAAAAGGCTGCGGTCGTTCCGGTTCACTAAAAAGCGTGTGCTCCTGGTGTCGGCCGTCCTGGCGGCTGCGGCATTGGGCTTCGGCGTCTGGCGCTTCCTGCGCCCTGCCGGCGGGCGCTGCCCGCAATGGCTGACGCGGTGCGCACCACCCGGCTGGAAAAACCACGCTGTCAGAGAGCATCACCGTCACGGGCACGGTGGAGAGCGGAAGCGTGGCCAACGTCACCACGTCGCTCTCCTATCCCGTCAAGGAGATCTTTGTGCAGGTGGGCGACACGGTAAGCGAGGGCGACGTCATCTGCACGCTGGATTCCTCCGACCTGGAGGAACAGCTTGCCAAACGGCAGGAGGCGCTGGACGAAAGCAGGGAAACGGCGCAGAAAAATTACGATAAGGCCGTGGAAAGCTACAACAGCGCGGCGGCGAAGCAGACCGAGGCGTACAACGCCTACGCCAGTGCGGCTTTAGGCGCTGGAAACGGCGCGCAACACCGAATATCTGAACGCGGCCAATTCCGTTTCGGCGTATCAGAGCGCCTACGACGCGGCTCTGACGGCGGAGCAGGAGGCGGGCGCGGCGCTGAACAACGCCAACACGGCACTTTCCGCTGCGCAGGCTGCCTGCGACGCCGCACAGGCCGCGCTGGATGCGGACAGCGCCAACCCGGAGCTGCAGGCGGCCCGGGACAACGCGGCGGCGGCTTTGACGGCGGCGCAGAACACGGCCGCGGCGGCGCAAAGCGATTACACCTGCGAAGTCCGCCGCGCGGCAGGCGGCGGAGGATGCGCTCAAGACTGCGAAGGCAAACAGCGGCTACGACGCGCTGTATCAGGCCTATGCCGCGGCGGACCAGGCTTGGCTGCAGGCCAGGAGCACCTACGAGACGGCTACGGAAACCCTCCGGCAGGCTAAGGAAAACATGGAGACCGCGGCCGAAAATCTGGAAAACGCGGGCACCAGCGATGAGATCGAGGAGCTGGAGGAGCAGATCGCGGACTGCACCATCACCGCAGGTGCGTCCGGCACCATCACTACGCTGAACGCGACGGTTGGTCGGCCGCGGGCGGCGGTACCTCCAACACGGCGTTGGCGGTCATCCAGAACACCGACGATTTGAAGGTGTCCATTACCATTGACGAGGACGATATCAAAAGCGTGGCTGTGGGCCAGCAGGCCATCATCAAAAGCGACGCCACCGGAGACACGGAGATCGCGGGCACGGTGTCCCAGCTTTCGCTCACCTCCGGCTCCACAGGCAGTACGCAGGGCGGTACCGGCAGCTCTGGCTTCGGGGCCGAGGTGACCGTAACCGGGAAGGACAGCGGCCTGCTCATCGGCCTTTCCGCGAAGGTGGAGATCATCCTTTTCCCAGGTGACGGACGTCTATGCCGTTCCTTACGATGCGGTGGGCACGGACGAAAACGGCGGCAGCGTGGTTTACGCCCGCAGCGGAGGCGAAACGGAATTCACGGCCATCCCTGTGGAAACGGGCATGGAAACGGATTATTATATTGAGATCTCCGGCGAAGGGCTTTCCGACGGGATGGAGGTAAAGACGAGCGCCAATGATACGGCCACGGCCGCCGCGGGCGCGGACGACGCGCAGCAGAGCGGGGAAAACGCCATGTTCAGCATGGACATGGGCGGCGGCATGCCGGGCGGCGATATGCCCGGTGGCGGTGGCGGCGGCATGCCCAGCGGCGGCCCGGGAGGGATGTGATATGGATGCTCCCATCATCGACATGCACGGCATCGTCAAGCGGTTCCCCATCGGCACGGGCGAGGAACTGGAGGTGCTGCACGGCATTGACCTGACGGTGCGCAAAGGCGAATTTGGCCATCGTGGGCGCGTCCGGTTCGGGCAAATCCACGCTGATGAACATCATCGGCGCGCTGGACCGCCCCACGGAAGGGCACCTATGTGCTGGACGGCGTGGACGTAGGCACACTGCGCGACAAGCAGCTCTCCGCATCCGCTGCCGGAAGATCGGGTTTGTATTCCAGACGTTCAACCTGGTGCCCCGCACCAGCGCGCTGAAGAACGTGGCGCTGCCCATGATGTACAACGGCGTGCGCGGCACGCGCACAACGCGCGCCCGCGCGCTGCTGGATATGGTGGAAATGGGCGACCGCGCGGGCCATGCGCCCAGCCAGCTTCCGGCGGGCAGAAGCAGCGCGTGGCCATTGCGCGCGCCATGGCCAACGACCCCGCCATCCTGCTGGCCGACGAGCCGACGGGCGCGCTGGATTCCGCCACAGGGCGCCTGGTGATGGATCTGTTCCACCGGCTGCACCGGGAGCAGGGGAAGACCATCGTGCTCATTACCCACAGCCCGGAGCTTGCCGGCGAATGCCAGCGCATCGTCACCATCAGGACGGCCGCGTCACGGCGTGCGCAGGGAGGAGGCGCTGCGGATGCTGCTGTTTGAAAACATCCAGCTTGCCCTCAACGGCCTGCGGGCCAACAAGATGCGCGCGGTTCTGACGATGCTCGGCATCATCATCGGCATCGGCTCGGTCATCGCCATCATGACGGTGGCGGGCAGCATGACGAACTCCATCACCACCAGCATGCAGAGCATGGGCGCGAACAACATCACCGTCAGCCTGACGCAAAAAAAGCGACAGCGATTACACCGAGGGTGCGCAGACGCGCATGTTCCGCCCAACCACTCCCGGCGCGGGAGGACCTGCTGACGGACGAGATGCTGGCGGATTACCGCGCGCTTTACGGCGGCAGCATCTACGCTGTCAGCCTGACACAGAGTCTTGGCAGCTATACGGTAAGCACAAACGCGGACGAAGCCGTCGTGAACGCCACGGGCGTGAACACCGAATATGCCGCCGCCAACAGCGTGGAGCTGTCCCGCGGGCGCTTCTTCACGGAGGAGGACGAGGAAAAAGCCCGCACGGTGGCCGTTGTGAGCGACGTGTTTGCCGAAACGCTGTTTCCAAGGCAGGAGGCCATCGGCCAGGCGTTCCAGCTCACCTACGGCACCAAGGTATACACATTTTATATCATGGGGTGTACCCGTATGAGAGCAACGGGCTCGTGCTGGAATCCACAGACGCCACCCCAACCACGGACATGTACCTGCCCATCTCCACGGCCAAAGCCATGTCCCATGCGGACGACGGCTACCAGAGCTTCACGGTGGTGGCGGCCACAGGCGTGGACACCAGCGCATTTCTGACGCAGACGGAAAATTTCTTCGCCGGCTATTACACGCGCAATACCTCCTATACGGCCACGGCCTCCAGCATGGAGAGCCTGATGGAGAGCATGACGGAGATGCTCTCCACCATCAGCCTGGCCATCGCGGCCATCGCGGGCATCAGCCTGCTGGTGGGAGGCATCGGCGTGATGAACATCATGCTGGTCTCGGTCACCGAGCGCACGCGGGAGATCGGCATCCGCAAGGCGCTGGGCGCGACGAACGGCAGCATCCGTGTGCAGTTCATCGTGGAATCCGTCATCATCTGCCTCATCGGGGGCGTTCTGGGGATTCTGGCGGGCCTGGGCCTGGGCGCCGCGGGTGCGAACCTGCTGGGCTATGCGGCCGCGCCCAGCGCGGGCGTTATTTTCATTGCGGTGGCGTTCTCCATGGCCATCGGCGTGTTCTTCGGCTATTATCCGGCGAACAAAGCGGCCCGGCTGGACCCCATTGAGGCGCTGCGCTACGAATGACGCGCCGCCGCGGGCAGGGATGCCCCCTGAAAAGCAGAAGCAGCGCCGTCCGGCGGTTTGCACGGGCGGCGCGTTTTGTGTTATGATGGGCGCAGCGGCGGAAAGCTCCGCCGGAATCTGCGCCGCGGGCGGCGGAATGGGTGGTTTGCATGAAGATCAAAGCGGCTGTGTTCGACATTGACGGCACGCTGGTACCCTATGGCGCGCCCGGCCCCAGCCAGGCCGCGGTGCAGGCGCTGCGGGAGCTGGCGCAAAGCGGTGTGGCCGTCGTCATTGCCACGGGGCGCGCGCGGTATACGGCGCAGTGGGTGCTGGGCAGCGGGATAAAGCCGGATTATTTCGCGGCGGTGAACGGAGCGGACGTGACGGACGCGGCGGGGCGGCCTGTGTGGCAGAGCCGCATGACGCCCGAGGAAATGTACGCGCTTGTGGATTTCTGCGAGGACCATGAGCTGCCGCTGGAATGTATTTTTTCCGACGCATACTATGTGTAGGTGGAATACGCGGCCTTTGTGGAAAAAGTACTGCGGGCAGAACGCTGCGTCCGGCTTTTTTGACAGCGTGCTGCGGACGGCGGAGGACCAGGTGCGCCATTTGCAGGACATGCCCTTCGGCGCCTGCGTGGCAATGGACGCGCGCGCCATGCAGCGGCCTTTGAAGCGAAATACGGCCATCTGGGCCTGCGGTTCATTCCCTTTGCACCGGGCCGGTACGACGTGCTGCGCGCGGACGCAGGCAAGGCGGCGGGCGTTGGCCGGCTGCTGGAGCGGCTGGGTATCTCCTGGGCGGAAACGGCGGCCTTCGGCGACGGTGAAAACGACGCGAGCTGCTGGAGGCGACGGGCTTTGCCGTGGCAATGGAGGGCGGCGCGCAGAGCCTGCCCCCTGGCCGACGCGGGTGGCCCCCGCTGCGGCCCTGGACGGCGGCGGCGGCTGCCGTTCGGGAATATCTGCTGGAGTGACGCGCCCGCGCAGGGGAAGAAAAACAGGGGCGGACGCCCGCGGCAGGGCGCTGTGCGCGGCCGGCGCAAAGCGGCCCGGCCCGCAGAGGAGGAAGAAAAATGGCGTTTCCGCCCGTATACGGTCCGGATTCCCGCACACTGATCGTGGAACCTGGCCCAGCCCCAAAAGCCGGGAGCAGGGCTTTTTTTACGGCCATCCGCAGAATCGGTTCTGGCCGCTGCTGGCGCGGCTTCTGGGAGCGCCCGTGCCCCAAAGCGTGCCGGAGAAAAAGGCACTCATCCTCACCCATGGCCTGGCGCTGTGGGACACCATTGAAAGCTGTACCATCACCGGCGCTTCGGATGCTTCCATCCGGGACGTGGTGCCCGCGGATATTGCGGGCCTTGCCCGCAAAGCGCCCATCCGGCGCGTTTTGTGCAACGGGGCCACGGCGTACCGGCTGTATGAAAAAATACAGCCGCGTGCCCGGGCTGGAGGCCGTGAAGCTGCCCAGCACCAGCCCGGCCAACGCCTCCTGGACGATGGATAAGCTGGCGGCGGCGTGGGGAAACTATCTGGGAGAGAAGGCCGCGCCGGACGCGAGCGGCTGTAAGCGCGAAAAAGCTGGCGATCCTTTGCAAGGATCGCCAGGCTTTTTGAATACGCTGGGCGCCAAAACCGGTGTTTTCCCGTGGAGGCGCCCCTGTCTCTGCACCGCTTTGCCGCTCCTGAAAAGTCAGCCTGCTCAGAAAAACAGGTCCTTGCTGGGGTATTCCGGCTCGGAGGTAAAGGCGCAGGCCCATTTTGCGCAGTGTGCCTTCGTCACCGGAATGCAGCATGCAGGTGCTGTGCATCTCGCAGTCCCGCAGCTTAGGCAGCGCGGCATGGCGCGGGCCGTCAGCGTGTTGGTGGCGGCTGTGATGGAGAGCGCCGCGAGCACGTCGTCCACCTTCAAAACGCTGGAACGGCTGCCGAGGATGTCGATCTTCAGCTTGAGGATCGGCTCCAGTATGATGGGGCTGATGAGCGTGAGAGAATCGTCGATGCCGGCAATGGCCTTGATGGCGTTGAGCACGCAGGAGGAGCAGGCGCTCATCAGGTTGCTGGCCTTGCCCGTCACGACCGGTCCGTCCGGCAGCTGGATGGCCGCGGCGGCCACGCCGGAGCTTTCGCTTTTTGGCAAGAGCGGGCGCAACCACCGCACGGTCCGCCGTGGTGAGGGAAAGCTCCTGCATGATGCGCTTGATTTTGTCCACCGCGTCCTGCGAGCCCTTACCCTGCTTGTGGTCGCAAAGAGCCTTGTAGTAACGGCGGATGATCTCCTGGCTGGCGGCGGCGCGGACGGCTTCGTCGTCCACGATGGCGTAGCCCGCCATGTTCACGCCCATATCCGTGGGAGATTTGTATACGCTTTCGTCCCCTGTGATGCGCGAGACAGGATGTTGCGCACGATGGGAAGGCCTCCCCGTCCCGGTTGTAGTTGACGGTGGTGACGCCGTAGGCCTCCAGATGGAACGGGTCGATCATGTTCACGTCCGCGAGGTCGGCAGTGGCCGCCTCGTAGGCCAGGTTCACCGGATGCTTCAGCGGCAGGTTCCAGATGGGGAACGTCTCAAACTTAGCATAGCCCGCCACGCGGCCCTGGCGGATTTCGTGATACACCTGCGAGAGGCAGGTGGCCATCTTGCCCGAGCCCGGACCGGGAGCCGTCACCACCACGAGGGCCTGGAGGTTTCGATGTAGGGGTTCGCGCCGTAGCCTTCGTCGCTGCAGATATAGGCGATGTCCGTGGGATAGCCCTTGATGGGGCGGTGGATGTAGTTTTTCACGCCGCGCATCGTCAGCTTTTTGGCGAAGCCGTCGGCTGCCGCCTGGCCGGTGTACTGCGTGATGACCACGCTGTTCCGCGGATGCCCATGTGCGTGATGTCGTCGATGAGTCGCAGCACCTCCATATCATAGCTGATGCCGAGGTCCGCGCGCATTTTTGTCTTTTCAATGTCTCCCGCCGAGACGGTGAAGATGATCTCGGCCTGTTCGCGCATCTCGTACAGCAGGCGAATCTTGCCGTTGGGGTCGAACCCCGGCAGCACCCAGACGCGTGGTAATCATCAAAAAAGCTTGCCGCCGAACTCCAGGTACAGCTTGCCGCCCCACTGCGCAATGCGCTGGCGGATATGCTCCGTCTGCTTGTGGATATAAAGGCTGTTGTCAAATCCTGCTTCCACTGTTATGCTCCCTCTTCCTGCGTATTCTTTTCCGGAGCATGCGCTTATACATTCAGGCGGAATTGTCTGTTTTTATACACAAACAAATGGGTTTGTCTATTGCCCGCCCCGCGTCCCCGATGGTATACTGGCCCTGTTCCGGAAAATCCCAATATCTTATATAGGATACCATTAACCCATGTGCAAGGCAAGGCGTGCGGCGCGAAAAAACAGAAATTTGAGGCGGCCTGCGGCAATTTTTCCTTTGCGGCCGCCGAAGGCGGCAAAGGCTTCCGTGAAGCCTTTGAGCAAACGGTCCGTTCGTGCAGCGATGGCGGTAATAGCCTTACCGCCCGGGACGGCTCGGCGGGTTTGATGCGCAGCGCGCCAACCGGTCCGTCCAAACCCGATGTTTTCCCGCGTGAGACACCTTTCGGAGGGCGTCTTATCGACAATTTTTGTCATGCATTCCGCAATATGGATTTTTTCGAGGGTTTCTGAACAAATCAAACAAAGTTTTTGTGAAAATTTATACGGGGCCTGTCGGGGAACACCGGGATTACGGATTGTATTTGCGTGGGTGTTCAGATATAATAAATATCGGTGCTGTTTGCATAAAGGATATTTGCAAAAAGCTTGACAAAAGGCTGGAGCGCGGCGCAGGCCCGCCGCAGAGGGGGCGTGCCGCGTGAAGAAAAAGGCTGGTTTTCCGTTTTGCAGAACCTGTCCTGGCTGACGCAGCTGGGCCTTTTCGCTGGCGGCGCCGCCGGTGCTGTGCCTGCTGGGCGCGGGCTGGCTTGCGAGGCGCTTTTCGCTGGGGCCGTGGGTATATTTCGCGGCCATAGTGCTGGGCTTGGGCGCCGCGGCGTGTACCTTTGCGGAATTTGTGAAAATGTTCCGCCGCAAAAACGGAAAAAAGTAGCGGCTGTACGGCCGTAAAACAAGGCGTTCCGGGCGGCGCCCGAGGCCGGAGCTGGATGTGATCGACTTTTTATGAAGATACAGGAAGCGACAAAGCGCGGACGCTGCACATCGCCGCGGGCACGCTGGCCTTTTCGGCGGTGATGAACGGCGTGTTCGCACTTCTGGGAAGATGGGACCTGACGGTGCTGTGGGGCACGCTGCTGGGCGGCGGCTTTGCGGTGCTGAACTTTTTTCTGCTGGGCCTCACGGTTGCAGAAAATGGCCGGGGACCCGAACGAAAAAAAAGGCAAGCTCGTGCTGCAGCTCTCGTACAGCCTGCGCATGCTGGCCACGCTGGCCGTGGTGGTGCTGGGCGTAAAGCTGGCGTGCTTTTCGTGGGTGGCTACGGTGATCCCGCTGCTGTTCCCGCGGCTTACCATTCTTGCAATGCAGATCCTGGGCATGTACAAACCGCCCAAAAATAAGGAAGGAGGCGATGAGCCGGTATGAATGTGGATATCACCGGCGCGCGCATCTATTTTACCATCCCGATCTTCGGCGGAATCCCCATCACCGCCACCATTGTCAACAGCCTGCTGGTCACGCTCATCATCATAGGGCTGAGCATATTCCTCACCCGGAACCTGAAGGTGCGGGCGGTGAGCAGGCGGCAGGTGGTGGCTGAATTCCTGGTGGAGACCGCGCAGAATTTCGTGAACGGCAATATGGGTGAAAAATTCGCAGAGTACGGCCCGTTCGAGGCGGCGCTTTTCGCACCGTCGCTGTTTTCCAGCCTGCTGAGCCTGGTGGGGATGTTCCCCCCACGAGCGACCTTTCCACCACGCTGGCGTGGGCGGTGATGGTGTTCGTGCTCATCACCTACACCAAGATCCGCACGGGCGGCGTCGGCGGCTACCTCAAGGGCTTCACGCAGCCCATCTTCGTGCTTACGCCGTTCAACATTTTGTCCGAGCTGGCGACGCCCATTTCCATGGCGTTCCGTCATTTCGGCAACATCCTGTCCGGCAGCGTCATCACGGCGCTGGTGTATGCGGCGCTGGCAACGGCATCCCACGCACTGTTTGCGTGGCTGCCGGTGCGGCAGGCGAGCTGCTGGGCTCGATCCCCATCCTGCAGGTGGGCGTGCCGGCGGTGCTCAGCGTGTATTTCGATTTGTTCTCCAGCTTTATGCAGGCGTTCATTTTCTGCATGCTGACAACGCTGTATATCGCCAACGCGGCCGACGATTCCTGACGGACGCGAAGCTCCGTTTGTTTTTCCGCCGCCCGCTGCGTGCAAGGGCGCTGAAAATAACCCAAACTATTTTTATGTAGGAGGAAACCTCTATGTTGGAAAAAGCAATCATCCTGGCAGGCTGCGCTGTGGGCGCCGGCCTCGCCCTCATCGCGGGCATCGGCCCCGGCATCGGCGAAGGCTACGCCGTCGGCAAGGCCTGCGAGGCCATCGGCCGCCAGCCCGAGTGCAAGGGCGACGTGACATCCACCATGCTGCTTGGCTGCGCCATTGCGGAGACGACCGGTATTTATGGCTTCGTAACGGGCCTGCTGCTCATCTTCGTGGCTCCCGGCATCTTCATGGGCCTGCTGTAAGCCGCGGGCACCGGCGGCGGGCGTTCAGGCCGCGCCGCCAAAAGGAGGAGACAGAATGAAACAATTTCAGGGCCTCGTCACCCTCGCCCCCGTGGACGTTCATTTTCCAGATCTGCAACCTGCTTATCCTGACGGCGGGCGTGAAGCATTTTCTGTTCAAGCCCGTGCAGCAGATCCTTGCCAAGCCAGGCCCCATCGAGACCACCGAGTACCGCGCCATCGAGAGCCGCGCTCCCGGCATCATCGAGCGCCAGCCCGTCAAGGAGCCGCTGCAGACCGGTATCAAGGCCATCGACTCCATGATCCCCATCGGACGCGGTCAGCGCGAGCTGATCATCGGTGACCGCCAGACCGGCAAGACCACCATCGCCTCCGATACCATCATCAACCAGAAGGGCAAGGACGTCATCTGCATTTACGTTGCCATCGGTCAGAAGCGCTCTACCGTGGCAAACCTTGTGCAGAGCCTGACCGAGGCCGGTGCCATGGGCTACACCATCGTGGTGTCCGCTACCGCCTCCGAGCTGTCTCCCCTGCAGTATATCGCCCCGTACTCCGGCTGCGCCATGGGCGAATACTTCATGCAGCAGGGCAAGCACGTCCTCATCATCTACGATGACCTTTCCAAGCACGCTGTGGCCTACCGTGCCCTGTCGCTGCTGATCCGCCGTCCTCCGGGACGCGAGGCTTACCCCGGCGACGTTTTCTATCTGCACTCCCGTCTGCTGGAGCGCGCTGCCAAGCTTTCCAACGATCTGGGCGGCGGCAGCCTGACGGCTCTGCCCATCATCGAGACGCAGGCGGGCGACGTGTCCGCGTACATCCCGACGAACGTCATCTCCATCACCGACGGCCAGATCTTCCTGGAGACCGAGCTGTTCCACTCCGGCGTCATGCCGGCGGTCAACCCCGGTATCTCCGTGTCCCGTGTCGGCGGCAACGCCCAGATCAAGGCCATGAAGAAGGTCGCCGGTACCCTGAAGCTGACGTACTCGCAGTACCGCGAGCTGCAGTCCTTCGCGCAGTTCGGCTCCGACCTGGACGCCGACACCAAGGCCCGTCTGGCACAGGGCGAGCGCATCGTCGAGGTGCTCAAGCAGAACCGCTCCGCTCCCGTTGCGGTCGAAAAGCAGGTGGCCATCCTGTACGCGACCATCCACGACTACCTCGTGAACGTCAAGGTGCCGGATGTGGCGGAGTACGAGAAGAGCCTGTACGAGTATCTGGACAACGATGCCGCCGGGGCTGCCGTGATGGACGCCATCCGCACCACCGGCAATCTGGATAAGGACACCGAGGAGCAGCTCAAAGCCGTGCTGACCCGGTATACCGAAAGCTTTGTCAAGGCGCATTAAAGGGAAGGAGGCGTAACGCATGGCTGGTTCCATGAAGGACATCAAGCTGCGCATCAAAAGCGTAGAGAGCACCATGCAGATCACCAAGGCCATGGAGCTGGTGGCTTCCTCCAAAATGCGCCGTGCCAAGGAGCGGGTCGAACACAGCCGACCCTATTTTGAAACGCTGTACAAGACCCTGACCGAGATCGCGGCAGCGGACCCCCGGGCCCGCAACCCCTATCTGCGCCGCAGCGAGATCAAGCGCACGCTGCTGGTGGTCATTGCCGGTGACCGCGGCCTTGCCGGCGGTTACAACGCCAATGTGCTCAAGCTGGCTGCACAGGAAAGCGGCAACGTGGAAGTGCTGCCCATCGGCAAGCGCTCGGCAGAGTACTTTGTCCACCACGAAGCCGAACTGTTCACGCAGGAAGTGCTGCTGGCCGCCGATGTATCGGTGGGACAGTGCTTCCAGCTGGCACGCCAGATCACCGAAGGGTACCGCAAGGGCGAGTTTGACGCCGTAAAGCTCTGCTACACCCGGTTCGATTCCATGATGACCCAGACGGCTGTCTCCATCGAGGTGCTGCCGCTGGCTATGGAGCCCACCGAGCAGCAGAAGGCGGAGGCGCGCCGCAGTCAGATCTTGTATAAGCCCAGCAGCGAGGAAGTATTCAGCGCGATCATCCCGGAGTATGTGGCCGGTATCGTCTACGGTGCCGTGTGCGAGAGCGTAGCCAGCGAGCTGGCCGCCCGCCGCACCGCCATGGACGCTGCCACCAAGAACGCCGGTGAGATGATCGACCATCTGAACCTGTATTACAACCGTGCCCGTCAGGCTGCCATCACGCAGGAGATCACCGAGATCGTGGCCGGCGCGGAGAACTAAAACCCTCTCAGCCGCCTGACGGCGGCAGCTCCCCCGAAGGGGGAGCTTGAGCGGAAAAACCTATCAAGAAGGAGTTGTAGCCTATGTCCGAAAAACATATCGGCAAGGTGATCCAGGTCATTGGCCCGGTGCTGGACATCCAGTTCAAGGATGGCGAGCTGCCGGAGCTGCTCAACGCCATTGAGATCGACAACCACGGCCAGAAGCTGGTGGTCGAGGTCGCGCAGCTGACCGGCGACAACGTGGCCCGCTGCATTGCCATGAGCAGCACCGATGGTCTGGTGCGCGGCACCGAAGCCGTGGACACCGGCGAGTCCATCAAGGTGCCCGTGGGCGACCAGTGCCTGGGCCGCGTGTTCAACCTGCTGGGTGAGCCGGTGGACAACAAGCCCGCCCCCACCCCGGAAGCCTACTGGCCCATCCACCGCCCCGCTCCCAGCTACGAGGAGCAGCAGTCCACCACCGAAATTCTTGAGACCGGTATCAAGGTCGTTGACCTCATCTGCCCCTACGCCAAGGGCGGCAAGATCGGCCTGTTCGGCGGCGCCGGTGTCGGCAAGACCGTTCTGATTCAGGAGCTGATCTATAACATCGCCACTGAGCACAACGGTTACTCGGTATTTACCGGCGTTGGCGAGCGCACCCGTGAGGGCAACGACCTGTACGGCGAAATGACCGAGAGCGGCGTCATCAACAAGACGGCGCTGGTCTACGGCCAGATGAACGAGCCCCCGGGAGCCCGTATGCGCGTGGCACTGTCCGGCCTGACCATGGCAGAATACTTCCGCGATGTGAAGAATCAGGACGTGCTGCTGTTCATCGATAACATCTTCCGCTTCACGCAGGCCGGCTCCGAGGTTTCCGCTCTGCTGGGCCGTATGCCCTCTGCCGTCGGCTACCAGCCCACGCTGGCCACCGAGATGGGCGCTCTGCAGGAGCGCATCACCTCCACCCGCAAGGGCTCCATCACCTCGGTGCAGGCCGTCTACGTTCCCGCCGACGACCTGACCGACCCGGCCCCTGCCACCACCTTTACCCATCTGGATGCCACCACGGTGCTGAGCCGTGATATTGCATCGCAGGGCATCTACCCCGCTGTGGACCCGCTGGACTCCACCAGCCGCATCCTCAGCCCGGAGGTCGTGGGTCAGGAGCACTACGAGATCGCCCGTGCTGTGCAGAAAGTGCTGCAGCGCTATAAGGAGCTGCAGGACATCATTGCCATCATGGGTATGGACGAGTTGAGCGAGGAAGACAAGCGTACCGTCAACCGCGCCCGCAAGGTGCAGCGCTTCCTGTCCCAGAGCTTCCATGTGGCAGAGCAGTTCACCGGTATGCCCGGCCAGTATGTGCCGCTGAAGGAGACCCTGCGCGGCTTTAAGATGATCCTGAACGGCGAGTGCGACGAGCTGCCCGAGAGCGCATTCCTGTTCGCGGGCACCATTGACGACGTGTTCGCAAAAGCGAAGAAGGGGTAAGCCATGACGACCTTTCATCTGACGGTGGTCACGCCGGACGGCTGCGCCTTTGAAGGTCAGGCCGAGCGCATCGTCTGCCGCGCCATTGACGGCGATATCGCCATTCTGGCAAAGCACGGCGATTACTGCACGGCACTGGGCATGGGCGAGGCGCACATTGTGGATGCCGACGGTCAGCGCCGCCGCGCAGCCTGCATGGGCGGCCTGCTCAGCGTGCTGGACGGGGACGTGCGTCTGGTGGCTACCACTTGGGAATGGGCCGAGGACATCGATCAGGCGCGTGCGGAGGCTTCCAAAAAGCGCGCCGAGGAGATCCTTGCCCGCAAGAACCTGAACGACCGTGAGTACGAGCTGGCACAGGCGCGCCTCAAGCGCGCGCTGGTGCGCACCTCTATCCGTTAAACCTGTATGCAAAAAGGCACCCGCAGCCGGATGGCTGTGGGTGCCTTTTTAAATTTATCTTACCCCCGGTTCGCTTTCTCGATCAGGGTGCGGATGTGGTGCGCAAGCATCTCCACAGCGGTGCTGTTCTCACCGCCGTTGGGCACAATGATGTCCGCGTTGCGCTTGCTGGGCTCCACAAAAGCCTCGTGCATCGGCTTGACCGTGGTAAGGTACTGGTCTATCACGCTGTCCAAGCTGCGCCCGCGCTCCTTTACGTCCCGCAGAATGCGCCGCAGGATGCGCTCGTCCGCGTCCGTGTCCACGAAGATCTTGTAGTCGAACAGGGCGCACAGTTCCGGCTCTACAAAGGGCAGAATGCCCTCCACGATCAGCACCGGGGCGGGCTCGATGTGCTGCACCTCGTTGCTGCGGTTGTGGTTGGAGTAATCGTACACCGGGCAGTCGATGGCGCGGCCTGCCTTCAACTCCTGCAAGTGGTAGATGAGCAATGCGTTGTCGAAGGCGTCCGGGTGGTCGTAATTCAGCTTGCAGCGCTCTTCAAAGGGCAGCTCGTCGTGACGCTTGTAGTAGCTGTCGTGGGAGATCAGCCGCACCTCGTCCTCCCCAAAGCGCTCCTTCAGCCGCAGCGAAAGGGTGGTCTTGCCGCTGCCAGAGCCGCCCGCAATGCCAATGATCAGGTTGTTCATAATGCAAACTCCTTCTGTACAAAATCTGCCGGTTTCTGTGGAAAAACCGGCCGGAATGGATTATAATAGGTTTGTATATATTCTGCTGCCCCGGGGCTGTTGCCGCCCGGCAGCAGTTCTTCCCCTTTATCATAGCACAAAATGTGTCATTTGGACAGGGCTTGCAGGCTATCCTCCGACACATTCCAAAAAAGGACGGTCAAAATGTCAAAAGAAACATTGCAGCACACCATGAGAAGCAAGGTCCGGGTATTTGAGGACGGCGGCATCCGTCTGCTCCGTAAAGGCCAGAAAGGGCTCATCCACGCCATCTTCAGCCGCTTTGGGCTGGTGCTGGTGCTGCTGCTGCTGCAGTTCGGGGCGCTCTTCAGCCTGCTGCGCTGGTTCAGTAACCTGCTGCCCCATTACTTGGGCGGCACCTTGCTGGTTACGGCGGCCATGATGGTCTACCTGCTCAATCAGGACATGAACAACAGCGTGCGCATTCCGTGGCTGGTGGTCACGGCGCTGGCGCCCGTGCTGGGCGTGCTGCTGTTCTGCTACACCAAGGAGGATGTCGGTCACCGGATGCTCAAAAAGCGCCTGCTGGAGCTGGAGGGGCAGACCCGCAGTCAACTGCCGCAGCCCAAAAAGGCAAGCAAAGCGCTGGACGCAGACTGCCCCGGCGCGGCCTCTCTGGCGCAGTATCTGCGCGGACGGGGCGGTGGCTTCCCGGTGTACGAAAACACGCAGGTGACCTATTTCCCCAGCGGAGAGGCCAAGTTTGCCGCGCTGCTGCCCCAGCTGGAAAGCGCCACCCAGTACATTTTTCTGGAATACTTCATCATCGACGAGGGGCTGATGTGGGGGCGCATTCTGGAAATTCTGGCACGCAAGGCCGCGCAGGGCGTGGATGTGCGGGTAATGTATGACGGCACCTGCGAGTTCTCCACCCTGCCGCGGGACTACCCCAGGCGGCTGGAAGCGCTGGGCATCCGGTGCAAGGTGTTTGCGCCGGTCACGCCGTTTGTGTCCACCCACTACAACTACCGCGACCACCGCAAAATTCTGGTCATTGATGGGCGGGTGGGCTTTACCGGCGGCGTGAATCTGGCCGACGAGTACATCAACCACATTGAAAAATACGGCCGCTGGAAGGACGCCGCTGTCATGCTGGAGGGCGAGGGCGTGCGCACCATGACCGCCCTGTTTTTGCAGATGTGGAGCATCCAGCGGGAGCCGGAGTTTGCCCAGTTCCTTACCCGGCCCATCCCGGAAACGCAGGCCAACGGCTTTGTCATCCCCTACGGCGACTGCCCACTGGATGGCGAGCGGGTGGGCGAGATGGTGTATATCGATCTGCTCAACCGCGCCCGGCACAGCGTACATATCATCACGCCCTACCTCATTCTGGACGGCGAGTTGGAGACCGCCCTGCGCTTTGCCGCCGAGCGCGGCGTGGATGTGCACCTGATTTTACCCGGAAAGCCGGACAAGTGGTTTGCTTATGCGCTGGCTAAAACGCATTACCTGCCGCTGCTGTCGTTCTGCTTCATGCGAGCGAAGCAGTCAGAGCAGTAGACCGGACGGTCCTCACGGGGCTGGAAGGGAACCTTGCAGGCCTTGCCGCAAGCTGCGCAGACAGCGTCGAACATCTGACGCTCGCCGCTGTTGCTGCGTGCGCCGCCGTTCTTGCGGGCGTCACGGCAGGGCTTGCAGCGCTGGGGCTGGTTCTCGAAGCCGCGAGAAGCGTAGAACTCCTGCTCACCGGCAGTCCAAACAAATTCCTTACCGCAGTCCTTGCAGACCAGAGTCTTGTCTTCAAACATAGTAGTATCTCCTCTTTAGTTAGTTCTTGCCCACGGAAGGATTGTAACCATACCTTTGGTTTTGGGACCATCGCGCTGATCAGTAAGCTTACCAGGGGCTTGAATAGATAAACGCCCTCGGATTGAGGACTTTCCTATTGTACCGTTATTTTTGAGATTTGTCAACCAAAAAACAACCGTTCGCCCTTTTATTTGTACACATGGCACAAGCCGACAGCATATATTTGGGTAAAATCACCGCCTTAAGATGGAAAAGCGGCGCGCCGCACAGGTTATGCGCAGCGGCAGATAATTTATGATTTGCGGTTCAGAAACACCTGCGGGTGTTTCCGAACCACTTTTTCACACAAGCAAAAAGGGGCTGCCGCACATTCTGTGCAGCAGCCCCTGCAAAGCCCTTTGGGAAAAGCTTACTTCTCGATGACTTCCTTGGTGTCGCGGGCGATCATCAGCTCCTCGTCGGTAGCAATGACCAGCGTGCGCACCTTTGCGCCCCAAGCGGTGATCTCGCACACATCGCCAACAGGGTGCTTGTTCTTCTCGGTGTCGATGCGGATGCCCAGCCAATCCATGTGGTGGCAGATCTTTGCACGGGCAATGGCATCGTGCTCACCGATGCCGCCGGTAAAGACGATGGCATCCACGCCGCCCATAGCTGCAATGTAGCTGCCGATGGTCTTTTTGATCTGGTAGTTCAGCATATCGGAAGCCAGCTGTGCGCGCTTGTTGCCGGCCGCGGCAGCCTCTTCCACGTCGCGCTTATCGCTGGAAACACCGGAGATGCCCAGCAGACCGGACTTCTTGTTCAGGATCTCGTCCAGCTCGTGGCCGGTGATGTTCAGGGTGTACTTCAGGTAGTTGACCACAGAGGGGTCCAGATCGCCGCAGCGGGTGCCCATCATCAGGCCGGCCAGCGGGGTCATGCCCATGGAAGTATCCACCACCTTGCCCTGATCGACTGCGGCAATGGAAGAACCGTTGCCCAGATGGCAGGTGATCAGCTTCAGGCGCTCAATGGGCTCTTCCAGATACTCGGCTGCCTTGTGGGCAACGTACTTGTGGCTGGTGCCGTGGAAACCGTAGCGGCGCACGCCGTACTTCTCGTAGTACTCGTAGGGGATGGCGTACATATAAGCCTTCGGCGGCATGGTGCTGTGGAAGGCGGTGTCGAACACAGCCACCATGGGAATGTTGCCGAACACCTTGCGGGCGGCCTCGATACCCAGAATACCGGCGGGATTGTGCAGAGGAGCCAGCGGGCTCAGCTCACGCAGCGTGTTGATGACCTCATCGGTGATCAGGCAGCTGCTCTTGAACTTCTCGCCGCCATGCACGACGCGGTGGCCGATGGCGTCGATCTCGCTCACGTCATTGATGCACTTGCCGGCGCCGGTGGTCATCTTCTTCACGACCTCGGCAAAAGCCTCGGTGTGGGTGGGGAAGATTGCCGGGGTGGTAGCCTTGGTGCCGTTGGCCTCGTGAGTGATCATGCTGCTCTCCATGCCAATGCGCTCGCACAGGCCTTTGCACAGCACCTTTTCGCCGTCCATATCGATCAGCTGATACTTCAGGGAAGAAGAACCGCAGTTAATAACCAGAATCTTCATCTGTGTTGCCTCCTGAAAATTTTTGTACCGTCCGCATCCTGAAAAAAACTGCGGACAGAATTTTACAGATTCCTATGTTTATTATATAATAGGCGTGACGGCTTTTCAAGGCGCAACCCGGGCAAAGCGGTAAAACTTGTGTACAAGGTTTTTGTATATCCTGCCCACAAATCCCGGAAACGGCAGGATTTTTCTGTATATCCGATATAATTTTAACAATCTTTTGGCGAAAAGGAGCAGTTCCATGAAGTTTGCAGGCATCATTGCGGAGTACGACCCCTTCCACAACGGCCACGCATGGCAGCTGGCACAGGCGCGGGCGCTGGGGGCGCAGCGGGTGGCCGTGGCCATGAGCTGCGGGCTTACCCAGCGGGGCGCGCTGCCGCTGTTGCCGGAGGCGGTGCGGGTGCAGGTGGCGCTGGCCTGCGGAGCAGACCTTGTGTTTGCCCTGCCCGCGCCCTGCGCCTGCGCCGGTGCCGAGGCTTTTGCCCAGGCAGGGGTGCGCATTTTGGCTGCTGCCGGGTGCGACGCACTGGTCTTTGGGGCAGAGACCCCGGACACCGCCCTGCTGCAAAAAGCCGCCCGGGTGCTGTGCAGCGAAGCATACCGCACCGCGCTGAAACAGCAGCTTGCCGCCGGGGCACGCAGCTTTGCCGCCGCCCGGCAGGCGGCGGTGCAGGCGCTGTGCCCGGGGTCAGACATCGCCGCCCTGCTGGACAAGCCCAACAATAATCTTGCCGTAGAGTATTGTAAAGCCATCATAGAACAAAATGTAGAAATGCAGCCCATCGCCCTGCCCCGGCAGGGAGCAGACCACGGGCAGGCGCTGACCGAAAGTGCTCATGCAGCCTTTGCCAGCGCCAGCGCCCTGCGGGCACTCTGGGCGGAGGGCGGCGCGGCGGCACTGGCACCTTATGTGCCGGAAAAGGCGCTGAAATTGTATAAACAGGCAGAATATGACGGAAAGTATACAGATTTTGCAGTCATGGGGCACTGCGAGCTGGCGCTGCTGCGGGCAGCCTGCGCAGAGAAAGCCCCCTTTGCCGCGGTGCGCGGGGTATCCGAGGGGTTGGAGCACCGGCTGGAAAACGCTGTGCGGGAGACCGCAAGTCTGCCCGCTCTGCTGGACGCCCTGACCACCGTGCGCTACCCCCGGGCGCGGATGCGGCGGCTGGCGATGGATGCGGCGCTGGGCTACACCGCCCAGACCCCGGCGCTGCCGCCCTACCTGCACCTGCTGGGCGCGCGCAAGGAAGCGCTGCCCCTGCTCGGGGAGACGGCGCTGCCGCTGTCCCACTCGCTGGCGCGGCTGGCGCGGGAAAACGAGACCTGCACCCAAATGGCTGCCGCCCAGAGCAGGGCCAGCGACCTTGGTGCGCTATGCCGGGCAAAGCCGGAGCCGATGGGCGGGATATATCGTCAAAAAATTATCTTTTTGACGAATTGACAAAAAATAACGCGAAAAATTTTATATTGTGCCCTCTTGTATCCGGCGCAGTTCGGGTGTATGATTAAAGCAATGCAATGTTGGATACAACGAGCCTGTAAAAACGACTGTCCCCGCAGGGGAAACACAAGGAGGAACCCATGGCACTTCATGTTCTGGACGAAGCCAACCGCTGCCTCGGCTGCAAAAAGCCGATGTGTCAGGAGGGCTGCCCCATCCACACCAATATCCCGGAGGTCATCCGTCTGCTCAAGGCAAACCAGATGGACGATGCAGGCCGGATGCTGTTTGAAAACAACCCCCTGACCACTGTATGCAGTCTGGTGTGCAACCACGAAAAGCAGTGCGAGGGTCACTGCATCCGCAACCGGATGCCCAGCCACGACCCGGTGCACTTTTCCATCATCGAGGACTATATCTCCACCACCTACGCCAACAAGATGACCGCCGGCCCGGCCCCCAAAAACGGCATGAAGGCTGCTGTGGTGGGCTCCGGCCCGGCAGGCCTGACCATCGCGGTGCTGCTGGCACGCTGGGGCTACGATGTGACCATCTTTGACGCCCGGGATAAGATCGGCGGCGTGATGCGCTACGGTATCCCCAACTACCGCCTGCCGGACAGTGTGCTGGACGATTTCCAGTACCGTCATCTGGAGCTGAAGGGCATCAAGGTGCGCCCCAATACTACCATCGGCAAGACCATTACTATCGACGATTTGTTCCGCGACGGCTACAAGAGTGTGTTCATCGGCGCCGGTCTGTGGAAGGCCAACGCCATGCACATCAAGGGCGAGAGCCTTGGCAACGTAGCCTTTGGCATCGACTATCTGGCAAACTCCAAGGCCTTCCGTCTGGGCGATGACGTGGCTGTCATCGGCGTGGGCAACTCCGCTATGGACTGCGCCCGCACTGCCATCCGCAACGGTGCCCGCCACGTTACCTGCTACGCCCGCCGGGACGAAAGCTGCATCAGCGCTTCCGAGTACGAGGTGAGCTATGCCAAGCTGGAAGGCGTGGGCTTCCGTTTCTGCAAGGCACCGGTGGAGATCCGGGAAAACGGCCTGATCTGCCGCGACACCGTTAAGGGCGAGGACGGCAAGTTTACGCTGGCAGGCTGTGGGATGCCCTGGATGATCATCCCCATCGGCATGCTCATCGGTTACTTTATCGTCCGGGCGGAACCGGCGGTGTATGTGCTGAACAAACAGGTGGAAGAGGTGACCGATGGTGCCATCTCGGCCCAGGCCATGGGCATGGCGCTCTCGGCGGGTGTGTCCATTTCGGTGGGGCTGGCCATGGTGCGGGTGCTCACCGGCATTTCCATCCTGTGGTTCCTCATCCCGGGCTATGCGGTGGCCATCGGCATCTCCTTTGTGGTGCCCAAGCTGTTCACCGCCATTGCCTTTGACGCCGGCGGCGTGGCCTCTGGCCCCATGACGGCCACCTTCCTGCTGCCGCTGGCACAGGGTGCCTGCGTGGCCGTGGGCGGCAACATTGTAACGGATGCTTTTGGCGTGGTGGCCATGGTGGCCATGACGCCGCTCATCACGGTGCAGCTGATGGGCCTTGCCGCTCAGCTCAAAACCGGACGGCGCAGGGCTGCCCGTGCCGCCGAACCCGCGCTGGCCGGGGTGGCAGCCTATGCCGACTGGCCGGATGACGACATCATTGAACTGTAAGGAGGGCAAGCGCTGTGAGTTCGCTGTTTCTGATGAGCACCATCACCGACCGCCGCACTGCCGACGCCTTTCTGCAGTTGTATGAGGCCCACGGTGTGAACGTGACCCTGCGCACGGTGGGCACCGGCACGGCGGTGCAGGAGACCCTTTCCACCCTGGGGCTGGAAAAGACCGAAAAAAGCTGTGCTGCTGGCGTTGGTCACAGCCCAGACCTGGCAGGAGGTGCAGCGGGACCTGCGCCGCAAAATGCGCATCGACGTGCCGGGCACCGGCATTGCATTCACCGTGCCGCTGAGCAGCATCGGCGGAAAACGGGCCCTTGGGTTCCTCACGGAGCACCAGACCCTGACCTGGAAGGAGGAGAGTACCTTGAAGGATACCCGCTATGAACTGCTGCTGGTGATCGCAAACCAGGGCTACACCGGTTCCATCATGGACGCGGCCCGCGCAGCCGGTGCCGGCGGCGGCACCGTGATCCACGCAAAGGGCACCGGCATGGAAGGGGCAGCTCCCTTTCTGGGCATGGAACTGGTGAACGAGAAGGAGCTGGTGCTCATCGTGAGCCGCACCGCGCAGAAGAACCGGATCATGAAAGCCATCATGGACGGGGCCGACCGCAGGGCGGGAGCCATCGTGTTCTCGCTGCCGGTCACCGACACCGCCGGTCTGCGCCTGCTGGAAGAGGAAGAACCGGCTACAAAATAATCAAAAAAATGGATGAATAAACTCCACGTTTGTCGGCAAAAGCTTGATAAACGTGGAGTTTTTCGTTATGATAGAAGAAAGTGATTCAAGAACAGAGGTGTAAAGATGATTCAACTTTCATATGAGCAGCAGATCGCATTCAATTCGCTGTCCATCATCGTGGGCAATGCACTGTATGCGCTCACGGTGGTGCTGTTTCTGGTGCCGTCCGGGCTGATTACCGGCGGTGCCACCGGCATCGCACTGGGCATCAACCGTGCATTGGGACTGCCGGTGTCCGGTGTGCTGTTCGTCATCAACATCAGCATGCTGGTGCTGGGCTGGGTGGTGCTGGGCAGCCGTTTTGCCCTTTACCACCATTGCCAGCACCGTGCTCAGCCCCCTGTTTCTGGCCCTGTGGGAGCGGGTGTTCACAGGCTTTGTGCTCACCGATGATCTGGTGCTCAACACCATCTTTGCCGGTCTGGGCGTGGGCATCTCGCTGGGCATCACCATCCGTGCCGGTGCTTCCACCGGCGGCATGGACATCCCTCCGCTGGTGCTGAACAAGTGGTTCCACCTGCCGGTGTCGGCGACCATGATGGTGTTCGACCTGATCATTCTGGCGGTGCAGGCAGCGTTCAGCCCGCTGCAGCAGTGTCTGTACGGCATCGTGATGGTCATCGTGTATACAGTGGTGCTGGACAAGGTGCTTCTTTTCGGCACCACCCGCACCGAGGTAAAGATCATCAGTCAGCACGCCGATGATATCCGCGAGGCCATCTTCACCCAGCTGGACCGCGGTGTGACCATCCTGCACGGTGAGGGCGGCTATAGCCGGAACAGCGAACAGGTGCTGCTGAGTGTTATCAGCAACCGGCAGCTGCCCAAGCTGGAAAAGATCGCCCACCTGATCGACCCCACCTGCTTCATGATCGTGAGCCATGTGACCGAAGTAAGCGGCCGCGGCTTCTCGCTGGAAAAGGATTACAAGGAAGAGGACTGATTTTGCCCGCAGATACTTGCAAAATACAGGTCAGTTGGGGTATAGTATAGAAGAACGGTAGGTTTTGCCGTACATTACCCGATCAAGAAAGGAAATCCATCATGTTTGATATTTTCAATATGCTCAAAAAGAAGAGAACGCTGCCCCCAAGCAGGTCACCCGTGACACCATCATCGGCGACATTCTGGACATGGACCAGAGCACTGCTCCCTACTTCATGGAGATCGGCATGCACTGCCTGGGCTGCCCTGCCTCCCGTGGGGAGAGCCTGGAGGAGGCCTGCGCGGTGCACGGTGTGGACTGCGATGAGCTGATCGCAGAAGCTGAACGAGCATCTGGCCGCAAAGAAGGCATAAATTGCTGCCCACACTGGATGCGCGTCTGACGGCGGCGGCAGAACTGGTGCGCCCAGGGCAGCCGGTGGCAGACATCGGCTGCGACCACGGCAAGCTGACGGCGATGCTGGCTGCTTCGGGCCGGTACCCCAAGGTCATCGGGGCCGACCTGCGCCCTGGCCCGCTGTCCAAAGCCCGGCAGACGCTGGAACATGCCAGTTGTGAAGACCGCGCTGAGCTGAGGCTCGGCGACGGTCTTTCTGTGTTGTCGGCGGGGGAAGTGGGCACCATCGTGCTGGCGGGCGTCTCCGCTCAGACCACATGGGAAATCCTGGAGAAAAGGCACCGTGGGTGTTCACTGTACGCGGGCCGCGGATCATCATGATCCCGGCCACCCGCCACGACGCGCTGCGCCGCTGGCTGTGGACCCATGGCTTTGCTTTTGTGGCCGACCGCCCCGTGCAGGCGGCAGGCCGCTGGTATGCCGTGATGGCAGCCGAGTACACCGGGGAGCGGCACGAGCCGACCTTTTTGGCCGAGTGTCTGCTGGGCGGCACCGGCAGCTGGCCGGAGGGCGCGGGCTATGCGGCCTGGCAGAAGGCCAAGCTCCCCGTATGCGCCTTGGTGTGCCGGACGGCACCCCGCTGGCAGACGAGATCGACCGACTTTTGAAAGAGGAGACCGGACTATGACGACCGTACAGCAGCTCTATGAAGAGATGCAGCGGATGGCTCCGCTGGAGCTGGCCGAAAGCTGGGATAACCCCGGCCTGCTGGTGGACTGCGGCGGGGAAGTGACCCGGTGCTGGTCACGCTGGACATCACCCCGGAGGTGGTGGCAGAGGCCGCCGCGAAGCACTGCGAAGCCATCGTGGCGCACCACCCGGTCATCTTTGACCCACTCAAAAAGCTGGGGCCGCAGGATGTGCCGTTCCAGCTGGTGCGGGCGGGCATCTCGGCCATCTGCATGCACACCAACCTGGATGCGGCTGTCGGCGGCGTCAACGAGGTGCTGGCCGGTATCTTTGGCATGCAGGACCCGGAGCCCTTTGCCGAGGGCTGCGGCCGGGTGGGCAGCATTGAACCCATCACGGTGCCGCAGCTAGGCCTGCAAGGCACAGCAGGAGCTTGCTGCGCGCTGCAACGCGCCCGCCGTCGGCCCGGCGGTGCAGGTCAAGTTTGCCGACACCGGCAAACCGGTGCGGCGGCTGGCCGTCATCAGCGGTGCAGGCGGCAGCCTGTTTGAAGAGGCTCTTGCCGTGGGCGCGGACTGTCTGCTGACCGGCGAGGCAAATCACCACCACGCCTGCGATGCAAAGCGGCTGGGCCTGTCGCTGATCGCGGCGGGGCACTACGCCACGGAGTTCCCGGTGACCGCTGCCGTGGCAGAGAAGCTGCGTGCTGCTCGGCCCGGCGTGGAAGTGCTGGTGAGCACAGCCAACAAGGACCCGTATACTTATTTATAATAGGGAGGGCTGTAGCTTTCCGCAACGGCCCCTTTCGTGAAAAATTGCAATCGGAGCAGCCCGCAGGCTGCTCCGATTGTAATTAAAAAAAGAACATTCCGCTGAATATGGCCAAAGCGAACGCGGCGGCCATTTTAATGATAAGAACGAGGTAACACACATGGCATTGGATGCCGCGACACTGGAACTGACGGCCCGGGAACTGAAAACCGTTCTGGCCGACGCCAAGATCGCAAAACTATTTGAACCGACCCGCGATGAGCTGGTCCTGACCCTGCGCACCCGCACGGACACCTACGCGCTGCTGCTGTCGGCCCGCAGCGGTTCCGCCCGGTCTGCCTGACCGAAGAGACCTTTGAAAACCCGGAGACGCCGCCCTCCTTCTGCATGCTGATGCGCAAGCACCTCACCGGCGGCAAGCTGCTGGATGTGCACATGGAGCCGGGAGACCGCATCGTCTACTTCGACTTCCAGTGCACCAATGAGATGGGCGACCTGGTGCGCAACACCCTCTGCGCCGAGCTGATGGGCCGCTACTCCAATCTGGTGCTGGTGCAGAATGGAAAGATCATCGACGCCCTCAAGCGGGTGGATTTTGAGGACAGCGACATCCGGCAGTTGCTGCCGGGCCTGCCCTATACCACGCCCCCGAAACCTGCCCGCCCGGATTTCCTCTCGGTGAGCTCGGCTTCCATCGTGGCGGCGGCTTGCCAGCGGGATCTGCCGGTGGCGGATGCCCTGAATAAAACGGTGGCCGGGGTCGGCCCGGTGGTCTGCCGCGAAGCCGCCTGGCGCGCCTTTGACGGGGAACACCTGCTGGCCAACGAGCTGACCGAGGAGCAAAAGTGCAGTCTGATGGCGGCCATCGACGAGCTGAAGGAGCTGCACGACAAGGGCGGCTGCCCCTGCAGCGTGACCGACCCGGACGGCAAGCCGGTGGAGTTCACCTTCTTCCGTCCGCAGCAGTACGGCGAAAACTACGCGGTGAAGGAATGGCCGTCCTTCAACGCGATGCTGGAGGGCTACTACGCCGAGAAGGATCGCGCTGAGCGCCTGCGCACCAAGAGCAAGGAACTGCACAAGGCCGTGCATAATATGTACGAGCGTGCCGTCCGCAAGCAGGCCGCCCGGCAGGAAGAGCTGGCCGCCAGCGGCAAAAGCGAAAAGCTGCGCCTGTACGGCGAGCTCCTTTCGGCCAACCTGTATCTGGCCCAGAAGGGCATGAAGAGCATCACGGTGCCCAACTGGTACGATGAGGGCAAAGAGGTGACCATCCCGCTGGACCTGCGGTTCACTCCCAGCCAGAACGCCCAGAACTTCTTCAAGAACTACAAAAAAAGCAGACCGCTGCCCGGATGCTGGTGGATCTGCTGGCCGAGGGCGAAAAGGAGATCGCCTACCTGGAAACGGTGCTCTACGAGGTGGAAACGGCCTCCGGCCGGCCCTCAACGAGATCCGGGCAGAGCTGAAGAGCCAGGGCTATCTGAAGTACTACAAGCAGCGCGACAAGCGCCAGAAGCCTGCGGATTTCCTGCGGTTCACCTCCAGCGACGGGTTCGAGATCTTGGTGGGCCGGAACAATGCCCAGAACGATAAGCTCACCCTGCACACCGCCCGCGGCAAGGACCTGTGGTTCCATGTGCAGAAAGCTCCCGGCAGCCATGTGGTGGTCATGAGCCACGGTGAGGACATCCCGGACACCACCAAGCAGGAGGCGGCGGAGCTGGCGGTCATCCACTCCAGCGCCTACAAGGCGGGCACCGGTGCCAAGGTGGCGGTGGACACCACCGAGGTGAAAAACATCTGGAAGGCCAACGGTGCCAAGCCCGGCATGGTGCTGTATGAGGTGTACACCACCGTGTACATCACCCCGCGGGATGGGCTGGAGGAGCAGCTGAAAACGGGTCCTGCAAAACGATAAACGCATTTCGGCTCCCTGCTGTACGGTGGGGAGCCTTTTGATTTGCTGGGAAAAGTGACGAATCGTCGGAAGCGACTTTCGTGCACAGTGCTGAAATCCGCAAGCTGGCTTGACAGCTGCGGAAGGTGGGTGTAAATTGAACCTAACCAGGGAAAAACCTGGAAATATGCGGAACTAGCACACACCAAGAAAGTGAGGTATTGCACGATGAGACAAAAATCAAGAAAGCTGAAAGCAGCGGTTGCGGCACTGGTGCTGAGCGTGGCACTTCTGGCCCAGCCGTTGACAGCCAGTGCATGGATGCTGGATGCGGAACAGCAGCAGTTGGTGGACAACCTGACATCGGGCCAGGAGGCTCTGCTGCTGGGCAACTACGCACAGGCGGTCAACGATCTGAGCCGTGCCGTGGAACTGAACAGCAACAGTGTCAGCGCTTACTACTAGCGCGCCAAAGCACTGCAGTATATGGGCCGCAGCACAGATGCCGCAGCGGACTACAGCCGTGTGGCAGTAATGACCCGCAATGGAAACTATGGCAGCCGGTATTCTGATGCACAATCGCTGGCACTCCAGCTGGGTGCTACCAGCGTGGGCACTTCGGTATTCGGCAATGTGCTCAGCGGTGCTGCGGCTGGTGCACAGGTCACCGGCCCGGACGGTCAGCAGCGGCAGGCCACCGCAGAGGAAGCAGCTGCGGTCAAACAGGTGATGGATGCCTATACGCAGCCGGTGCTGGACAGCGCCTATCAGCAGCAGTTTGCAGACCTGACGGATCATGCCGGTGTACAGGAAGTGGTCAACAAGCGCACGGCTGCCCTGACGGCTACCGAGGAGACTTATGGGACCACCGACAAGGAGACCATCTACTGTGGCAGCGGCCGTACCGGCATCTGCATCGATGGCTCTGATACCATTGAGATCGAGAAGAAGGCCCCCACGGCCAGCGATCTGGTGGAGCAGGTGGTGGATGAACTGAACCCACTCTCCGCATGGATGAAGGATGACAAGCCCACCGACCAAGTCGTGCAGGCCAGCGATATGCGTTGATGCGGGAGGTTGTCATCCGGCAATAGCTGCGATGGGTTATTTCCGCGGAGTATGTCCGATCTTAGAACCGGGCGAAAAAATTACTGACAGCGATGGAATACGTTCCCTCGGCAGAGAAGTTACTCCTCTGCGAAACGGGCGGAACCAATGTTCGGATTTGATTTGCTAATATGTTTCCGGGAGAACTGCCATGCGGTTCACCGGTTTTTATAGTGCCAAATCGAGGAACACCCGGAACTGTGTAGAGCAATTTATCGGCTCGCCTAGGGCAAAAACAATTTTTCAGGAGGCGTAAGCAATGGCAGTCAAAGAGAAAATCAGAATCCGTCTGCAGAGCTATGATGCTCAGCTGATCGATGCCGCAGCAGAGAAGATCGTGGAGACCGCAAAGCGCACCGGCGCTCGCGTGTCTGGCCCCATCCCCCTGCCCACCGATCGTGAGGTCGTTACCGTTCTGCGCGCTACCCACAAGTACAAGGATAGCCGCGAGCAGTTCGAGAGCCGCACTCATAAGCGTCTGATCGACATTCTGAAGCCGTCCAACAAGACGGTCGAGGCTCTGATGAGCCTCCAGCTCCCCGCTGGCGTGGACATCGAGATCAAGCTGTAAAAGACACTCGATCAAATTCGATGCCCTCGTTTCCCGAGGGGTCATGTTGGCAGTGACGTGCGCTGCCAACCAATAACCTTTACAGGAGGAAAAGAAAATGGTTAAAGGCATTATCGGCAAGAAAGTCGGTATGACTCAGCTGTTCGATGAGAGCGGCAAGGTCATTCCCGTGACCGTCATCGAGGCAGGCCCCTGCACCATCGTGCAGAAGAAGACTGTCGAGAGCGATGGTTATCAGGCTGTTCAGCTGGGCTTCGGCGAGGTTTCCGCCAAGAAGGTCAACAAGGCAGCTGCAGGTCACTTCAAGAAGGCAAACGTTGCCCCCAAGAAGACCCTGCGTGAGTTCCGTCTGGACGACGTTTCCGCAATGAACGTTGGCGACATCCTGAAGGCTGACGTCTTTGCAGCAGGCGACAAGGTTGACGTTGCAGGCGTTTCCAAGGGCAAGGGCTACCAGGGCGTTATCAAGCGCTTTGGCCAGCACCGTCTGCGTGAGAGCCACGGCACTGGCCCGGTGGCACGTCATGCAGGTTCTATGGGCGCTATTTCCAACCCCTCTCGCGTGTTCCCCGGCAAGCGCCTGCCCGGCCACATGGGCTGCGTGCGCGTTACCGTGCAGAACCTGACCGTTGTCAAGGTTGACACCGAGAACAATCTGATCGCTGTCAAGGGTGCGGTTCCCGGTTCCAAGGGCACCATCATCACCCTGGCCAACAGCGTCAAGGCGTAAGGAGGAAAGCTACAATGGCAAAGTTTAATGTAGTCGATATGAACGGTCAGCACGTTAGCGAGATCGAGCTTTCCGACGCCGTGTTCGGTATCACCCCGAATGAGAAGGCTGTCCACATTGCTGTGGTGAACTTCCTGGCCAACCAGCGTCAGGGCACCCAGAACACCAAGATCCGCATGGAAGTTTCCGGCGGCGGCAAGAAGCCTTGGCGTCAGAAGGGCACCGGTCACGCTCGTCAGGGCTCCATCCGTGCTCCCCAGTGGACCCACGGCGGCGTTGCTCTGGGCCCCAAGCCCCGCAGCTACAACTACCACATCAACAACAAGGTCAAGCGTCTGGCTCTGCTGAGCGTCCTGTCCGACAAGGCTGCCAATGGCAACATGGTGGTCGTTGATAAGTTTGCTTGCGACGAGTACAAGACCAAGACCGTGGTCGCTATGCTGAACGCTGTTGGCGCCGGCAAGAAGAACCTGCTGGTCAATGAGACTGTCGATGCAAAGTTCGTCAAGAGCGCTGGCAACATCGCCGGTGTCAAGACCACCTTCGCAGGCAGCGTGAACACCTACGATGTGCTGAACGCCGACAAGCTGATCATCAGCGTCGACGCAGCTAAGAAGCTCGAGGAGGTGCTTGGCTAATGAAAACCGCACATGATATCGTCCTGAAGCCGGTCATTACCGAGAACTCCATGGCTGGCATCGCTGACAAGAAGTACACCTTCAAGGTCGCTACCGATGCTACCAAGGTCGAGATCGCTCAGGCAGTTGAAGTTCTGTTCCCCGGCGCTAAGGTCGCAAAGGTCAACACCGTCTCTGTGCGCGGCCGTTTCCGCCGCCAGGGCATGCACGCCGGTTACACCGCTGCATCCAAGAAGGCATCGTGACCCTGACCAAGGACTCCAAGGAAATCGAGTTCTTCAACAGCATGGTCTAAGCTGAACCCGCCGAGGGTTCCTCTATGGGGATATGACCCCGATAATAATTCATAAGATAACAAAGGAGAATAGCACTATGGCTATCAAGAAGTATGGCCCCACTACCCCGGGCCGCCGCGGCATGACCGTCACGGATTACAGCGTCCTGTCCAAGGTCGCTCCCGAGCGCAGCCTGCTGGAGCCCATGAAGAAGCACAGCGGCCGCAACAACACCGGTCGTATCACCGTCCGCCACCAGGGCGGCGGCAACCGCACCAAGTATCGTGTCATCGACTTCAAGCGTCAGAAGACCGATATGCCCGCTACCGTCAAGACCCTGGAGTACGATCCGAACCGCAGCGCGTTCATCGCTCTGGTCGAGTACACCGATGGCACCAAGAGCTACATCATTGCTCCCGATGGCCTGAAGGTCGGCGACGTGGTCATCAGCAGCAAGTCCGCCGATATCAAGCCCGGCAACTGCCTGCCCTTCGAGAACATCCCCGTCGGTACCATCATCCACAACATCGAGCTGTATCCCGGCCGCGGCGCTCAGCTGGTTCGTTCCGCTGGCAACATGGCTCAGCTGATGGCTAAGGAGAATGGCTACGCTCTGGTTCGTCTGCCCTCCGGTGAGATGCGCAACGTGCCCGTGAACTGCACTGCAGTCATCGGTCAGGTTTCCAACATCGACCACGAGAACGTCAACCTGGGCAAGGCAGGCCGCAAGCGCCACATGGGCGTGCGTCCCGGCAGCCGTGGTACCGTTATGAACCCCTGCGACCATCCCCACGGTGGTGGCGAGGGCCGCGCACCTGTTGGTCACTCCGGTCCTATGACTCCCTGGGGCAAGCCCGCTCTGGGTCTCAAGACTCGCAAGCATCATAAGCGCTCCGATAAGCTCATCGTGAAGCGTGCTAAGTAAGAGAGGAGTTTAAGACAATGGGTAGAAGCATTAAAAAAGGACCTTTCGTCCAGGCTGCTCTTCTGAAGCACGTTGAAGCAATGAACGCTTCCGGCAAGAAGCAGGTCATCAAGACCTGGAGCCGCGCCTCCACGATCTTCCCCGAATTCGTTGGTCACACCTTTGCCGTTCACGACGGCCGCAAGCATGTGCCTGTGTACGTGACCGAGGACATGGTTGGCCACAAGCTGGGTGAGTTCGTTCCCACCCGTACCTTTAAGGGCCACACCGGTAATTCTAAATAATAGAGGGAGGAACACAACATGGAAGCTCGGGCAATTCTTCGTTATGCCCGCATTAGTCCTCGTAAGGTGTCTATCGTTATGGACCTGATCCGTAACAAGCCCCTGGACGAAGCGCTGGCAATCCTGCAGTACACCCCGAAGGCAGCTTGTGAGCCCCTTCTGAAGCTGGTGAAGTCTGCAGCCGCTAATGCGGAAAACAACTTCAATATGGACAAGAACAACCTCTACGTCGCCGAGTGCTACGTCTGCCCCGGCCCGACGCTGAAGCGCATGATGCCTCGTGCACAGGGCCGCGGCTACCGCATCCTGAAGCGCACCAGCCACATGACCGTTGTTCTGAAAGAGAAAGAGTAAGGAGGGAAAACAATGGGCCAGAAAGTAAATCCGCACGGCATTCGTGTCGGCGTTATTAAAGACTGGGACAGCCGCTGGTTTGCCTCCAAGAAGGATTTCAGCGATAACCTCGTCGAGGATCACAAGATCCGCACTGAGCTGAAGGCTCAGCTGAAGGACGCTGGCGTCCCCAAGATCGAGATCGAGCGCACTGTGGATCCTTCCACTTCCGCTCCCCGCGTGACCGTCAACATCTACTGCGCAAAGCCCGGTATGGTGATCGGTAAGGGCGGCGAAGAGCGCATCGCTCTGCAGAACAAGCTGACCAAGGAGTATGGCAAGACCGTTATCGTCAATGTCATCGAGGTGAAGAGCCCCTCCACCAACGCACAGCTGGTTGCTGAGGACATCGCTCGTCAGCTGGAGAACCGCGTCACCTTCCGTCGTGCTATGAAGCAGTGCATGCGCAATGCCATGAGCCCCCGCGATCGCGCAACCGTTCCCGCAAAGGGCATCAAGGCAATGTGCTCCGGCCGTCTGGGCGGCGCTGACATCGCCCGCGTCGAGAGCTACCACGAGGGCACCATCCCCCCTGCAGACCCTGCGTGCCGACATCGACTACGGCTTTGCAGAGGCTGCTACCACCTACGGCCGCATCGGCGTTAAGGTGTGGATCTACAAGGGCGAGGTCCTCAAGAGCGCAAAGACCGCTCCTAAGAAGGAAGGAGGCAACAAGTAATGTTACTGCCTAAGCGTGTTAAGTATCGCCGCGTTCAGCGCGGCCGCATGACCGGCAAGGCTACCCGCGGCAACGTGGTGTGCCAGGGTCAGTACGGCCTTGTTGCTCTGGAGCCGGCATGGATCTCTTCCACCCAGATCGAGGCTGCTCGTGTTGCCATGACTCGTTACATCAAGCGTGGCGGCAAGGTGTGGATCAAGATCTTCCCCGATAAGCCCGTGACTGAAAAGCCCGCTGAGACCCGCATGGGCTCCGGTAAGGGCTCTCCCGAATACTGGGTTGCAGTCGTGAAGCCCGGCCGCGTGATGTTCGAGCTGGCAGATGTCGATGAGGCAACTGCTCGCGAGGCTCTGCGTCTGGCTATGCACAAGCTGCCCATCAAGTGCAAATTTGTTGTCCGTGAGGACTCCGTGAAGGAGGATGGCACCAATGAAGGCTAATGAACTCCGCGAAATGCAGACCGCAGAGCTGACCAGCAAGCTGGCAGATCTGAAGGCTGAGCTGTTTAACCTGCGCTTCCAGCATGCCATCAACCAGCTGGAGAACCCCGGCCGCATCGAAGCAGTCAAGAAGGACATCGCCCGCGTGATGACCGTTCTGGCTGAGAAGCAGTAAGGAGGTTAAACGATGGAAGAACGTAATCTGAGAAAGACCCGCGTCGGCGTCGTCGTGTCCGACAAGATGGATAAGACCATTGTGGTGGCCGTTAAGGATAGCGTGCAGCACCCCCCCTGTACAAGAAGATCCTGAAGCGTACCGCCAAGTTCAAGGCTCGTGATGAGCAGAACGAGTGCGGCATCGGTGACCGTGTTGAGATCATGGAGTGCCGCCCCTGAGCAAGGATGTGCGCTGGCGCCTGGTCCGTATCGTTGAGAAGGCAAAGTAATCTTTGCCCGCTGCTTTGAACAGTTTGAAAGGAGATATCTGATATGGTTCAGATGCAAACTTATCTCAAAGTTGCCGACAACACCGGTGCCAAGGAGCTGATGTGCTTCCGCGTGCTGGGCGGCACCCGCAAGAGATACGCAAACATTGGTGACGTCGTG
>VOFB01004735.1_pt1 | contig 33873 bp, 49 predicted proteins | sample 5384141 | NCBI WGS metagenome assembly VOFB01 (sample SAMN12384721, study PRJNA508395) | human gut metagenome | isolation source: healthy gut A | host: Homo sapiens | reverse complement strand
CGGGATCGATACTTGGGGGTGGATTTCGGGTATCTGGCGGAAGACGGCACACTGTTGGGGCTACCGCGTGCGTATCGCGATCCTTATACGGACGGTGCGCCGGAAGAATATTTCCAGCGTGTTCCCCGGAATCGGAAGTCTACCGGCTTACCGGTATACAGATCATGAATTTTAATAGTGTTTTCCAGTTATTTAGGGCTAAAAAGGAAGGTTTCGGGCCGTTGGAGGCTGCCGAAGAGATACTGTTTATGCCCGATCTGCTTTCTTACCTGTTGACGGGTAAAAAGGTTTGTGAATATACGGATGCTTTCCCCATTCCTCCGGGATTGCTGAATCCGGTGACGAAAGAGTTCGAGGCGTCCTTGTTGGAAGCGGCAGGGGTAGCTCCGTCCATTATGCGTCCGGTAGTGATGCCGGGAACTTTTGTCGGGGAGCTGACCGATGCGCTTGCATCGGGAAACGGAATCGGCAAAGTGCCTGTCATAGCAGTTGCCGGCCACGACACGGCTTCGGCTGTCGCGGCTGTTCCGGCGGCGGATCGGGAGTTTGCCTATCTTAGCAGCGGCACATGGAGCCTTATGGGGATCGAAACGGAAGAACCGATTATTCGGAAGAATCCTTCCTGCATAACTTTACGAACGAAGGCGGTATAGACGGGACGACCCGTTTCCTGAAAAATATTACCGGGATGTGGTTGCTCGAACAGTGCCGGAAAGAGTGGGAGAAGGCCGGGCGCGACTATTCCTATCCGGCGATAGTCAAGATGGCGGAACGGGCGACGCCTTTCCGTCGTTTTGTGAATCCCGACGATCCGCGTTTTGCCAATCCGCCGAGCATGACGGAGGCAATCAAGGCTTATTGCCGCGAGACGGGGCAGCCCGAACCGGTCGAGGACGACGAGTTTATCCGTTGTATCTTCGAAAGCCTGGCATTCCGGTACAAGGAGGTGCTGGCACTATTATCCGAAAATAGCTCCTTTCCCGATCCGCAAATTGCATGTGATCGGGGGAGGCTCGATATAATCTTCTCAACCAATTTACGGCAAATGCTAATAAACATGCCGGTTGTGGCAGGGCCTTCGGAGGCGACGGCAATCGGCAACTGCATGGTGCAGGCGAGGGCGGCGGGATTGGTAGCCGACCGTTGAGATGCGCCGTTTGATCAACTCTTTCCTTTCGCCGGCTGTCTTTCTGCCGGAAGGTAGTGGAGAGTGGGAAGAGGCTTTAGGAAATATAAATCTGTAACCTCAAAAAAATAAGACCATGACAAAAGAAAACATTATCAGACAAGCGTATGAGGCAGCTGTTGAACGCTATGCAGCTGTCGGTGTGGATGCAAGGGAGGCAATGGACAAATTGCAGAAGATATCTCTTTCGATGCATTGCTGGCAGGCGGACGATGTGAGCGGTTTCGAGAACCAGGGCGGTTTGCTGACGGGCGGAATCCAGGTGACAGGCAACTATCCGGGACGTGCCCGCACGATCGACGAAGTGCGTGCCGATGTCTTGAAAGCGGCTTCTCTGATCGCTGGTAAACACCGCTTGAACCTGCATGAAATATATGGCGACTTCCAGGGGGCAGGAAGGTCGACCGTGACGAAGTGGAACCTGCTCATTTTGAGATGCAGTGGGCGAAACGGGATGAAGCTGGATTTCAAGCAGCACTTCTTTTTCGCATCGAAGCGGCGACCTGACGTTGGCGAATCCCGACGATGCGATCCTCAATTTCTGGATCGAACATACGAAACGCTGCCGCTGGATCAGCGAGGAGATGGGCAAATACCAGGACGATCCCTGTATTATGAACCTGTGGATTCACGACGGCAGTAAAGAAGTTCCCGCCAGCCGTCTCAAATATCGTCAGATACTGGAACAGTCGCTCGACGAGATTTTTGCAACTGAATATAAGAACATGAAGGATTGTATCGAGGCAAAACTGTTCGGCATCGGTCTGGAAAGTTATACGGTCGGTTCCTATGATTTTTATTTGGGCTACGGTGCGAAGAAGAATAAGATCGTTACCTTGGACACCGGCCATTTCCATTTGACGGAAAGTATCGCCGACAAGGTTTCGGCCCTGCTTCTTTTTACACCGGAGATCATGTTGCACGTGAGCCGTCCGATTCGTTGGGACAGCGACCATGTGGTGATCTTGAGCGACGACTTGCTCGATCTGGCACGCGAAATCATCCGTTGCAAGGCATTGGACCGTGTGCATATCGGCTTGGACTACTTCGATGCGACGATCAACCGTATCGGGGCGTACGTGATCGGTTGCCGTGCAACGCAGAAGGCCTTTATGCAAGCCCTTCTCGAACCGTCGGCAACTTTGCAGCAGTACGAAGCCGAAGGCAAATATTTCCAGCGTTTAGCTCTGCAGGAGGAAATGAAGAGCCTTCCGTGGACAGCCGTCTGGGATATGTTCTGCCTGCAAAACGACGTTCCGGTAGGTGAGGATTATATCGCCGAGATAGAAAAATACGAAGCGGAAGTAACAAGTAAACGTTAACCTTAGGGGCGAACACACAGGTTCGCCCTCTAAAAACTAACATATATGGAAATAATCATCGGATTGATCATAATCGCAATCGGTAGTTTCGGGCAGAGCAGTTCCTACGTTCCGATCAACAAAGTCAAGGATTGGAGCTGGGAAAGTTTTTGGTTGGTGCAAGGCATTTTTGCCTGGCTCGTCTTCCCATTCTTAGGAGCGCAGCTTGCCATTTCCCAATGGGGAGCAGCCTCTTGGAACTGTGGAGTGCCGGCGGAGCTGCGGGGGCCGTTATCTACGGAATCTTGTGGGGGATCGGCGGGTTGACCTTCGGGTTGAGCATGCGTTATTTGGGGGTTGCGCTCGGCCAGAGCATCGCGCTTGGAACGTGTGCCGGTTTCGGGACGCTTTTTCCCGGCAGTTTTGGCGGAACGGTTTGTTTCATGGCGATGGCTTGGTCTTGCTGATCGGTGTGTGTATCACGCTTGCCGGTATCGCCGTGATCCGGGTATGCCGGAAGTCTTCGCGCCCGTAATATGACCGAGGAGGAAAAGAAAGCGGCTGTAAAGGATTTCGCGTTGACGAAAGGTTTGCTTGTCGCTCTTTTGGCCGGTGTGATGAGTGCCTGCTTCAATCTGGGCCTGGAATCCGGCGCTCCGATCCTTGAGAAGGCGAAACAGTCCGGCGCAAGCGAATTGTTCGCACTGAATCCGGTCATCCTGTTGGTGACGATCGGGGGTTTTATCACGAACGCCTCTTATTGCCTTTTCCAGAATGTAAGGAACAAGACGGGGAAAGATTATTTCTCCGTATCAGGCGGTACTTTGCTGAATAATGTCTTATTTTGTGCGCTGGCAGGTGTTTTGTGGTATTCGCAATTCTTCGGGCTGGGAATGGGAAAGAGCTATTTTGCCGAATCTCCGGTGATGCTGGCCTTTTCATGGAGCATCCTGATGTCGCTGAATGTGATCTTCAGCAATGTGGGGCATTATATTGAAAGAGTGGAAAGGGGTGAGCCGGCAGACGATCGTCGTTTTGGTTTGCGGCATGTGTCTCCTGATATTCTCACTTTTGCTGCCTAATTTGATTTAAGATAATGATCGGATTGGAAATGGATAGGCATGGGACGTTAGTTCGATAGGTATGGAACTTAATTTCCATAGGTATGAAATTAAGCTCCCGTGCTTGTCTGTTTTTTGCCGGGTGAAGAACAATTTTGAGCCGGGGGCGTGTCCCTCATAAAAAAGATATATAAGTAAAATGAAAACAATTAGAAACAATGAAAAATTGATGGCCGAGATTGGCCGTATCGCTGAAGTGGCCGGCTATCTTTGGACAAAAGGATGGGCGGAGCGTAACGGTGGTAACATTTCCGTAAACCTGACCGACTTGATGAACGATGTCGAAAAAGCACTTCCCGCACTGGGACCGGCTATTCCTTTACAAGAAGCGATGACCGCTCTTGCCGGACATATTTTCTATGTCACCGGTACAGGAAAGCGGATGCGTTATGTAGCACAGGAACCGTTGGCCAACGGTTCCCTGATCCGTATCGCCGGGGATGGAAAAAGTTATGATATTATTGCTGAACAATTGATTTTGCCTACTTCCGAGTTGCCTTCGCATTTGATGATGCATAATTATCTGCGTGGCCTGGGCCGTGATAACAGAGTCGTTTTGCATACGCACCCGACCGACCTGATCGGCATGACGCATTGTAAACCGTTCTTGGATTCGGATGTCATCACCCGTACGTTGTGGAGCATGATTCCCGAATGTCGTATCATTGTCCCGAAAGGGAGTCGGTATTGTTCCCTATGAAATACCTGGGACACTGGATTTAGCACGTGCAACCATTAAACAATTGGAAAAGCACGATGTCGTATTCTGGGAAAAACATGGTATTTTGGCAGTCGGTGAAGACCTGATCGAATGTTTTGACGCAATCGACACGCTAAGCAAGTCCGCCCAAATCTATTTCAGCGCACGCATGGTAGGATACGAACCCGCCGGCATGACTGACAAGCAGTTGGATGATTTGGTTCCGGCCTTCGGTTTGTGATAGGTTACGATCGTAAATGATAATTTATCTGTTACTTTTCCCTTGATGGAAAAGTAACCAAAAGATCAAGGCTGAACCGTCCGGCCTACTCCGGGCAAAGGACTACGCTGTCGCCTGCGAAACTCGCTTCGCTCAAACAGCGCAGGCTCCGGACGCTTCGTCTTTACCCTCCGCTTGACGCCCGTCCGCTTAGGCCTTTCAAGAAAGCTACGCTTTCTTTTGGGATTGCCGATGCCGACACCTATATAACAGGCGGAATCGGCAATCCTTGAAGAGCCGTCAGGCTCTATTTCCGGCCTAAGCTGGTGAGCGTTAAGCGCAGAGACCGTAGTGAGCACCCGGAACGTCTGCTGTCTGAGCGAAGCGAGTTTCAGACGCGACAGCGAACCGAAGGGAACGGAGTAGCGAGACAGGTTAAGCCTTGAACTTTTGGTTACTTTTCTTTCAAGAGAAAAGTAACAGATAAATCATCATTCATATAAACACCATATACCATGAAAACATTATTTATTCTTATATCTCTATTCTTTGCCGTATCATTGTCCGCCCGGCAGCGTGATAGTCGTGTACGCGAATATCTACCTCCCGCACGCATCGTCTGGCAACAGGAAAGCCAGTTGATACAGGGTGCAAACCATTTGCTTCTTTCTGGAAACGGACAATCCAATCTTGTGAATCATAACATCTGTAAGCTTTCGAGCACCGACCGGCAGCATCCTGCCATCCTTCTTGATTTTGGAAAAGAACTGCAAGGCGGCTTGCAAATAGTAACCGGCATGCCGGCTTCGCACGAACCAGTCGCCGTCCGGATCCGTTTGGGTGAGTCGGTAAGTGAAGCCATGTGCGATATAGATGGGGTGAACGGTGCTTCCAACGATCATGCCATGCGCGATTTTACTATTCGCCTACCCTGGTTGGGGGTTATGGAAGTGGGTAATTCCGGGTTTCGGTTTGCTCGGATTGATCTTTTGGACGATTCCGTCGAATTGCATATTAAAGAAATACGTGCCATTTCCGTTTTTCGGGACATCCCATATAAAGGCTCATTTCGTTGCAACGACGAACGGCTGAACCGGATTTGGCAGACTGGTGCTTATACGGTACATTTGAATATGCAGGAGTATATTTGGGACGGCATCAAACGTGACCGTTTGGTCTGGATTGGTGATTTGCATCCGGAAGTGATGACGGTCAACACTGTTTTCGGATATAACGAGGTGATACCGAAAAGCCTTGATTTTATCCGCGATGCAACGCCGTTGCCTGGCTGGATGAACGGGATGTGCAGTTACTCCATCTGGTGGTTGCTGATCCAGCGCGACTGGTATTACTATCAGGGGGACTTGGCTTACTTGAAGGAACAGAAAGACTATTTGACCGGTTTGCTCCGTCTTTTGATCTCCAAAGTCGGTGACGACGGCGTCGAGAAGCTCGACGGAGGAGGACGTTTCCTCGATTGGCCGTCCAGTGAAAATCCGGTTGCCATCGATGCCGGCTTGCAAGCCTTGATGCTACAGGCGATGAAAGCCGGAAACGAACTTTGTAAGGTGTTGGGCGAAGATGCGTTGGCGGCAGAATGCGAGGCTGTAGGAAACAGGATGACCAAGGCCGCTTCGAAGGTGATAAAACCTTTCCTGAAGTCAGGTGTTGCTCCGGATGCTCCTGGATCGAAACAGGCAGCTTCCCCTGTTGGCGTTGGCCGGACTGATGAAGCCGGAAGAGGCCGATCGGAGATATCTCGCAGTTAATGGAGGGCATGGATTCTCTACTTTTTATGGTTATTATATGCTTCGAGCGATGGCTGCTGCCGGCAATTATCAAGGGGCGATCGACGTGATACGCCAATTCTGGGGTGCGATGCTCGATTTGGGTGCAACTCCTTTTTGGGAAGATTTCAACTTAGACTGGTTGCCCGGCGCTTCTCGCATCGATGAATTGGTTCCGGTAGGCAAGAAAGATATTCATGGCGATTACGGGGCTTATTGTTATAAAGGTTTTCGCCATAGCCTTTGTCACGGTTGGGCTTCTGGTCCGACTTCCTGGCTGAGTGAATATGTGTTGGGTGTTCAGGTTGTGGAGCCGGGTTGCCGCGTTGTCCGGATCACACCGCATTTAGGTGACTTGGAGTGGGTGGAAGGAACGTTCCCGACTCCTTACGGTGTGATCACTATCCGTCACGAAAAAGGCGCTGACGGGGAAGTACGGAGTCGGATCGATGCTCCATCCGAAGTAAAAGTTGTACGATAATCAAATCAGATAAAGATATGGTAAAAAAAAACACGCTGTTGATCTGCTCACTTGCCTTCTTCTCGCTGATGGGTTGCAAAGGTAAAAACGAGCTTACGGTTCCGGTGAACCTGCGAACAGAATACCTGCGCGAACCGATCGGTTTGGATACGAAAAGTCCCCGTTTCACTTGGGAATACAAAGGAAGTGAGAAAAGAACTTTTTGCTTCCCGTTCGAAATCCGTATCGGGACCTCGCCGGATAACCTGCAACCGTATACCGATAATATGACATTGGAACCGCATACCCGTTACTATTGGAATGTGACGGTATGGGATCAGGATGGAGACATTTGCGAGACTTCGGAAACGGCTACTTTCGAGACTGCCAAATTCAAGTCGTCCGACTGGTCGGGAAAATGGATAACCGACAGTCACGATAAGGAGTTCGAGCCGGCCCCATGTTCCGCAAAGCTTTTTACATTGGGAAAAGAGATTGAAGAAGCCCGCGTGTATGTGGCTGCCGCTGGTTATTACGATTTGTTTATCAACGGTAAGCGGGTAGGAGAGAACTATCTTGATCCGGGCTATACGCATTTCGACAAACGTATCCTATATGTGACACATGATGTAACCTCTCTTTTAAAACCGGGTGGCAACGCTATCGCTACCGTTTTGGGTAACGGCTGGCATAATGTACAATCCAAAGCTGTCTGGAATTTCGAGACTGCCCGTTGGCGTAACCGTCCCCGGATGCTCTGTGAATTGCGCCTACGCTATACCGATGGTACGACTGAAGTCATCGCCACCGATGAAAGTTGGCGTACCGCGACCGGTCCCTATACCTATAACAACATCTACAGCGGTGACAAATACGATGCTACGTTAGAAGAAAATGGTTGGAACGCGGAAGGGTTCGATGACAGCAAGTGGGATCCGGTACAAGTTACGGAAGCTCCGGCTCCCTTATTGGCCGCCCAGCAGATGCCGGGTATCCGGATTACGGAAGAATTGCAGCCTGTCTCGATGAAGAAGTTCAGCGATAAACTTTATGTATTTTCATTCGAAAAGAATTTTGCCGGTCTGTCCCGATTAAAGGTGAAAGGTGCTCCCGGTACGCGGATCACTTTGAAGCATGGAGAGTTGCTGAAAACAGACGGTCGTCTGGAACAGGGAAATATAGATGTCTATTATCATCCTGTGAAACCGGGAGAGGTTTTCCAGATGGATGTGTTCACACTGAAAGGAACAGGTGAAGAGGAAATCTTTATGCCTTCATTCGCCTATCATGGTTTCCAGCATGTGGAAGTTGAAAGTTCGGCTCCCGTAGTCCTGACAAAAAGAGAGTCTGACCGGACTGTTCATGCACACAGCGGTAGAGCCCGTAGGCTCCTTCTCCTGCTCCGATCCGTTGTTGAACAAGATATGGAAGGCGACAATGGAAGCCTATCGTAGCAACCTGCACAGTATTCCGACCGATTGCCCGCAGCGTGAAAAGAACGGCTGGACGGCCGATGCACATGTAGCAATCGACCTCGGCCTGTTAGGTTTCGACGCCATCACCTTGTATGAGAAATGGATGAACGACTTCATTGATAACCAGCGCGAAGCCGGTGAGATCTCCGGTATTATCCCCTCCAGCGGCTGGGGATATGGTGAATGGCCCGGCCCGGTATGGGATGCTGCCATGTTTATCATCCCGAATGCTTTGTATAATTATTATGGTGAGACACGCAGTATCGAGAACCTGTATCCTACGATGTTGCGCTATTTGGATTATTTGAAAGCAAAAGAGAAGGACGGTGGTTACCTGACCTTCGGTTTAGGAGATTGGGTGTACTGGAAGTCTACGACCAATAACACTTATACCTCTACTGCTTATTATTATTTGGATTACACCTTGATGGCCCGTTTCGCCGGACTGTTGGGTAAAGATGCCGCCCCTTATCGGCAGAAAGCCGACGAGTTGAAGGCCTTGGTCAACCGTAAGTTCTTCAATCCCGAAACGGGGGTCTATGCTGAAGGAACCCAGACGGCACAGGCGATTGCCCTCTATTTAGGAATCGTACCGGAAGGTAAGGAGCAGTTGGTCGCCGATAAACTTTGCGAGGTCGTGCGTGCCAACAACCATTTCCTCGATTTCGGCCTGCTCGGAAGCAAGTCTGTTCCGGCCATGCTGACCCGCTACGGCTATGTCGAGGATGCCATGAAGATGATCACGAAGACTGAGGCACCTTCTTGGGGATATTGGGTAGAGACGATGGGATATACGACGTTGCCTGAAACCTGGACGTTAAGTCCTGAGTTCCGCGACGCTTCCTTGAACCATGTCTTTATGGGAGATGTCTCCGCTTGGATGATGAATCAGCTTGCTGGTATCAACTACGATGCTGTTGAACCAGGTTTCCGCCATATTCTGATTACGCCTCATTTCGTGGAAGGAATGGATTGGGTGAAAGGTGAGTATCATTCTGTACGGGGCTTGATTTCGAGCGAATGGAAACGGGAAGGAGGCAAAGTTACTCTTACCGTGACGATCCCGTCCGGCTGTACGGCGGATATCCGTGTCGGCGATAAGACGGAAACAGTTGGGTCTGGTACACATGTGAAAACTTATTAAACGAGAATACCATGAAACATTATTTTCTGTTGTTACTGTTAATCGGATGTATCGCTTCCGGCCAGGCTGAATCCGGCTGGAAAGCCCATTGGATCAATACGGAACGTTGTCAGAGCAAGACGAACACCTGGTTGGCTTTCCGTAAAATCGTCCATATAGACAAGGTTCCGCAAACTCTTACCGCCCGCATCGCTGCCGATAGCAAATATTGGTTGTGGATAAACGGTCGCCTGGTTGTCTTTGAAGGCGGGCTTAAACGGGGACCTTCTCCGTATGACACCTACTACGATCCGGTAGAGATAGCTCCTTATTTGCAAAATGGCGAGAATACGATTGCTGTGCTGGTCTGGCATTTCGGTAAAAGCGGATTCAGCCATGTGAACAGTGGTCTGGCTGCCTTGCTGTTTGAAGCTATCGCTCCTGGTGTCGAGATCGTTTCCGACAAGAGCTGGCAATGCACCGTATATGATGCCTATCAGGATACTGAGGCGCCCTATCCGAATTATCGTTTGCCGGAAAGTAATATCCGTTTCGATGCCAGGATGGAAATGTCCGGCTGGAATCAGCCCGGCTACACAGGCAAGATGCCGAATGCTGAAATTATTTCGTCTGTCGGGATCGCCCCTTTAGGAAAAATTGGTCGAGCGTCCAGTACCCCTATGGAAAGACTATGGCTTGAAACCGTATGTCAGTGTCCGCCGGTCGTCTGCCGGCGATACGCTTTATTGTCGCCTGCCTTATAACAGCCAAGTGACTCCTTATCTGAAAGTGGAAGCTCCTGCCGGCAAGGTGATCCATATCCGGACGGACAACTATGAGGGCGGTTCTCAATACAACGTCCGCGCTGAATATGTCACGCGCGACGGCGTGCAGGAATATGAGAGTTTAGGCTGGATGAACGGTCACGAGATGCAATATATCCTGCCGGAAGGCGTGAAGGTGCTGGATGTGAAATTCCGGGAGACCGGTTACGATACCGAATTTACAGGTTCTTTCAGTTGCAATGATCCGTTCATGAACGAACTTTGGAAACGTTCGGCCCGCACCTTATATATAACGATGCGCGATAGTTATATGGACTGTCCGGACCGCGAACGGGCGCAATGGTGGGGTGACGAGGTGAACGAATTGGGCGAGGCTTTCTATGCCCTTTCTCCCTCTAGCCATAAACTGGCGCTGAAAGGCATCTACGAACTGATGAACTGGCAACGCGAAGACGGTGTGATTTTCGCTCCGGCCCCGGCTGGTAACTGGCGGAAAGAGTTGCCATTGCAAATGTTGGCTTCGGTAGGTTGGTACGGTTTCTATACCCAGTATTATTATAGTGGCGACAGTAGCTTTGTCGCCGGTATTTATGACCGAATGCACCACTATCTGCACGAAGTATGGCAAGTAGATAAGAGCGGCCTGGTTATCGAGCGTGACGGCGATTGGAGCTGGGGTGACTGGGGAGAAAACATCGATATGGGCGTGTTGGTAAATTGCTGGTATTATTTGGCCTTGAAAGCAGAGAAAGCTTTTTGCCATCCAACTTGGAAAAACAGCCGATGCCGATGAGATCGGCCGTATGATGTACAGTATAGGGAAATGCTTCGACACAAAGTTTTGGACAGGATCAGCATATCGCTCTCCCGGCTATAAGGGAGAAACGGACGACCGATGCACAGGCGATGGCTGTCGTTTCCGGTTTAGCTTCCGCTGATAAATATCCTGCTCTGGTACAAGTCTTGAAGAAGGAATGCCATGCCAGTCCCTATATGGAAAAGTATGTGCTCGAAGCCTTGTTCCACATGAATGAACCGGCCTTTGCTTTAGAGAGGATGAAGCAACGCTATGCGAAAAGGATGGATTATCCTGAATATACGACCTTGTTCGAAGGATGGGGAATCGGTCCGGACGGTTTCGGAGGCGGTACGATCAACCATGCATGGAGTGGTGGCCCTCTTACGTTGCTGAGTCAGAAAGTGTGCGGTATAGAACCTACCTCTCCAGGTTTTCGTTCCTTCAAGGTTTGTCCCCAAATGGGCACTTTGACCGAAGCCTCTGCTACAGTAGATACGCATTTCGGCAAGATAGAGGTGTCGCTGAAACGCAAAGGTAAAAAAGATACAGGCCACCCTTTCCGTTCCCGAAGGAACGACTGCCGAATCATCTGGCCCGATGGCTCCCGCAAAATTTCGATCCGGGGCGTCATCAGGCGAAACATGTAGGCCTTAAAGGAAAAAAATAGTACTTTTTGTATTATTCTTTCTATTACTCCTCTGCGGGTAAGCCGTGGTAATTTATAAAAACATCTCCCTCTTCGAGGAGGAGCGTGGGGCATGTGATCTTCGTATATCGCCTGGCAGCATTTTTTGAAGATTGCATGCCTTTTTTTTGTGTCCTGCTCAAAAAGGGAAATACTGTCAGGCTACTGCAATCGGTAAGTTAACGGACGGTATATTGTACGGGACGACTTTTCCGTCTTTCATCTTTCCCGGAGTCCATTTGGGCATCGACTTGACAATCCGTAAGATTCTTCATCCAATGAGGGATATAAAGCCTGTGTCACTTTGGCGTTTGTGATGCTTCCGTCTTTTTCGATAACGAATGTGACGACTACTTTTCCCTGTTTTCCCTGTTGCTGGGCTTCTGTCGGATATTTTATGTTTTAGCAAGAAACTGCAATAATGCATTTGCCCACCCGGAAATTCCGGCATGATATCACATGTGTCATAAATCTTGTCTTTTTCCGGTGGAAGCGGATTAGCTGCTTCCATTTGGAAACAGTAGTGGTGGCGAGCAGTCGGCTGTTGGATAACCTCTGCTACCTTTTCATTCAAAACACGTGCCATTGCATCGATATTATTGAGCAATAGCAAGCCTGCGGCCATTGGAACCAGTGCCAGGTATTTCACTTTTCTGTGGCGTTGTTCGTCCTTTTTGTTTAACATAGTAATTCTCTTTTAAGTGGTAAGACACTGAAATTGTTATATAAATTTGCAATAGCCGTATTGGGATGTTTTACTCGATCAGATGGTACTGGTATTCTTTTTTGTCGAATCCGGCAAGCATGACCTGTTCATCTGCGATAAATTCATGATTTATACCGATCTCTTTCTTTAGCCACCAGGCAAACGGGTTTAGCCAGCAGGCGATACAGATGATTTCACCAGCCATCATGTCGATCGAATGCCATTGGCGGACGTGTGTTTGTTCATGGATCAAAATGTCATCAAGCCTTTCCCGTTGATGCGGATCGGATGAAATGAAAATCCAGCCGAAAAAGGAGTAGGAGGCTTCCGCTTCCGGAAGGATACAGACTTCAGTGCCGTTCAAAGTAATTTTCCTGCATTTCCGGTGTAAGCGGCAAACAGTGAACAGCTCTGCCAGACATCTGGATAGCAACAGGCCGGCTCCTGCCAGCCAGATAACTTGCATAACCTTGAGCCCGGTTTCTTTCCAGTCGGAGGCGGCTATTTCATTGCTTGCTGTCAGGACTGTTTCTTTAGGTAGCAACCCTGAATAGTAGCCGACTATACCTGCTACGCTTTCTGGGTGGATAACCAGCCCTTAAATCCGGTAAAAGGGTAAAGAACGCGATCAGGTAAATCGACAATAACACCCCTCTGCGTAACCTGAAGAACGTATCGTCACGGAATAATAGGCGATAACAGATATATAAAAAATGCCAACGCCAGATTTACCTTTAGAAAATAGATTAGTATCGGGTTATCATATTGATATCTTTATAATTGATTATTCTTCCTTTTCGATCTGATCCATCAAGTCCTGCAAATCGCTTTTGGATAATTTACGATCGCGGACAAAGAAGGAAACCATTTCTTTATAAGAACCGGTGAAATAATTTTGTACGACATTCGACATGAAAGTACGCTTGTATTCCGCTTCTTTCACACGTGGAGAAAAGAGTGTGATCGTTCCGAATTTCTTCGGGGTGACGTACTTCTTTTTCAAGGTTCCGGACCACCGATGCCACGCTGGTGTAGGGCGGTTTCGGATCGGGCATTTCGTTCAGTATGTCACGGATGAAACATGATCCTAATTTCCAGATATACAACATCACGCTTTCTTCTTGTGCAGTCAGTCTTTCCATTGTCTTGTTGTTTTTTTGAATTTCAGATTACTATCTTTTCGCAAATCTACTTTATTTTAGTAGATAAGGGTACGTGTCTTATGGTAATAATTGTTAATGAGGAAAAAGGGCTTTTTGCTTCCGGTGTTGTGGAGGATTTCATTTTCATGCCTGTGTGTTTTGATTTGGACTAACGGATCTTTAGGAAAAAAGTACGATAAGAAGAAGGGAGGCGATAAGCCCTGTTCTTGTTTTTCGCTTTTTATTGTGTATCTTTGCCCAACAGAATCAAAGAAAATACTTACCGGATGATAGACTTCAATATGATACCATCTCCTGTTATGTGATGGAAGAAGTTGCTCCGCCGTAATTTGTCACTGATCAAGAGCGTGAAGGAGAGGGGGAGTTAATGTAATCCTGGCTTTTAAGGCGTTTGCGATGTGGAAAGCGTTTCCGATCGTGCGTGAATATATTCCGTATTCGACAGCAAGTTCGAAGTTTGAGGCCAGGCTGGCTTTTGAAGAGATGGGTAGTCGGGCACATACCTATTCGCCGGCATATACGGAAGCGGATTTCCCGGAGATTTTAAGATACAGCAGTCATGTGACGTTCAATTCGCTTACGCAGTTCGAACGTTTCTATCCGATGGTGCAGGCGGACGGAAACCGGGTATCGTGTGGTCTGCGCATCAATCCTGAATATTCCGGATGTCGAAACGGATTTGTATAATCCTTGCGCTCCGGGCTCCCGGATGGGAGTGGTTAGCGACCTTTTGGATGGTCAGTTGCCCGATGGTGTCGAGGGTTTGCATTTTCATACGCTTTGCGAATCGAGTTCGTATGATCTGGAAAAGACGTTGGGAGAAGTGGAAAAGCGTTTCGGCCGTTTTCTGCCGCATATCAAATGGTTGAATATGGGAGGCGGGCATCTGATGACACGAAAAGGCTATGATACGGAACATCTGATCGGGCTGTTGCAGGCGTTCAAGGCCAAATATCCGAACCTCGAAATCATCATGGAGCCGGGAAGCGCATTTGCGTGGCAAACCGGATTTCTGTTGACGACGGTGGTGGATATCGTGGAGAATCATGGTATCAAGACCGCGATCATAGATGCCTCTTTCACTTGCCATATGCCGGATTGTCTGGAGATGCCCTATAAACCGGTGATTCGCGGGGCTATAGAGCCGGAAGAAGGAAAGCCTGTTTATCGTATCGGAGGAAACAGCTGTCTGAGTGGTGACTATATGGGCGATTGGTTTTTCGAGCAACCCTTGAAAGTGGGTGATAAATTGATATTCGAAGATATGATCCATTATACGATGGTCAAAACGACCATGTTCAACGGAATCCCGCATCCATCCCTGGCTTTGTGGAGCAAGGAGGACCGGCTCGTGATGTACAAGGAGTTCGGCTACGAAGATTACAAGGGAAGAATGGACTGAATCAATTGACAATTAATAAAGAAGAGGAATGTCTGGATTGTAAATCAGGTTGTGCAAATAAAATTGTCGATTGTCAATTGTCAATTGTCAATTATTTAGTAATTTAGCGCACTCATTCAGAAAAGAAATAATTAAGCAATAATTAAGGTATGGGTATTTTTAGCTTTTTCAGTAAGGAAAAAAAGGAAACTCTGGACAAGGGGTTATCTAAGACAAAAGAAAATGTATTTTCTAAGATTACCAGAGCCATTGCCGGTAGAAGCAAGGTGGACGACGAAGTGCTGGACAATCTGGAAGAAGTACTGATTACTTCCGATGTCGGAGTAGATACTACACTGAAAATCATATCCCGTATCGAAGACCGCGTAGCCAGAGACAAATATGTGACGACCAGTGAGCTGACAGCGATCCTGCGTGAAGAGATCGCTTCCCTGCTTACAGAAAATCATACGGAAGACCTGGAGTCGTTTACGGTTCCGGAAGACAAAAGCCGTATGTCATCATGGTCGTAGGCGTGAACGGGGTAGGCAAGACGACCACGATCGGCAAACTGGCTTATCAGTTCAAGAAGGCCGGTAAAAATGTGTATTTGGGAGCAGCCGATACGTTCCGCGCCGCAGCTGTAGAGCAATTGGTGATTTGGAGCGAACGGGTAGGAGTGCCTATCGTGAAGCAGAACATGGGCTCCGACCCCGCTTCCGTGGCTTTCGATACGCTGAGCTCCGCCAAGGCGAACGATGCCGACGTGGTGATTATCGATACTGCCGGACGTCTGCATAACAAGATCAACTTGATGAACGAGCTTACTAAAATCAAGAATGTGATGAAGAAAGTTGTTGCGGACGCACCTCACGAAGTATTATTGGTTTTAGACGGTTCTACCGGTCAAAATGCATTTGAACAAGCCAAACAGTTTACGGCTGCAACCGAGGTGAATGCTTTGGCGGTTACCAAATTGGACGGAACAGCCAAAGGGGGCGTCGTGATCGGTATTTCGGATCATTTCCGTATCCCTGTCAAGTACATCGGCTTGGGAGAAGGAATGGAGGATCTCAGGTTTTCAATAGAAAAGAATTTGTAAACTCCTTTTCGGAGAATAAAGGAGTTGTACCATAATATATGAGGAAAAATAAGGTAGATATTATAACGCTGGGATGTTCAAAGAACCTGGTGGATTCGGAGCAGCTTATGCGCCAGTTCGTGGCGAACGGGTATACCGTCGAACATGACCCCCATAAGATTAATGGTGAAATCGTTGTTGTGAATACCTGCGGTTTTATCGGAGATGCCCAGGAAGAGTCGATTAATATGATACTCGATCTGGGAGGCCAAGAAGAAAGGGAAGATCGGTAAATTGTTTGTCATGGGATGTCTTTCCGAACGGTTCTTAAAAGACTTGGAGAATGAGTTGCCGGAAGTCGACCGTTTCTATGGAAAGTTCAATTGGAAAGAACTGTTGAACGATTTGGGTAAATCCTACTACCGGGAATTGGCTGCCGACCGCGTCTTGACGACTCCCCGGCATTACGCCTACCTGAAGATCGCCGAAGGGTGTGACCGTACCTGTTCGTATTGTGCCATTCCGATCAGTACGGGGCGTTACCAGTCCATACCGATGGAAGAGATCGAGAAAGAGGTTCGCCTGCTGGTGAAACAGGGTGTGAAAGAATTTCAGGTGATCGCCCAGGATTTGACTTATTACGGTTTGGATTTGTATAAACGCCATGCGTTGCCGGAACTGGTGGAACGCATCTCCGATATTCCGGGAGTGGAATGGATCCGCTTGCATTATGGTTATCCGTCCCATTTCCCTTATGATCTGCTCAGGGTGATGAGCGAACGCGATAACGTTTGCAAATACATGGATATTGCCCTTCAGCATATCAGCGACCCGATGTTGAAGAAAATGCGCCGTAACATCACGAAAGAAGAAACATATGCCTTGATACGCCGGATGCGGGAAGAAGTACCCGGCATCCATCTGCGTACAACCTTGATGGTCGGCCATCCAGGGGAAACCGAGCAGGATTTTGAAGAACTGGTCGAATTCGTAAAAGAAGCCCGTTTCGAACGTATGGGCGCCTTTGCTTACAGTCATGAGGAAGGGACCTATTCGTTTAAACATTATACCGATGATATCGATCCGGAAGTCAAACAAGACCGTTTGGATTATCTGATGCGTATACAAGAAGGCATTTCGGCCGAAGTGAACGGTTCCAAGATCGGAAAGGTATTCAAGGTGATGATCGATCGGGAAGAAGAAGATTTCTATGTCGGCCGTACGGAATTCGACTCGCCGGAGGTCGACCCGGAAATACTTGTTTCTAAAGAGAAGCTGTTGATTCCCGGAATGTTTTATAACGTGCGGATTGACGATGCGCAAGCTTTCGACCTGTATGGAAGCGTACTTTAATTTGACATAAAAAACTGCAAAGATGTTTGTCGGTTTACGAAAAAAATAACTAATATAGCTGCATAATCTATTAATGGACGCGGATATGAAAAATAAGGAACTGGTTACTGAACTTGCCGCCCGTATGGGTTGGACTGCGCAGGAAGTTACTGAAACGCTTTCTGTCCTGAGTTCCGTCGTCAGTTCGCGTCTGGTAGATAACGACACCATATATTTGCAGGGCTTCGGTCAGTTTGAGGTGAAAAAAAAAGCGGAACGGATCTCTGTCAATCCTTCAAACGGAAAACGGTATTTAGTCCCCCCAAAACTTGTCCCGGTGTTCAAACCCGGAACGACCGTCAAGAATAAACTAAAAGAATTAGGCGACCATGAATAACCGGCTGGCGATACAGGATCTGGCCGGTCTGTTGGCCGAATATACAGGTAAGACAAGAATAGTTCCGGAGCGCTTTTTGAGAGAATTCATAGCGGTCGTGTCGGAAGGTGTCTATACGGATAAACTGGTAAAGGTCAAAGGGCTCGGTACTTTTAAGATCATTCCGGTGGAGAAGCGTGAAAGCATTCATGTGAATACGGGTGAACGTTTTGTAATCCCGGAACATTACAAGTTTTCCTTCCTGCCGGACAAGGAACTGCGGGAGCTTGTTAATAAACCGTTCTCTTTTTTTGAAACGACCGAACTGCGGGAGAATGTCGATTTTACCGATATGGATGTCGTGTTGGACGAACCGGACATAAAAGAGACGGAAGACGAATCGATTGAGGAGATGATACCGGAAGAGAAACATCTTCCCGAAGAAGAACCTGTTGTCTTCTCGGAAGAGGGATCTGCTGTTCCTCCGGAAGAAGACCCGGTTGTCTTTTCAGAAGAAGAACCTGCCGGGCAGCCCGAAGATGAAGGGATGGATACCCTTGAACCGGTTGTGGACGAACGTTCAGATAGTTCCGGACCTGACAGTCCGATCGAAGAGGTAGAAACTGGTCCGGATGCGGAAAGAAAGAAGCCCCGCACGAAGCGGATTGCCGTTGTTTCTATGTTTGTATTCCTTCTTATGCTATTCAATATCGGGCTTTACCTGAATCGCACGTACTTTTCGAAAAGGAAAAAAGAGCTCTTGAGGATTGATACGGTCTTTCCCAAAGGAGAGACTGTTGCGACCGAAGCCGTTCCGGATACGACAATCGTTTTTGCCAATGAAGATTCCTCCCAGACTGTGGGTGAAACAACGGTGGAAAATCCGGAAGTTGAACCCGAAGCCGTTTCGCCTAAAGTCATTGCCCGTGTCAAGATCGAGTCGGGAAGCCGCCTGACGCTGATCTCGTTGAAATATTACGGAAGCAAATTGTTTTGGGTATATCTGTATGAATATAATAGAGCTGTCATAACGGACCCGAATAACGTGCCTATCGGCACTGTGATCGAGGTGCCTGCACCGGAAATGTACGGCATCGACCGTCGTGATCGTTCTTCCATTGAAAAAGCCGCTGCCCGCCAGACTGAGATACTGAGTGGCAAACTGTAATAAAAAACTCTCTCTTTAAGTAAAATAAAACAAAATAGTTCTGTGCAGGTTAGTATTATTTAACTGCGAAAGTGCAGAATACGAATTTAACATTTCTAATTTTGTGCATCTTAAAAAAAGCAAGTAAAAAAATAGTAACAATATAATTGAAAAAATCTATGAGTCAGACAGTAGACATTCGTGAGTTGAACGAGCGAATTGAAAGTAAAAGTTCGTTTGTGAACATGATTACGATGGGTATGGACCAGGTAATTGTTGGACAGAAACATTTGGTTGAATCATTATTGATCGGTTTGCTTTCGGACGGACATATCCTGTTGGAAGGTGTGCCGGGTTTGGCTAAGACATTGGCCATTAAGACACTGGCATCATTGATCGATGCGAAGTATAGCCGAATCCAGTTCACCCCGGACTTACTTCCGGCCGATGTGATCGGTACGATGATTTACAGTCAGAAAAGCGAAGAATTCCAAGTCAAACAAGGTCCAGTCTTCGCTAATTTTGTATTGGCGGATGAAATCAACCGTGCTCCGGCAAAGGTGCAGAGTGCCCTTCTGGAAGCAATGCAGGAACGCCAGGTGACAATCAGCGAAAATACATACAGATTACCGTCTCCTTTCTTGGTAATGGCTACCCAGAACCCGATCGAGCAGGAGGGTACCTATCCGCTGCCTGAAGCGCAGGTAGACCGTTTCATGTTGAAGGTGATCATCAATTATCCGAAGAAAGAAGAAGAAAAGTTGATTATCCGTCAGAATATCTCCGGAGTGAAGCCGGACATCAAACCGATCCTGACGAAGGAAGAGATCCTCGAAGCCCGTAAGGTTGTCCGTGAGGTTTATCTGGACGAAAAGATCGAACGCTATATCGTAGACATTGTGTTTGCTACCCGCTTCCCGCAGGAACATGGTTTGGCAAACCTGGCTAACATGATCTCCTTCGGAGCCTCTCCGCGTGCGTCCATCAGTTTGGCGCTGGCTGCCCGTGCGTATGCCTTTATCAAACGCAGAGGATATGTGATCCCCGAAGATATCCGTGCCGTATGCCACGACGTGATGCGTCACCGTATCGGTTTGAGCTACGAAGCGGAAGCCAATAACCTGACCTCCGAAGAGGTGATCAGCGAAATCCTGAACAAAGTCGAAGTCCCTTAAATAGTTGAAAGTTGAGAGTTGAGAGTTGAAAGTTGCGTAAGCAGCCGTTTTTAGCTCTCCTTATTAACTCTCAACTTTCAACTCTCAACTTTCAACTGAATAATATGGAAACAAGTGAACTATTAAAGAAGGTTCGACGGATTGAGATAAAGACGCGCGGCTTGTCACGCAATATTTTTGCTGGGCAATACCATTCGGCGTTCAAAGGGCGCGGTATGGCGTTCAGCGAAGTGCGCGAGTATCAATACGGAGACGATATCCGTGATATTGACTGGAACGTGACCGCACGTTACGTCCGCCCATACGTGAAGGTGTTCGAAGAAGAACGGAGCTGACGGTGATGCTGCTGATCGACGTGTCGGGCAGCAGGGACTTCGGTTCCGTGAATGTAATGAAGAAAGAAGTCATTACGGAGATCGCGGCGACACTGGCTTTCGGCTATCCAGAACAACGACAAGATCGGTGTGGTGTTCTTCTCCGACAAGATAGAGAAATTCATTCCTCCTCAGAAAGGGAAGAAGCACATCTTGTATGTCATTCGCGAACTGATCGACTTCCAGCCGGATAAAAAACAGACCAACATTGCACAGGCATTGAAATATCTGACTAATGCGATCAAGAAGCGCTGTACGGCTTTCCTGATCTCCGACTTTATCGACAAAGACGGTTTCAAGGAGGCCTTGACCATCGCCAACCGCAAGCATGACGTGGTGGCCATACAGGTGTATGACCGCCGCGAGACGGAACTTCCGGCTGTTGGGCTGATAAAGATCAAGGATGCGGAAACCGGACAGGAGCGCTGGATAGACAGCTCGTCCGCCCGTGTACGGGCCGCCTACAAGGAATGGTGGGACCGCCGACAGGCTGCCATGAGCGATTCATTCAAGAAATGTCGTGTCGATTCGGTCTCCATCCGTACGGAAGATGATTATGTGAAAGCATTGATTGCTCTTTTTGACAAACGTAATTAAAGCAAACAAATGAAATTAATAAAGAAAAGCATTCTGTTACTTTTGCACTTGCCGGTGGAACATTCCTGTCCGGCGGGAAAGCATATGCGCAGCAGACGCTCGTTGACGTTCGTGTCGACTCTGCCGCCATACTGATCGGAGAGCAGACTGTTTTACATTTGACGGTAACGGCAGACAAAGATAAGGCCGTCCAGCTTGTCATCCCGCGTGACACGTTGATGGCAGGAGTGGAGGTGCTGGAAATTCCGAAAGCGGACTCCACCTTGATTGAAAACGACCGCCTGCTGATCGAGCAGGACTTGCTGGTGACCTCTTTCGACTCTTCTCTATATTTGTTGCCCCCGTTTATGGTGATCGACGGGGCGGATACCGTTTACTCCAACCAAGTGGCCTTGAAGGTGTCGACGGTTCCTGTCAATGCCGACAAACCGGAGGAGTTTTACGATATTAAAAACGTCTGGAAGCCGCCTTTTGTATTGGCCGATTACTATCCCTGGATATTCGGTGTGTTGCTGACTCTGTTCCTGATCTGTGTGGTTGCCTATGTGATCAAACGTATGCGTAACCGTCAGTCCATCCTGCCGTTCAAGAAGCCGGAACCAAAACTTCCGCCTCACGAACAGGCGATCAAGGAACTTGACGAGATCAAGCAGCAGAAGCTCTGGCAACAGGGGCGTAGCAAGGAGTATTATACATTAATTACGGATACGTTGCGTCGTTATATTGTGGATCGTTTCGGTATCAATGCTATGGAAATGACTTCCGGTGAGATACTTGATATCATCCGTAAGCAGCAGGAGGCGACTTCTGTCTATGAAAGCCTGAAGCAGATCATGCAACTGGCCGATTTCGTGAAGTTCGCGAAGATGAATCCGCTACCCGATGAAAACGACTTGAGTTTGATGAACGCTTATCTGTTCATTAACCAGACGAAGGTGGAAGAGATTCCCCGTTCCCGGAGAAGGTGAAAAGGCTGAAGGTGAAGAAAAGTCTGTAGAAAAGAATGATTCAAATATAAGTAAAGAATAAGATGATATTTGCAAATCCTACATATCTGTATTTGTTATTGTTGCTGATCCCAATGATCGGATGGTACGTCTACAAACTGAGCAAGAATCAGGCGAGTTTGCAGGTGTCGTCTACGGAAGGTTTCGATGCTCCGGGAGCAAGCTCCTGGAAAGTCTGGCTCAGGCATGTCCCTTTCATTTTGCGTATGGCGGCGGTAGCTGTCCTCGTCGTGATATTGGCGCGTCCGCAGTCGACCAACAGTTGGCAGAACTCTTCCACGGAAGGTATCGATATCATGTTGGCGATGGATATCTCGGCGAGTATGCTGGCGCAGGACTTGAAACCGAACCGTCTGGAAGCATCCAAAGATGTGGCGTCCGCTTTCATCAACGGCCGTCCGAACGATAATATCGGTTTGGTCGTGTTTGCGGCGGAGAGCTTCACGCAATGTCCGTTGACAACCGACCATACGGTTCTGTTGAACCTTTTCAAGGATGTCCAGCCGGGTATAATCCAGGATGGGACGGCGATTGGTTTGGGGTTGGCGAATGCTGTCAGCCGTATCAAGGATAGCCAGGCCAAGTCGAAAGTGATTATCTTGTTGACGGATGGTGTGAACAACCAGGGCGAGATCGCTCCGCTGACGGCTGCCGAGATAGCCAAGACGTTCGGGGTCCGTGTCTATACGATTGGTGTCGGAACGCAGGGCAAGGCTCCTTATCCGTTCCAGACAGCCTTCGGTGTCCAGTATATGGATGTCGATGTGGAGATCGACGAGCCGACTCTGAAGCAGATTGCCGCTACGACCGGCGGACAGTATTTCCGTGCGACGGATAATGCCAGCCTGAAGGAGATCTATTCGGAAATCGATAAGATGGAGAAGACGAAGATCAGCGTACAAGAGTACAGCAAGAAGCAGGAGGAGTATAAGAACTGGGCCTTGCTGGTGTTCGCCCTGTTGCTGGTGGAGATCTTATTGAGAAATACATTGTTGAGAAATATACCGTAAATATAAAAGGCTTATGTTTCGTTTTGCACTATCCGACTTTTTATACTTGCTCTTCTTGCTTCCCGTACTGGTTGCATTCTATGTGTATGCAATCGTCTTGAAGAAGAAGGCAATCAAGAAATATGGTAATCCCGAATTGTTGGCAGAGTTGATGCCGGAGGTTTCTCCCAAGCGTCAGCATCTGAAGTTTTGGCTGTTGTTCGGAGCCATTACCATGGTTATCATAGTTATGGCCGGACCGCAGTTCGGCGCGAAACTGGAGACGGTGAAGCGTCCGGGAGTAGAGATCATGGTGTGTCTGGACGTATCCAACTCGATGTTGGCAGAAGATGTCTCGCCGGATCGCCTGTCCAAGGCCAAGCAGATGTTGTCCAAGCTGACTGACGGCTTTTCTAATGATAAGGTCGGACTGATCGTTTTTCGCGGGAGATGCTTTCACGCAGCTTCCTATCACTTCCGATTATGTCTCGGCCAAGATGTTCCTTTCATCCATCAACCCGTCGATGGTGTCGACACAAGGTACGGCCATCGGCGCAGCTATCAACCTGGCGATGCGTTCCTTTACACCGAGCGAGACATCGGACAAGGCGATTATCCTGATCACCGATGGTGAGAACCACGAAGACGATGCCGTGAAAGCAGCTGCCGCAGCAGCAGAAAAAGGCATTCATGTGAACATTGTCGGCATGGGCGACCCGAAAGGTTCTCCGATCCCGGTAGACGGCAGCAACAACTACATGAAGGATAAGGATGGGAATGTGGTGATCACGAAACTAAATGAAGAGATGTGCCAGGAGATTGCGGCTGCCGGCCATGGGACGTATGTCCGTGCCGACAACACCAATTCAGCGCTTCGTGCACTTCAAAAAGAGATCGATAAAATGAATAAATCGGAACTGGACAGCAAAGTCTATTCGGAATATGACGAACGTTTCCAGACGTTTGCCTGGATCGCATTGATTCTGCTTTTAGTGGATTTCATGACGCTGGACCGCAAGAACCGTGTATTCAAAAAGTAAAATTATTCTCTTAAAATGCTATGGATAAGATGAAACGTATGCGAAAATCGATTATATGGATGGCGGCATTCATGTTCTGCTGCGGGGCTGTGTTTGCCCAGAAGGCGGAACGTAAGAATGTGCGGGAGGGGAATAAACTTTATGAGACGGAAAAGTTTACCGAGGCGGAAATCGCCTACCGGAAAAGTTTGGAAGTGAACCCGCGTTCGTCCGAAGGAACTTATAACTTGGGAACGCTTTGTATAAGCAGAAGAAATTCCCTGAAGCTGCTGAGCAGTACCAGTTGCTAGCCGGACAGGGGGAGAAGATGATCGAAACGCCCGAAGGTAAAGCCCGCTTGGCTGAGATTTACCATAATGTCGGAAATATTGGCATGCAGAGTAAAGAGTATGCCAAAAGTGTCGAAGCTTACAAACAGTCTTTGCGCCTGAATCCGAAAGATGATGAAACACGTTATAATTTGGCTTTGGCACAAAAGTTGTTGCACGATCAGCAGAATCAGCAGAATGAAGATCAAAATCAGGATCAGAACGAGGACAAGAAGGAAGATCAGGATAAACAGGATCAACAGCAGCAGAACCAAGATCAGCAACAACAGCAGGATGATAAGAAGCAGGATAAGACACAGGAACAACAGCCGCAGCAGCAGGAACAGATGAGCAAGGATAACGCTCAGCAGATGTTGGATGCCTTCCTGCAGGATGAAAAAAGACACTCAGGAGAAGGTGAAGAAAGCGCAGGCTCAACAGCAACAGCGTCGTCGCACGGATAAGGAGTGGTAAACGGAAATTGAAAATTAAGAATTAAAAATTAAAAATAAGGATTGAGGAATGAGGAAATTAGTTTTCTTATTTGTTCTCTTTGCAACTTTCGGAGTGGTAGCCAGAGCGGCGGATGTGACGTTCAAGGCTTCTGCCCGGAAGCTGTTGTTATGGGAGAAACTTTCAGATTGTCGTACACGGTGAATGCGGAAGGTAGGGATATACGTGTACCGGAAATACCGGACTTTGAGGTATTGATAGGTCCGTCTACTTCCACAAATATGAGTACCCAGATCATTAACGGTAAAATGACAACCGAAACGTCATTGACGTTCACCTATATCCTCCAACCGAAGAAAGGGGTACTTTCAATATCGCACCGGCAACAATCAGGTCAAAGGCGCCAATACACATCTAACGCATTGGTGATAAAAGTGCTTCCTCCCGATAAGGCGGAAGAGGCAACCAAAGGCGGTTCGACCGGTACCGGTATCAGTAAGGACGATGCTTTTCTGACAATCGATGTTTCTAAACGGAATGTATATGAACAGGAAGGTATTTTGGTTACGTTTAAATTGTATGTAAGAAAAGATATCGGAGGGATCGACCAGCCTAAGTTCCCCGAATTTACAGGTTTCCTTGCCCAAGAGGTAGAACTGCCGCAAAATAAGCAGCTGGTAATGGAGAACTATAAGGGAAAGAACTATGGAACTGCCATTATAAAACAGACGGTGCTGTACCCTCAGCGTTCAGGGAAGATTACGATCCTTCCGGGAAACTGGATATTGTTTTGCGTGTTGCCCGGACCGGCCAGACAGAGAACCAGCGTATTCGATGATTTCTTCGGTTCATCGTCTTATATAGATGTAAAGAGAGAATTGACAACGCCCCCTGTAACGATCGATGTCAAGCCGTTGCCGTCGGGTAAACCGGCCTCGTTCTCCGGTGCGGTAGGCAATTTCACAATGACATCCAGCATCAGTTCAATAATGTAAAGACAGATGATGCCGTTACCGTAAAGGTGAAGATTTCCGGTAATGGAAACATCAAGCTGGTAAAGAATCCGGAAGTCGCTTTCCCAACGATTTCGACGTTTATGATCCGAAAGGTGGAAGTGGACATCAAGACTACCGCGGCAGGAACTTCCGGTACGAAGACGATCGAATATATGGCCATCCCGCGTTACGCAGGCGATTTTGAAATTCCGGCTATCGCATTCTCTTATTTCGATACGAAGACCGGTTCCTATAAGACAATTACATCCGAACCATACAAACTTCACGTAGAGCAGGGCAAGGGGGGTGGAACATCTTCTCCTGTCGTTTCTTCAGCAACAAGGAGTGTTAAATACCTGGGTAAGGATATCCGTTATCTGAAAGTGAACGGCATTCATTTCGTTCCGAATAATGAACTGTTCTTCGGTTCATTCATGTACTATATGTGCTATCTGATTCCGGCAATCCTGTTCATTGTTTTCTTCTTCATCTACCGCAAGCAGGTGAAGGAAAATTCCAATCTGGCATTGGTCCGTACGAAAGAAAGCCAATAAGATGGCGGTAAGACGTCTGAAAAATGCCGGCAAGCTGATGAAGGAAAACAAGAAAGAAGAATTCTATGACGAAGTGCTTCGTGCCTTGTGGGGCTACTTAAGCGACAAGTTGAGTATACCTCAGGCCAACCTGACAAAGGATAATGTCGAAACGGAACTGGCAAAGTATGGTGTGGATGACGCTTTGATTAAAGAATTTATGGATATCCTGAACACTTGCGAGTTTGCCCGCTATGCTCCGGCACAGGCTTCGGATGCAATGGATAAGCTATATGAACAGACAGTGGATGCCATTGGTAAAATGGAAAATACAATTAAAAAGTAACGCGATGAAGATGAATATAAATATGAAAAAGATCGTATTCTTTCTGCTGGTTCAATTCGTTACCTTAGGGGCATTTGCTCAAGAGGCGACGATTAAAGAGGCGGAAGTTGCCTATACGAAAGAAGACTATGGCAAGGCTATCGAACTCTACGAAGGGCTTCTGAAAACGCATGGCGAATCGGCTGAGATTTACTATAACTTAGGTAATGCCTATTATAAGGAGAACAAGATTGCCCCGGCCATCCTGAATTACGAGCGGGCTTTGCTGTTGGATCCGGGAGACGGGGATATCCGTTTCAATTTGCAGCTGGCACGTCAGAAGTCTGTAGACAAGATCGAGCCGGTGGGCGATTTCTTCCTGCACCGTTGGTTCGACAAGGTTCAGAACATGGGGGCTGCCGATTCGTGGGCGCAAATCGGTATTGTTTGTTTTATCCTTTTTATCGGCTGTCTGATCCTGTTCTTCTTCTCCAAGTGGATTCGTTTGAAGAAGATCGGGTTTTATCTGGGGCTGGTATTCTTGGTGTTGGTCATCTTTGCCAATATCTTTGCCGGCAACCAGAAGGACGAGCTGATAAACCGGAAGAGCGCGATCGTGTTTGCTCCGACAGTGACAGTGAAAAAGTTCTCCCCGATGCAAGCGGAACCGACTTGTTTATTCTGCATGAAGGAACGAAGGTCTCTATCAAGAGCAAGTTGGGAGACTGGAATGAAATAGAAATGGAAGATGGAAATGTAGGATGGATGCCCAGCAAAGACATGGAAATCATTTAGGATTTGTGATTTATAACTTATGATTTATCATTGACGCATAAATTATAAATCACAAATCACAAATCTCCTTTTTCAATGGTTGAGAAAATACTAATTTACGAACGCGACGCGTTCTTTGCGCTTAACGGCAGCGACTCTGCTTTTCTGGATCGTTTTATGTGGATTTTCACAGGAAAGGCAATTTGGCTGCCGTTAGCCTTTCTGATCCTGTTGGTTCTGATCTATAAAAAGAACTGGCGTGAGTCATTATTGATCCTGCTGGCGATCGTATTGGTCGTTACGCTGTGCGACCAGTTTGCCTCTCACGTCTGTAAGCCTGTCTTCACCCGTTTCCGCCCGACTCACCATCCTGATTTTATGGATCAGGTGAAAACTGTTTTCGGATACCGGGGAGGACTTTACGGATTTATTTCCAGCCATGCTGCGAACGCTTTCGGTTTCGCGACTCTTATGGCATTGATCATGCGGGATAAGTTGTTCGGCTGGACAATCTTTTTCTGGGCGGTTCTTACCGCTTATACACGAGTTTATCTTGGGGTTCATTTCATTTCGGATATCGTGCCGGGAGCCATTTCGGGTGTGTTCTTCGGTTATCTGGTCTACAGGCTCTATTCTTTCAGCCGTTCGAAGTTGCTTCCTGTGCAGGTGAATAATGGGGAACCACTGTACTCGAAGAAACGTATCCGTCTCATCGTCTATGCAATATATGTGACGATCCTGATTATTATCGTTTTTAATGTACCGCTTGCGGCTTGTTTGCAAAAATGATACATGTCGTAAAGCATATTTATTTATATGGAATAATTTTGTTGCTGTAATTTATAATGACTAAGTTAGTGGCATGAAATTAAACAAAGTAATTAACCTTCAAAATAAAGGAAGCCATGACAAAAACTATTACATTTAATGAACTTCGCAGACTGAAAGACAGCCTGCCTGACGGAAAGGTACTCACCGTATTGCTGATGAACTGGGAATCTCTGTTGAAACAGTTCGCAACTATTTCGGCGGGCATAATTTTAAAGATGGCAAAAGTTGTGGAATACATATTGAACCGGGACCAGACGGAGGCTTGGTAGTATTGGACGATACCACAATATTCGAGCGTGCTTTGCAGATACTTGCTGAAAACGAGGAAGTGTCGGAAGCACAGCAAGCGTAAAGAAATTCATTTTACAAAGAAATCCCATAGCTGAATCTGAAAAGACGCTGTGGGATTTTTTTCTCAACATTTAGTGATTTCCGATTGTTTAATTTATAAAAACACACGAGTATGGAAGATAAATTAGTAACGTTAGCGATTCACACGTTTGAGAAAGCTCAGATTCTCAAAACGATGCTTGAAACAGAGGGGATTGAAGTTTACATACAAATGTAAACCAAATCCAACCGGTAGTTTCGGCTGGTGTACGTGTGCGAATTAAAGAAAGCGATCTGCCTCATGCCTTGCGTATCATCGAAGACAGTAAATGGCTTTGCGAGGATGCCGAACAAGAGGAAAAAAGCCGGTCATCAGGAAAAGAAAGATATTGATACCGATAGACTTTTCCGACTATTCTATCAAAGCGTGTGAATTGGGAATCAACTATGCCCATAAAGTCGGAGCCGAAGTGATGATCATGCACGCTTATTTCAGCCCTTATTTCCCGTCTGCTATTCCGATGGGCGACACATTGGCTTATCAGGTGAACGAGGAAGAGACGGCGCAGAATGTCCTGAAGCGTGTCCAGATCGATATGGAAAAACATCTGTACATTGATCAACCGCAAGATACATTCTGGTGAACTTCCTAAAAGTGAAATACAATTATGTGCTCGCGAAGGTTTGGGAAGAAGAGATCATTGCCTATAGCAAGGAATACATCCGTCATTGATCGTGATGGGGACTCGTGGAAAGAGCCAGAAAGATATGGACCTGATCGGCAGTGTCACGGGTGAAGTGATCGAGGTGAATAAGGTTCCTGTCCTGGCCATTCCCGAAAATGTGCCTTTTGAAGATTTGAGCGAAGCTAAAAATATAGCTTTTGCCACTTCCTTCAATCAACGTGACTTGGTGGCATTCGATGAGTTTATGGAAATCATCAAACCGTACAATGCCCACATTCATTTGTTCAATATCTCGACAAGTAAGAACGAATGGAATGAAATACGGCTGACCGGAGTCAACGATATTTCAAGCAGTATCCGGAAGCACATATCACCCATACGGTGCTGGCCGACGGCGACCTGTTGCTGGCAATCGAAAAGTTTGTGCGGGACGAACATATCGACGTGATAGCGCTCAGTACCTATCGCCGGAATATCCTGGCACGTATGTTCAATCCTTCGATCGCCCGTAAGATGCTGTTCCATACCGACACGCCGTTGCTGGTGATGCATGCATAGGTCATGGTGAAACAGTCGGTGTTTACTACTAAACGGTAGATGACACGGGACACCCGGATAAACGTAGATTTTAGGGATCTACGTTTATCCGGGTAATAATTTTGCAAAAAACTTCATACTATCATAATGTTTAAACAAAAACAGTATGTTATTTTATGATAGTTCCTGTTTTCAACTATCATTCATCTATCATAACCATCATAGGTTAAAAACAATAAAGCATTGTATATCAATCTTCTATCAAATTTCAGATATGTTTTGAAGCTGATACAAAATAGATTAAATAGGCTCGTTTTTTCATGAAGACAAGCTGTTCTTTTATTGCCAAAAACAACTTGAAAAGTTTCTTCAGACCCGGGTAGGAAGGGCATGGGAGATCCGGGTGTGGAAGAGGTGGAGACTGCCTTGTTTGAGGAGATTTTATGCACTGTTTCTCAAAAATGAAACCGACTCTTTTAGGGATGTGGAGCTGTTTATCTGCCTTGTCGAGTATTTTTGTGTAGGACAGTCGTTTTTCTTTTACGGCATCTTCCTGCAATGTCGATGTATTTTTGTGTGTTTCATAGCGGCATCTTGCATATACCATCCAGTTCATGCTTACCATCTTCCACTTTAGAGAGTCTGTAGATTTTAGATAGTCGAATGCTTTTTTGAATAGAGGATGCAGGCATTCGATTTTTTTGTGTTGTTTAATGAATCGAGTATCATACGTCTTATTATTTAATTCGTTCATTCGTTTGATTATTGGCAAAGGTCGTATATTCGAATGTTAAATAATAGCCTTTTATCTGCAAATAATTCTATTAAAATCAAAGAATATTTATTTGGCTACAAAATAACCGAATAAACCGTATCTTTGTTATACTAATGAAACAAATTTGACATTTAAACACGATATGAGAGAAAACAGAAACGAAGGTATTGCCTGTTCTTGAAATGAGTTGTGCCGTCTGTGCGGGCAACGTGGAGAGTACGGTGCAGGCATTATCTGGTGTGGAGAAGGCAAGCGTGAATTTCGCTGCTGGTACATTGACGGTAACTTATAATCCGTCCGTTATCACTTTGGAGGTTATGCAAGCTGCTGTGCAGGCTGCCGGATATGATCTGATAGTCGAAGCCGAGGACCCTGTAGCCATGCAGGAAGAGAAGGCTCGAATGCATTATAAGATATTGAGGAGAATACCATAGGAGCATGGACGTTGTCTATCCCGTTGGCGCTTTTAGGGATGGTGTTCATGCATGTACCGTTTGGGAACTGGATCATGATGGTGTTGGCATTGGCTATTATGATCTTTTTTTCGGACGTTCGTTCTATGTGAACGGTGTGCGGCATGCCCTCAAGGGAAAAGCCAATATGGACACATTGGTCGCACTTAGTACTTCGATAGCTTTCCTGTTCAGCCTTTTCAACACCTTATGTCCCGGATTTTGGCTGGGAAAAGGACTGGAACCACATGTTTATTATGAGGCTTCAGGTGTGATCATCGCGTTCGTCTTGTTAGGCAAACTGATGGAGGAGCGGGCTAAGAACAGTACCTCTTCAGCCATAAAAGGATTGATGGGATTACAGCCTAAAAACAGCTCGTTTGGTAACGGACGGTAGAGAAGAGGAGGTGCCTATTTCGAATCTTCAGGTCGGTAATGTAGTCAGTGTACGGCCGGGCGAAAAGATTCCAGTGGACGGGACGCTTTTACAGGGGAGCTCTTCGGTGGACGAAAGTATGCTAAGCGGAGAGCCGATTCCGGTGGAGAAAATGCCGGTGACCGGGTGTTGGCCGGAACGATCAACCAGAAAGGCGCTTTTACGATGGAAGCGACAAGTGTCGGAGGTACGACCGTATTGGCCCAGATCGTGCAGATGGTTCAATCGGCGCAGGGAAGTAAGGCCCCCGTTCAGCGGATTGTAGACAAAATAAGTGGTATATTTGTACCGGTCGTCGTATTGCTTTCGTTTCTCACCTTTGTTTGTTGGTTGGTGATAGGAGGAGAAAGTTATTTTTCATATGCATTGCTATCTGCCGTTTCGGTGCTGGTTATTGCTTGCCCGTGTGCGTTGGGATTAGCTACGCCGACTGCCTTAATGGTCGGAATGGGAAAAGGGGCCGAACAGCATATCCTGATTAAGGATGCCTTCGCTTTGGAAAATCTATGCAAGGTTGATACGGTTGTTTTGGATAAGACCGGAACATTGACGGAAGGTGTGCCGGTTGTCACGGATTCGTATTGGATTTCAGATGACAATATCCGTTATTTGGATGTCTTGTACACAGCGGAGCAGAAATCCGAACATCCTCTGGCATCCGCTATTCTCTGTTGGTTGGAAGAATCCGGTGCAAAGGTCTGTGAGGCAGAAAATTTCGAGAGCCTGACGGGACGTGGCGTACGCATTCAGGTCGAAGGAGTTACCTACTGGGTGGGGGAGCCAGGGATTGCTTGACATATTTCAGGCTGGTATTCCGGAAAAGGTACGGAAGCAAATCGGCAATGGCAGGAAGATGGGCAAAGTGTTGTTTTTTTATGGTCAGGAAACCCGCCTATTAGCAGTTCTGGCGATCTCGGACCGTATCAAGCCGACTTCTGCAGAAGCCGTTAAGGAACTGAAAAAGCAGGGAATAGAAGTACATCTTCTGACGGGCGACGGTGTCCGGACAGCCGAACGGGTTGCCGCAACCTTGGATATCGGTTATTATAAGGCGGAAGTGATGCCGAACGATAAGGAGGAATATATCATATCTTTACAGCAGCAAGGTAAGAAAGTGGCGATGGTCGGCGATGGCATTAACGACTCGCAAGCGCTTGCACGGGCCGATGTCAGCATCGCGATGGGAAAAGGAACTGATATTGCAATGGATGTGGCTATGGTTACGCTTATCACGTCCGACTTGTTGCTGCTTCCCGGTGCGATCCGTTTGTCCAAACAGACAGTCCGCCTGATTTATCAGAACTTGTTTTGGGCATTTATATATAACGTAATCGGTATCCCATTGGCTGCGGGCGTTTTGTTCCCGATAAACGGACTGCTGTTGAATCCGATGCTGGCGAGTGCAGCAATGGCTTTCAGTTCCGTCTCAGTGGTATTGAATAGTTTAAGATTGAAATTCATGAAATGAAAAAAAAAATTATGATTTATGAATTATAATTTCATGGCAATATCCCTATTTTTGTATTCATAAATCATACATCGTAACAGCTATGGCAACAATAAAATTTAAAACGAATGCAAAGTGTGGTGGATGTGTAGCGGCAATAGGTGCAAAAGCTCAATACATTGATGGCTTCGGATGACTGGTCGATTGATTTGGCCGATCCGAATAAGGTGTTGGAAGTGAAAGTTGATCTTGCTCCTGCTATTGTGATTGCAGCAGTAAAAGAGGCCGGGTTCAAGGCCGAACAATTATAAGCGGATGGCTGCCAGGCAACGACAAACATATGGTGAAGAGGTTGCCAATGTCTTGACACATGGTGCCGGAATGCTTTTTGGAATGACCGCTATCATTATTTTGATGATGGCGGCTATCCGAAGTGGAAATCCTTGGGCGATCGGCAGTTTTGCTGTTTATGCCGTTTGTATGACACTTTCGTATGTGACGTCTACATTTTACCATGCTTCGACCCATGCACGACAGAAAAGACTCTTGCGGCGGTTCGATCATGGTGCGATTTATTTGCATATTGCGGGAACTTATACGCCCTTTACGTTGCTGGCCCTCCGGCAGGAAGGTTATTGGGGTTGGTCACTATTCGCCGTCATATGGATCGCGGCAGTGGCAGGTGTCTGGCTGAGTTTCAGGAAGATGAGAAAGAAAGACCATCTGAAAACAGTTTGTTATCTGGCAATGGGTTGGGTAGTCATAATTGCTTTTAAACCCTTGTTGCATGTTTTTCGTGAAACCAGTTCGATGGATGTTCTGTATTGGTTGATCGGAGGAGGGCTATTTTATACGGTAGGCTGCCTGTTTTTCTTTTTAGACAAATATAAATATATGCATCCAGTATGGCATTTCTTCGTATTGGGCGGTAGCATCTGTCATTTTATATCGATATACTTGTTGGTATAATATGTTCCATCT
>VOFB01002711.1_pt1 | contig 33875 bp, 49 predicted proteins | sample 5384141 | NCBI WGS metagenome assembly VOFB01 (sample SAMN12384721, study PRJNA508395) | human gut metagenome | isolation source: healthy gut A | host: Homo sapiens | reverse complement strand
ATGTTGAGGAAGGGAATGGTATACAAAAGCAGTTCTCTGGGCATACAATCATGGAATTGTATCCGAAAGTGAAAGCGGAATGTTCAGACCTGCCGATGGAGCAACCCGTGAGGAGATGACGGTTATGATGTATCGCTATGCGGGTTATCTGAAGGCTGACACAGGCAGGAAAGCCGATCTCAGTAAGTTTGCGGATGCCAAAAGCGTAAGTCTGTTTGCGAAAGACGCCATGCAGTGGGCTGTTGGGAATGGAATAATTACCGGAAAATTGCAGGAAAAGCTTCTTGATCCCGGAACACTGCAACCCGCGCAGAATGTGCGGTTATTATTCAGAGATTTATGGAATTGTATGTGAAATAAAGAATTTGATGGATATGTCTGTAATCAGCGCTTTGTTCTGTCAGGAAAGCAAATGTTAGGTGAAGTTCTGCAGTATGCGGACATATATCGAAGGAACAGTTTTGGTTAAAAATAAGTTGGTCATTTAAAAAGTGACCAACTTATTTTTTAAAGATTATCCTGATTGTTATTTGTGTATATTGCTTGTAATCAATTTATCCAGTGCCCACAATGACTGTAGATATGGCAACTGATACACAGCTGGAATTAAAGCACGGAGCGTTCGGATGGCTGTATGGTCCGGGTGATTACAGCTAATAGGATTCGGACGACTACAGCGGCAGATGGAAAAGGGAATCTGGAAGTGCAGATTGGACATCTCAGTTTTTTGTTAATTTTCTTGTCGAAAATAAGACAAAAAAGAGAAATAATACATTGTAAATTTTGGGAAAAATCAATACAATTATAGAACAAAGCAGGCGATTGCGAAACTCGAAATGCTGTTGGTGTGGATAATTTTTAAAATTTCAAACGAAGTTATTGGCTTTTCAGACTCTAAGCCAGGAATGATTATTATAATTAATGAGATTTTGAAAAGTTATACACATACCCACAGCTTATTTAAAAAGCTAAAGTTTCGCAATCGCCAAAAATAAAACAAAAGAAAAAAGGAGAGAAGAGATGGGATGAAGGTAGCAGAAAAGATAGTGAGACAAGGGGTATTGTTTTGCATGGCGGTAATGATTGGGATATTGTTTGTCACGCCTTTGAGAGTAAAAGCAGCGGACAATCTTGTGATGTCCGCAACGCCGTTTTTACTGTCGGGACAGACGACTACATCATCTTACAAGTTGATGTGGAATCATGTGGATGGTGCGGTAAATTACCGCCTGTACAGGGATGGCAAGGTGATTCAGGACGGACCGGCGAATGTGTGGTCAGATTATGATATAACAGAAAAAGCCACATATAAAGGTGGAGGCACTGGATGCCGACAATAAGGTCCTGGTGACATCGAAAAGTGTGACGGCATCTCCGCGTACAAAGACTGATGACATGAAATATTTTTCTTATGAAGAAAATCCTTCGATCAATGCAGGCGGGAATTCGACAATCGTGGGAGCGAATGGACACCCTTACCGGTATTGGGCTTACACGAATGGTCATGGCGGGATTCAGATGGCAGAGCAGGATCTCTGGACGGGGAGCCACCCGAAATGTTGCAGATCAGAATAAGTTCCCGGTATTGGCTGACGGGCGCACAGAATCAGTGAATGTGGTACAGGCAGCAGACGGTACAGTGACTTTATGGGCTCATGCGGAAGGACCAAGCGGTTATACGAAAGCGGCTGTTGTGTCAATCTACGGAAAACCAGGCGGTGAGTTTAACACAAAGGACCGTTCGCCCGCTCAGGAATCAGTCAAGGGATATCTCTGTATATGCGGATAAGAGTACCGGCGAGGATATCTTTTTTTCGGCAACCAATAATAACAGCGATCTTGCAATATACAAGTTAACAAAGGATTTTCAGATATCGATGAATCGTTCGGTTGTGTGATCACTGCCAGGGGGGCTGAGAAGAAAGCCCCGGCGATGGTGAAAAAAGACGGATGGTATTACCTGTTTTCATCCGGAACCAATGGTTGGATGCCCACCGCCTGCGGATATATGGCTGCCAGGACCGTAAAAGGACTGGCAGATGCAAAACTTATGATGTATGGAAACAGTGCGACCTACGGCGCTCAGAGCGGCGGCGTAAAAATATGGGGTACTGAAACAAAAAAATTATGTGATGTGTGCAAACAGATGGTCGGGTCAGTGGAATCCGCCGGAACCGGCTTCAGAGCGGTGCGGAAGGTTTATTCCCTTGAATCTCGAAGATGGTATTGTTACAGGCACATCCTGGCAGGCATTTTATTATAATGATGCCGGTGATTTCATCCGGTATCGCCGGCAAAAATTTGTCTGTAGGAAAAACGGTGACAGGTTCCAATGTTGATGGTACGAATACTGCGGATAAAGCAGTAGATGGTGTTTCTGATGTGGGCAGCAGTTATTTTAAAAGTACCAGTCTTCCAATGACACTGACTGTGGATATGGAGCAGCCTTCGATTGTGACACTGACAGATGCCTTATTCAGAAATGTGGGTGGATCCGATGGTGGTTATTCCTTTAAGGTTTACGGTTCCAAGGATAATAAAAATTGGACGGTTCTCGCAGATAATACGGAAAATCCGCTGATTCAAATTGGCGAGAAATCTAATTTTATAAAAGACACTACACCATATCGTTATGTAAAGCTGGAAGTATTGGGCGTTACAAATGTAATAAATAAGAACAGTGCATCCTGGGCGAACGGCATTGTGGAATTTACGGTGTATGGATATCCAGAAGATGAATTGAATTTGATCCGCAGTTATCAAAACCGATTGCAGCGCTGGAAGGAAATGTTTCTTCCCTTCCTGAAAAAGTAACTGTTTATACGAAAGAAGGTCATGAAGCTGCTGTATCAGTAGAATGGACGGATACCAAAGCGCTTGAAAAGGCAAAGGCATATGATACCGTAACGGTAACCGGAAAGCTTGCAGGTAAAGATGCAGTGGTTACGGCAACCGTTGAAGTAATTCCGGAAAATCTGATTTATTTTATTGACTGCGGTACGAATAGTACACGGACGTCCGCAGCGCATACAGCAGTAAAAGAATCAGGACTTGCACCCCGGCTTAAGAATGAAGAGAGTGACGCGACGCCGGACGGCGATGGAGTATGGAAGCGTTCAACAGGGCATGTAACACAGAATGGAACTGCGGCAGATAAATATACAAGTGCAACTGGGGTAATACATCACCGATTTCTTACAGTGTTACATTGGAACCGGGAGTTTATGATGTAACCGTATCTGGTATAGGTATGAATGCGCAGGGAAAAAACGCAAAGGGAGTTACAATGACTGCAACTGGCGGGACATTTGCGAATGGCTCACTGGTGGCGCCGGAAAATACTACGGTGACAGAACAGCTTACGGTGACGGAAACCAATATGGTGACACTTGATATGAAGGGTGCTGAAGATGGAACGAACGCAGGCATTTCTTTTCTTGGCATTGCGCTCCATCCGGAAAAAATAAGGTATCCAGCATTAAAACGGAGAATTATGGTATGATGACCAGGAAAATGTTATTCAGGGGCATGGAGGTAATATTCTTGTACATGGCGGCAGATATTATTGGGTAGGAGAGTACAAAAACAATGCAAATTTCAGCGGGATTGCCCTGTATTCTTCGGATGACCTGATGAACTGGAAATTTGAAAATATGATTCTGACCCCGGAGACCCCGGACGAAGATGGAACAATCGGTTTTTGTACCATTGAAAGACAAAAACTCATTTACAATGAGAAGACAAAAAGAATTTGTACTGTGGGCACACTGGGAGAATGGAAAAATTATTCAGAGTCAAAATTAATCGTTGCGAAATCTAAGACGGTAAACGGCGACTATGAATTTGTAAAACGTTTTAATCCATTAGGTAATCGTTCGCTGGATTTTACTATTTATAATGATACAGAAGCAGGACAGGCATATATCGTGTCAGCCAGCGGGCATAATATGTGGCTGTATCCTCTGACAGAAGATTATCTGGACGTGAAGGAAGAAGGGCGTACCTGTTCTTTGAAAATCAGGGAAGAGAGGCGCCTGCACTTGTGAAAGCAGGGGATTATTATGTATTTATCTCTTCCGGTCAGTCCGGAGGGTATCCGAACCAGAGCATGTATTCTTATACAAAGGACATTACGGATCCTGCTGGATGGTCAGAATTAAAAAATATAGGAAATAATTCAACCTTTTACAGTCAGCCAACGAATATTGCAGTCATCGGAAATCAGTATGTATATATGGGAGACAGATAGAAGCCGGGAGCACTTGGCAATTCGACTTATGTATGGCTGCCGCTGAATATTCAGACAAGCGATAATGGCGTGGAGCTTTCCATGAAGTATATCAGGGAGTGGGCATTCGATGTTGCGTCCCATGAATTTACAGTACCTCAGTCTATGCTTCTTTCAGAGGGCAGGACGGTAAAAAGTAAGCAGTACGGGAGCAGAAGGACATGGAGCAGAACAGGCATTGGATGGCATTGATGATACCGATAAAACATGGGGCAATAACAATTATTACAAACCGTCTTCTGATACGCTTCCATTTACGTATGAGATTGACCTTGGCGGTGAATGCGACCTGTCAGGAATAGATCTGGCTACAAGACTTTGCAATGGTTCAGAGGCTTATTATCAGTATATTGTGGAAGGAAGTAATGACAGGACCGAATGGACAAAGATTCTGGACGAATCCCAGAATACGGTTGTCGGCTTCCGGAGTAATGCGGTTTCCGGCAGCTATCGGTACGTAAGACTCACGGTAACCGGAGTAAAGAATGTACACAATAATAATAGTGCAATGTGGGCTTCTGGTCTGGTAGAGGTCAAAGTATATGGGACGCCAAAGGTGCTGGCAGATTTTGATTTTGATGATGAGACGTCCGGATTTACCAGCGTGAAGGCAAATGCCGCAGGTGCACATGCTTTGCAGGCAAGCTATAATAAAGCAAATGGAAAAGCATTGTACCTGGATGGAACAGCAGCAAATTTCCTTACTGTGACGGATAAGAATGGGGGAAGCTTGTTGACGGGAAGTGAGGAACTGACGATTTCTTTTGAAGCAAAAACCAGACAGTACAGCTACGAACTGGCTATTCTATGCAGCACCAAATGAGAAGGAACAGTCCTATCAGAAGGAAAATTATATTGGAGTGCTGATGAAAGGCGGAACAATAACAGCAGAACGTTATAAAAATAACGGCAGCCGGCCCCAAAATCCATCTGCTGCAGTCGGGAATAGCTGGACCAAAGTTGATATTGTAGTGAGAAAGGATAAGACTGAAATTTATATCAACGGTATAAAACAGTCAGAGATGACAAGTACATACAGTCTTTCTGACATTCTTGGAGATAACAGTATCCTTTATATTGGGAAGGCAAACTGGGGAACGGGAGAGTATTATAAGGGATTGATTGACAACTATAAGATTATCTCTTATGCGATGACTGCTGACCAGATCAAAGCAGCAATGCCCCAGGATATAATGGCAGAGTTAGAGGCTTTGGAAATAACTGCTCCGACTAAGATGCAGTACGAAGCAGGAGAAGACTTGAATCTTGACGGAATGAAAGTAGCTGCGAAATATTCTGACGGAACAACAGAAGAAGTTCCGGTGGAAGACTGCAAAATTTCCGGATATGATAAGAATAAAGTCGGAAAGCAGACAGTGACAGTAACCTATGAAGGAGCGCAGGCAGTCTTTACGGTAACTGTTAAAGAGAAAGAGGAACCGATCGTACCGGAACATCCATTTGTAGATGTAGACAAGGATACAGGTGAATGGTATTACGATGCAGTATATTACAATTATGACAGAGGGATTATACAGGGTGTTGATAAGACTCACTTTGAGCCGACAACAAGCCTGGAGAGAGGGCAGTTTGCAGTTATGCTCTATCGTATGAATGATATGCCGGAAGTCAGCTATGAAGAGAAATTTAAAGATGTGGCATCCGGTAATTGGTATACGGATGCGATTATGTGGACAGCAGGAACAGGAGTAGTAACCGGATACGCAGATGGAAGCGGAAACCTTCGGACCCGCGGATAAGATTCTTCGTGAACAGATGGCAGTGATGATGTACCGTTATGCACAATTCAAAGGCTGTGACGTATCTGAGTCTGCAGAGTTCAGCAAATTTACAGATGCAGCATCTGTAAGTGGATATGCGAAGGATGCCATGGCGTGGGCAGTAGGAGCAGGAATTCTTACCGGAAAAGACGGGGAACAAAACTTGATCCACAGGGTGAGGCGTCACGTGCAGAGTGTGCGGTCATTCTCAAGAGATTTCTGGAAAAATATGCGCTGTAATTTAAAATAGGACAGGATTCAGGTGAAGAGAGTGCTACTCAACAGAACACAAACGCGTCGCCACGGTTAAAGTTGCGATGCGGACAGCGTTTCATGGGAAAAAGCAACGGTTTCTGAAAACAGATGAATTTAAGAAACTGGTCCGTTTCCGGAATAGATTTTCTTTTGAAATAAGGAAAATATAACGAGAAATTATAAAAAAGATATATATTGCATGTATTTTTTTGCATGGCACATGTTATGATGTGGGTGGTTTTATAAGCGCGTTCCAGAAATTTATAAAAACAGGAGGAGGTATACAATGAAAGGGACAAGGCAGCTAAGAGGAGGGAGCAGACGGAGCATTTTGAGAGCGGCAGCGTTTGTCATGGTGGTATGTATGGTATGCACCTGTATTCCGCAGACTGTCAAAGCGGCGTCAAGTGACAGTAAGGTTCAGGAGCGGATATTTGTTCATCCGGGAATGCTGCATACAGCAGAAAGTTTTACTGCAATGCAGGCGAATGTAGGAGAAAAAGTCCAGCCGGCGTACGATACTTGGAATGCATTGAAAAAGCAATGGATTTTCCGATGCCAATTGGGCGGGACGACCGTTGGAAACTGTAATACGGGGAGGAACCGGGCAAAATGTTGCACAGCTTTATATTGATATCCGCCGTGCATATCAGACAGCACTGGTATGGGAAAGTAGGAGGAAGTGAAGCACATGGAGAAGCAGCATGCCGGATTCTCAACAAATGGTCATCAACGATGAAAACACTTACGGGAAATGCAGACCGTTTCCTTGCATCCGGGATTTATGGCTATGAGCTTGCGAATGCAGCAGAGATCATGAGAGATTATCCTGATTTTGATAAAGCTTCCATGGAGAAGCTCTTTCTGGAGGTTTTTATCCAATGCAGGACGATTTCTTAAAGAATCATAACACCGCTCATTTTGGAAATTATTGGGCGAACTGGGATTTGTGTAATATTGCAGGTATGATGGCGATTGGTATCTTCACAGACCGGGAAGATATTTACAATCAGGCAATAGATTATTATAAAAATGGAATCGGGAATGGTTGTCTTTATAATGCCATGCCTTATGTTTTTGAGGAAGGGCTTTCACAGTGGCAGGAAGCGGGAAGAGATCAGGGACATACAACACTTGGAGTCAGTCTATGCAGTGTTATTTGTGAAATGGCATGGAATCAGGGAGACGATTTGTACAGTCTGTCAGATAATCGATTCTTAAAAGGGGCAGAGTATGTTGCAAAATTCAATAATAATGAGGAAGTTCCATTTGAGAGGTATCAGCGGTTCTCCGGACAAAGTGGAAGCATCGAGTGGAACGAAGAAATATCCGAAGCTGGAAGACCTTCCGTTCGTCCGGTCTATTCGCTTGTTTATAACCACTATGTGAATCGTATGGGGCTTTCCGCACCGAATATTGAGAAAGCATTAAAGAACGAGGATGGTTCCTGGAAAAAAGGAGTCAGAGCAGGCTAATGGGGATGAACTGGGCTGGCAGACACTGACATTTGCCGGGACAGGTAAGAAAAGTACTGGAAAGAAGACACAGGGAGCCTTTGCTGATGGAGTATATAGAATTCGTTCAGTTCTTACCAATAAGTCACTTGTGCCAAATGGAAGCGCTCAGTTGGCTTCCGCAGAAAGCGGAACGAAGAGTTCGGAATGGTGGAGATTTGAAAATCTGGGTGATGGAGACTATATTATTACGAATACGGAAACTGGAGAAGTTATTCAGACCGGAGATGATCTTTATGCACAGGGTACAGTCTTTGAAACAGCAGACAGAACGAATGCCTTAAATCAGCGGTTTGCGTTTCTCTCCCTTGGAGATGGAGTTTACCGTATTATCTCTACAATTAATAGTCATGCGATTGATATCATGAATGGTAAGACAGAAGATGCAACACCAATTATACAGTGGAAATATAATGGAAATACCTGTCAGAAATGGATAATTGAGACAAGAGCACAAGCCGGATTGCCGGATTTAGAAGAGCCGATTTCTGAAAAATACTGGCACAGTTTGACTTTTGACAATGAAACAGACGGCTTTACCAGTGAAAATGCAAAAGCAGCAGGAACATATACCTTACAGGACAGCTATCACAGACAGGTAAAAAAGCATTGTATCTGGATGGCACAGCCAATCAGTTTCTGACTGTAACAAACAACAATGGAGGCAGCCTTCTGACAGGATGCAGAGAACTTACCGTCTCTTTTGAATCCAGACCGGACAGAACAGATACAAACTGGCTGTTTTACGCGGCGCCCAATACAGATATGCAGAAGTGGAAAACAGAGAAGTATCTGGGTATTATGCAGAATGATGGAACGCTTACTGCAGAGCGTTATTACAATAATGGAGCACGTCCGCAGAATGCATCCAGTCATGTAGAAAGTGAATGGGCACATATTGACGTTGTATTCCATACGGATAAGACAGAGATTTATGTGAACGGAGTAAAGCAGTCGGAAGAAGAAAGCACGTATAAGCTGGCGGATATTCTTGGAACTGACAGTGTTATTCAGATTGGAAAAAGCCAACTGGGGTACAGGAGAATACTATAAGGGTTGGATCGATAATCTGATCATCCGTAATTATGCTATGGATGCAGATGCAATAACAAAGCAGGCAGATAAGTTCCTAAAGCTTTCAGAACTTCCAGAAGTTCTTGCAGACTTTAGTTTTGATACAGATGGAGCTTACTTTGACGGCGGTAATGCCAAGGCAGCCGGTACATATACACTGGAAACTCATGGCGCTGGAAAAGCATTGAAATTAAATGGAGATGGACAGCATCTTGTTGTAACCGACAAGAATAATCATAGCCTTCTGACGGGATTAGATGAGGTAACGGTGTCCTATCAGATAAAACCGGAAAGCAGTAGGACAAACTGGGGATTCTTTGCAGCACCGAATACAAATAAGCAGGAGTATAAGCAAGAGCATTACATAGGAATCGTTGATATCAGCGGAACAACAAATGCAGAACGTTATAATAACAATGGAGAAAGACCGACATCAGCAAGATATGAGACGGGCTATAATGGGTGGTATTATGTAACAGCAGTATATGCGGAAGGATTTACAACACTTTATATTAATGGTGAAAAGGTGGCAGAGGCAGTAAGTGATTATGCACTTTCTGATATACTTGGCGATAACAGTATTTTGTACATCGGCAAGTCTACATGGGGAAACGACGGAGAGTATGCAGCAGCTCTTATTGATAATTACAAGATTGTAAGCAGCGCACTTACAGCAGAGGAAGTTGCAGCAGAGGCGGCAAAGTATGTAGAAAACAAGCCGGTACTTCCGTATGAAGATGTAGCTGAGAGTGACTGGTTCTATGACGGTGTATATTATAATTACTTTGCGAAGACCATGACCGGAAAGGATAATGCGCACTTTGCACCATTTGAGAATCTTACGAGAGCACAGTTTGCAGTCATTGTTCACCGTATGAGTGGTGAGCCGGAAGTAGAATACCAGCCGACTTTTCCGGATGTGGAAGATCACGTATGGTATACCAATGCAATTTTGTGGGCTTCAGGTACAGGAATTGTAAACGGATATGAAGACAGTGGATTATTTGGACATTCTGATAAAATCAGCCGGGAGCAGATGGCAGTGATACTGTACCGTTATGCAAAATACCTGAAATACGATACAGGTAAGACCGCAGAGCTCGACAGCTTTGAAGATGCAGCAAGTGTAAGTGAATTTGCGAAGGAAGCAATGAGGTGGGCAGTTGGAAACAGAATTATTACTGGTAAGTATGAGGGAACAAGGCTTGACCCACAGGGCAATGTTCTTCGCGCCGAGTGTGCCGTGATGATTCAGAGGTTTAGGGAAGTACACGAAAATAGAAAGAAGCCTGTATAAGAAAGGGGCTGCCGTTTTAACGAATAAAAATTTATGAAACGGCAGCTTCGTTTTTCATTTTATGGCAGATTACACCAGATCGGGATATTTATATTGTGAGAGCAGGCAAAGTGAAGGTTTTAGACTTTGCAAGCCAGGATAAGGTTGCTATACAAACGTATCTGAAATCCGTAGTAACAACGAATGGCGATAAGTCAGCAGAGGTTATAGTACCATTGTGGTTGCAAACATGATGGGAAGGACTAATAAGTAAAGCAGATACCTGAAGAGGTAAGCGGAATTTGCCTGAGCAGCAAAAAAAATCCCTTATAAAATTAAAAAGTTCTTGATTCCGAACGAACGTTCTGATATAATACAAACATAAGTTCAAAACACGTGTTCTGTAAATGATAGCTGAAAATTGGTACGCCGTACTGAAAATAACCGGTCTGATACGCTGTGCCAGAAACGTAAGAGAAACCGCTGAAAGGTGAGGAGGAAGGAATCATGAGAAAAAGCAGAAGTTTAGCAAATATTTTCGGGACGGATTTTTGATGACATTGGTATTGGTTGGAATGTTTGTTTCTCTTTGTATCGGGTAATAGGAAAGATATTGTGTATATTTGAAGGATGGAAAGGCTTCACCCGAATTTTGTCGAAAAGATTCTGTGGGTGAGGCCTTTTATTCTTGACAACAAGTTTTGTTGTGATATAATTTGATAATCAAAGTATTTTTAAAATAAAAAACCAATGACAGGAAGAAGATTATGGTTGGAAAAATATGCGGGACCGGTTCCTTTATTTCGAAACTTGTTTGGGATAATGATAAACTGGCCCAGATGGTGGATACCAATGATGAATGGATACGGGGGCGTACCGGTGTTGCGAGAAGGCACATCGCAGATGAGGGTGAGAATACTGCGCAGATGGCATCCGAAGCTGCGAAGGCCGCAATTATGGATGCAGGTATAGCTGCAGAGGATGTGGAGCTGCTGATTGTAGCAACAATCACATCCAACAGGGATTATGCCTTGTACCGCCTGTGAGGTACAAAAAGAGATAGCAGTGAATGCTACCTGCTTTGACCTGAATGCTGCGTGTACCGGATTTTTGTTTGCGCTGAATACGGCGCAGGCATATATCAGTCAGGGAATATATCAGACAGCCGTTGTAGTCGGGGCGGAGAGCCTTTCCAATCTGACAAACTGGGCGGATCGTTCTACTTGTATCCTGTTTGGAGATGGAGCGGGAGCCGTTGTACTGAAGGCTTCGGAAAAAGGCAGATATGTTCAGGCAACACATTCTGTGGGAGCAAAAGGCGAGGTGCTCACCTGCAGCAGCAGAAATCAGAAAAGATATGAAACGCAGCCCCAGCTTCCGGAGACTTACATGCAGATGGATGGAAAAGAGGTCTTTAAGTTTGCGGTATCAAAGGTTCCGGAGGTAATCAAAGAATTACTGGACAGGGAACAAATGAAAACAGAAGAGATTGATTATTATCTGCTTCATCAGGCAAACGAACGGATTGTGAGATCCGTTGCGAAGAGACTGGGAGAAGATATGAGCAAATTCCCCATCAATATGGAGGAATATGGGAATACCTCTTCCGCGAGCATTCCCATTCTGTTGGATGAGTTACATAAAAAGGTGTGATTCAAAGCGGAAATCGTCTGATCCTTTCCGGATTCGGCGGAGGACTGTCCTATGGGGCAAGCCTCTTACAGTGGTAAGAATATAAATGATACCAGGGTCAAAAAGTGCGTAGCAGTCCGTAGGTATCATGGGGCAAAATACCTTTGCCCCCGACATCTATGAAAATTAGAAATTAAGAAAAAGGAGAAAAATCATGTTAGAAAGAATCAAAGAAATTGTAGCAGAATCATTAGGAGCAGAGGTAAGTGCACTGACAGCGGAGACATCCTTTAAAGAGGATCTGGGAGCGGATTCCCTGGATTTGTTTGAGATGGTGATGGCGTTGGAAGAAGAGTATGACGTGGAAATTCCGACAGACGATCTGGAGAACATTCAGACAATCGGTGATGTAGAGGAATATATCAAGAAACTGCAGTAAGGACTTGTTCAGAAATCAGGAGGCAAAAGGGAATGAAGACGGAAATCACCGAATTACTGGGGATCGAATACCCGATTATTCAGGGTGGTATGGCATGGGTGGCAGAGTATCATCTGGCAGCGGCTGTATCGGAGGCAGGAGGACTTGGACTGATCGGAGCAGCAAGCGCTCCGGCAGAATGGGTGCGGGAGCAGGTGCAGAAAGCAAAAGAACTGACTGATAAGCCATTTGGCGTAAATATTATGCTGATGAGTCCTTATGCCGATGAAGTGGCAAAGGTTATCGTGGAAGAAGGCGTTAAGGTGGTTACTACCGGTGCCGGAAATCCGGAGAAATATATGCCGATGTGGAAAGAAGCCGGAGTAAAGGTGATTCCGGTAGTTGCCTCCGTTGCTCTGGCTAAGCGTATGGAGCGGTGTGGAGCAGATGCCGTGGTAGCAGAGGGAACAGAGTCCGGTGGTCATATCGGAGAGACGACAACGATGGTACTGGTACCTCAGGTTGTGGATGCTGTGAAAATTCCGGTGATTGCAGCAGGCGGAATTGCAGACGGACGGGGAATTGCGGCGGCATTTATGCTGGGAGCGAAAGCGGTCCAGATGGGAACTTGTTTTGTGGTGACCAGGAATCGCAGGTTCATGAAAATTATAAGAATTGTATTGTGAAAGCAAAGGATATTGATACAAAAGTAACCGGACGTACTACAGGACATCCGGTGCGGGCGCTCCGCAATCAGATGACAAAGGAATACCTGAAGAAGGAAGCGGAGGGTGTTCCATTTGAGGAACTTGAGCTTCTGACACTGGGCGGCTTGCGAAGAGCAGTTGTGGACGGAGATGTGACCACAGGAAGCGTAATGGCAGGACAAAGTGCAGGACTTGTGAAGGAACAGATGACCTGTGAACAGTTGATTCAGAAATTGGTGAAAGAGACAGATGAATTGTTGAAAGGAACCGAATCTATGAGTAAGACAGCGTTTATCTTTCCGGGACAGGGCGCACAGAAGGCCGGGATGGGAAAAGATTTTTACGATACTTTTGAGACGGCAAAGACAGTATACGATTCAGCGAGTACGTGGTTGGGACTGGATATGAAAGCCCTCTGTTTTGAAAAAAAATGATAAATTGGATCTGACGGAGTATACTCAGGCGGCACTGGTGACTACGTGTCTGGCAATGGAAAAAGTTGTGGAAGAGAAAGGACTTCACCCCAATGTGACAGCGGGTCTAAGTCTTGGAGAATACTGTGCCATTGAGGCAGCAGGCGGCATGAGCCTGAAAGACGCCATTACTACCGTGCGTAAGAGAGGTATCCTGATGGAGCAGGCTGTTCCGGCAGGACAGGGAAGTATGGCTGCGGTTATGGGCCTGGACGGAGCACAGATTGAGGCAGTGACAGATTCCATACAAGGAGTGAGCATTGCAAATTATAATTGTCCGGGACAGGTTGTGATTACCGGTGCAAAAGCAGCTGTGGAAGATGCATCAAAAAAGTTGAAAGACGCAGGTGCAAGAAAAGTGATTTCGCTGAACGTAAGCGGTCCCTTCCATTCAGCGATGCTTGAAACGGCAGGAGAGGAACTTGCAGGAGAACTTGAAAAAGTAGAATGGTCAGCACTTACAATTCCTTACGTTACCAATGTTACAGGAGAAGATGTGACGGATTCTGCAGAGACGAAGGGGTTGCTGGCAAAGCAGATTTCTTCTTCCGTGCGGTGGCAGCAGAGTGTTGAACACATGATTGCATCCGGGGTGGATACTTTTGTGGAAATCGGACCGGGTAAGACTTAGCCGGATTTATGAGAAAATTAACCGGATGTAAAAGTATATAACATCCAGACCGTAGAAGATGCAGAGAAAGTGATTTCATCAATTCTGAATTAGAGAATGAGGAGCATAAGCATGGCAGATAAGAAAAATAGCAGTCGTGACGGGTGCCTCCAGAGGCATAGGAAGAGCAATTGCTTTGGAACTGGCGAGAACGGGTGCATTTGTCGTTATTAATTATAACGGGTCTAAGGAAAAGCAGAGGAAGTACAGGCTCAGATTGCAGCGGAAGGCGGAGAGTCCATCATCTGGCAGTGTAATGTTGCAGATTATAAGGCCTGCGAAGATTTTTTTGCGCAGGTGATCAAAACATATGGAAAAAGTAGACATTCTTGTCAATAATGCAGGAATTACAAAAGACGGGCTGTTGATGCGGATGAGTGAAGAGGATTTTGACAAAGTCATCCATGTGAATCTGAAGGGAACGTTCAACTGTATCCGCCAGGTATCCCGTCAGATGTTGAAACAACGCAGCGGAAGGATCATTAATATGGCTTCTGTCATTGGTATCTGCGGAAATGCAGGACAGGCAAATTATGCGGCTTCCAAGGCTGGTGTAATCGGTCTTACGAAGTCGGCGGCGAAAGAGCTGGCTTCCCGGGTGTGACAGTCAATGCCATTGCACCGGGTTTTATAGAAACAGATATGACAGATGTGCTTTCCGAACGTGTGAAAGAGAATACTGCCAAAATGATTCCGATGGGAAGTTTTGGAAAACCGGAGGATATCGCTAAGACGGCGGCATTTCTGGCATCAGACGGAGCAAGATACATCACCGGACAAATCCTAAGCGTAGACGGCGGAATGTCGATGTAAGTGCCGGGAGTCAAAACCCCTCGCCGCTTGAATGGAACACGGCGTTCTTGCGGTTTCGGAAACTAAGAACATCTAAGGTTCTTGAATTTTGCTAAAAAGCATGCCCCAAATAAAAAACTCGCTTCGCTCAGACAGTTTTATTTGGGGGCATAACGCAAAATTCAAGAGCCTAAGATGTTCTAAGATTCCTGCAAAGGCAAGAGTGCCGTGTTCCATTCAAGCGGCGAGGGGTTTTGACTCCCGGCTGCAGTACGGTAGGTGGTTTAAGACGGGAAGTTTGTGTGTAATGGTGTGGAAACTTAATTTTCAGAGGTTCAGTGTATTAAAATGTGAATATATAGGTACATCAGGATTGGGGTCGGGGGTTGAGTTTAGTTGGAGGATTGTGAAATTATGAAGAGACGAGTTGTGGTGACGGGACTTGGGGCGATTACGCCGATTGGGAATGATGTGGAATCTTTTTGGAACGGGATTAAGGCCGGGAAGGTTGGAATTGGTGAGATTACGAAGTTTGATACTTCTGAATATAAGGTGAAATTGGCTGCGGAAGTAAAGGGGTTTGTGGCTAAGGAGCATATGGATTTTAAGTCGGCGAAGCGGATGGAGTTGTTTTCGCAGTATGCGGTGGCGGCTTTTTGGAGGCTTTGAAGGATGCCGGAATTGATATGGAGAAAGAAGATCCGTTCCGGGTTGGTGTGATTGTGGGGTCTGGTATAGGTAGTCTGCAGTCTATGGAACGGGAAGAGCAGAGATTGTTGGATAAGGGACCATCCAGGGTGGATCCTTTGCTGGTGCCGAAGATGATTACGAATATGGCGGCGGGAAATGTGTCTATTGCGACAGGAGCCAGAGGAAAAATGTACCAATGTGGTGACGGCATGTGCATCCGGGACCCATTGTATCGGAGATGCGTATCGTGCGATTCAGTATGGGGATGCGGAAGTGATGATCGCAGGTGGTACAGAAGGCTCGGTATGTCCCATTGGGGTGGCAGGGTTTACCAGTCTTACGGCGCTTACGGCAAGTGAAGATCCGATGCGGGCTTCGATTCCTTTTGACAAAGAAAGAAGTGGATTTGTTATGGGAGAGGGCGCCGGAATTGTGATTCTGGAGGAACTGGAACATGCGAAGGCACGCGGCGCCCGGATTCTTGCGGAAGTTGTGGGATATGGCGCTACAGCGGATGCTTATCATATTACGTCTCCGATTGAGGATGGAAGCGGTGCGGCAAGAGCGATGGAGGATGCCATGAAGGAGGCAGGAGTAAGTCCGGAGGATGTGGATTATATCAATGCCCATGGAACCGGTACCCATCACAATGATTTGTTTGAGACGAGAGCAATCAAAGCGGCGTTTGGAGAGGCAGCGAAAAAGGTAAAGATTAATTCTACAAAGTCGATGATCGGACATCTGTTGGGAGCTGCCGGAGGAGTGGAATTCGTTGTGTGCGTAAAGTCCATTCAAGATGGATTTATCCATCAGACGGTGGGAACAACCAGGGCAGACGAGGAACTGGATCTGGATTATGTGATTGGAGCCCGGTTTGTCAGGAGGTTCACTATGCTATGAGTAATTCTCTCGGATTCGGCGGTCATAATGCCACACTGTTAGTTAAGAAGTATGAAGGTTAAAGGAGGAGACGAAGGATGGAATTTGAACAGATTCTGGCATTGATTGATCATGTGTCCGATTCAAAGTTGACTTCTTTTCAGTACGAGACAGAAGATCTGAAACTTTCCATGAAATGTGGAAAAGTGCAGACGATCGCAGTATCGGGTGTGGATATGTCTGCACAGGCAGTGGTTCCTGCAGCAGGTGATATGCCTCTGGCAGGGGGATAGCGGTTGGAACTGCAAACGCTGCACAGAATGGTGAGACAACAGAGCCGAAGGGAAGTCTGGTGAAATCTCCTCTGGTAGGTACCTTTTATGCAGCGCCTTCAGAAGATGCACAGCCTTTTGTGAAGGTGGGCGATCAGGTAAAGAAGGGACAGGTGCTTGCAATCGTGGAAGCGATGAAGCTGATGAACGAGATTGAGAGTGAGTTTGACGGTGAGATTGCAGAAATTTATGTTGCGAATGGGGAAGCCGTTGAGTATGGACAGTCCCTGTTCCGGATTGTATAGGAGGATGGAAGATGAATTGTTTGAATGTGAAGCAGATTGAGAAATCCTGCCGCACCGCCATCCATTTTTGTTGGTGGATTGTATTGAGGATTATGAACCTGGAGTGTTTGCTGTCGGATATAAATGTGTGACCTTCCGCGAGGATTTTTTTCGGGGACATTTTCCCCAGGAGCCGGTAATGCCGGGTGTGTTGATTGTGGAGGCTTTGGCACAGACTGGTGCCGTTGCGATTCTGTCTAAACCGGAAAATAGGGGAAAATCGCTTATTTTGGAGGAATTGACAAATGTCGTTTTAAAGGAAAGGTAGTTCCCGGTGATAAATTGCGTCTGGAAACCAGAATTATCAAACAAAAGGGACCGGTTGGAGTCGGGGAAGCAACAGCGTCCGTGGACGGCAAGGTTGTAGTGAAAGCAGAATTGACATTTATGGTCGGATAAAAGGTGAGAATATGATTCGAAAGTTACTGATCGCCAACAGAGGCGAGATCGCGGTGCGTATTATCCGTGCCTGCAGAGAAATGGGAATTGAGACTGTGGCGGTCTACTCGGAGGCGGATAAGGAGAGTCTGCATACACAGCTTGCAGACGAGGCGGTCTGTATCGGACCGGGACCATCCGCAGAAAGTTATCTGAATATGGAACGAATTATGAGCGCAACGCTTGTATCCGGAGCGGATGCCATTCATCCGGGTTTTGGTTTTCTCTCTGAAAATGCCCGGTTTGCGGAATTCTGTGAGAAATGCAATGTGACATTTGTAGGTCCCGGTTCGGAGATTATCCGTAATCTGGGGAACAAGCAGGTTGCCAGAAATACCATGGTGGCGGCCGGGGTTCCGGTAATTCCGGGAACCAATGAGCCTATTTATGATGTGGAAGCCGGTGCCCGGGAAGCGCAGAAGATCGGGTATCCGGTGATTATAAAGGCGGCTTTGGGCGGCGGCGGCAAAGGGAATGCGTACCGCCTATACGCCGGAGGAATTCGCGCTGGCATTTCAGACGGCCCAGAAAGAGGCACAGATTGCTTTCGGTGACGGAACGATGTATATGGAACACTTTGTGGAACATCCCCGCCATATTGAGTTTCAGATACTGGCTGACAGTCAGGGGCATGTGATTCATCTTGGAGAGCATGATTGTTCCATTCAGAGAAATCACCAGAAGATGATCGAGGAGTCCCCGTCGGTTGTGATATCTGAAGAGCTGCGTCAAAAGATGGGAGAGGCCGCTGTGAAAGCTGCAAAGGCTGCATCTTATGTCAATGCAGGAACCATTGAATTTCTGTTGGAGAAAACGAAACATTCTATTTTATGGAGATGAATACCAGAATTCAGGTGGAACATCCGGTTACTTGAGTGGGTGACAGGGCTGGACCTGATAAAAGAACAGATCAGGATCGCATCGGGTCTGCCTCTTACAATGACACAGGAGGATGTGCAGATTCAGGGGCATGCGATTGAATGCCGCATCAATGCAGAGAATCCGTGGAAGCATTTTCGTCCTTCACCGGGAACGATTACAGGGCTGCATCTGCCGGGCGGACAGGGAATCCGCGTAGATACTGCGATTTATGACGGCTATCAGGTGCCCCCTTATTATGATTCCATGCTGGTAAAGTTGATTGTCCATGGAGAGAACCGGGCGGATGCCATCGCCAAGATGCAAAGTGCCCTGGGTGAAGTGATTATTGAAGGAATTGATACGAATGTGGATTACCAGTTTGAGATTTTGAAAGATCCGGATTATCAGGCGGGTAAGATTGATATAGAGTTCCTGAATACCCATGTGATTGCGGGAGTGAATGTAAATGAAGCTTAAGTCGATGTTTAAAAGAACGGTAAAAGGGACCCGGTTGAAGCGGGTGCTGCCGTGCCGGAGGTTCCGGAAGGACTTCTGAAAAGTGCAATGCGTGTAAATCCGCTGTGTTTGTAGAGGATGTCCGGAAAAATTATTATATTTGTCCCCATTGTCATAATTATTTCCGTGTCCATGCCTACCGCAGGGTGGAGATGATCGCAGACAAGGATAGTTTTGAAGAGTGGGATCAGGGAATCCAGACTGGGAATCCGCTGCATTATAAGGGATATCCGGAAAAAGCTGGATGGTCTTCGCCAAAAGACGAAGCTGGATGAAGCTATTGTGACAGGAAAAGCCTGTATCGATGGAATCCCGGGTGGTTCTTGGCGTCTGTGACGGACGTTTTCTGATGGCGAGCATGGGAGAGGCAGTAGGAGAAGATTGCCAGAGCCGTGGAACGTGCCACAAAAGAACGGCTTCCGGTCATCTTATTTGCCTGTTCCGGCGGTGCCCGTATGCAGGAGGGGATCGTCTCGCTGATGCAGATGGCAAAGACGTCTGCGGCTCTGAAACGCCACAGTGATGCCGGACTTTTGTATATCAGTGTGCTGACGGATCCCACTACGGGAGGCGTGACTGCCAGTTTTGCCATGCTGGGTGATATCATTTGGCAGAGCCCAATGCCTTGATTGGGTTTGCAGGACCAAGGGTAATTGAACAGACCATTGGACAGAAACTGCCGAAAGGATTTCAGCGTTCCGAGTTTTTGCTGGAGCATGGGTTTCTGGATGGAATTGTGGAAAGAGAGAAGATGCGGGAGACGTTGGCTCTCATCCTGCATCAACATCAAAATCAACCGGTAGAAACCAGGGAAGAACTTTCGGCAGATATGGCAAGTCATATTTTGAAGAGGATAAACCCTTAGCGAAGATAGAGGCCTGGGAACATGTTCGGCTTGCAAGAGATAAAGAGCGCCCTACCGGGAAAGAATATATTGATTTGTTATTTACGGATTTTGTAGAAATGCATGGAGACCGATATTATAGAGATGATCCTGCAGTGATTGGAGGAATTGCTTATTTTCATGGACAGCCGGTTACGGTACTGGCTCAGGAAAAAGGTCAGGGAACAAAAAAAGAAACCATTGCCCGGAATTTCGGTATGGTTTCCCCGGATGGCTACCGGAAATCCCTGCGGCTGATGAAGCAGGCAGAGAAGTTTGGACGTCCGGTAATCTGCTTTGTGGATACTCCGGGTGCCTTCTGCGGATTGGAAGCGGAAGAACGGGGGCAGGGAGAGGCAATCGCAAAAATATCTATGAACTGTCCGGACTCAAGGTTCCGGTGCTTTCCATCGTAATCGGAGAAGGGGAAGCGGAGGAGCGCTGGCATTTGCGGTAGCAGATGAAGTGTGGATGATGGAACATGCAATCTATTCGATTCTTTTCTCCGGAGGGATTTGCAACAATCCTGTGGAAGGACAGCAAGCGGGCAAAGGAAGCAGCCGCGATTATGAAATTGACGGCAGCGGATCTGAAGAAGCTTGGTATCGTGGAACATGTGATTCGGGAAAAAGAGCCTCTGAACAGAGGAATATCGGTAATATTGCGAAAAAACTGGATTTGGGCATTGCGGTATTTCTTCGGACATATGGTATGCTTGAGGAAGAAAAAACTTCTGGATCATCGGTATCAGAGATTTCGCAGGATAGGGACGACACGATAGAACTCGAATAAAGCTAAAAAGCGGGAAGCCAGTAGGTATGGCTTCCCGCTTTTCGTGCTGTTATCGGCCCAGCGATAATCATATCCTGCTCTGGCAACCAGAGAGACCTCGTCGGTCAAATTATCCTTTTCAATGGTAGTTTCGTCGACCAAAAACATAAGATTGTGACAGGATTTGCAGATACAGGTCTTTTTTTAAACCGGAGGATCAGATTACTCGTGAACAGCTGGCTGTGATGCTGTACCGTTATGCAAAATAGCTTAAGGCAAAAGACTTGGATGTGGGATGTGAGCTGGGAGACTTTCCGAATGGAGAGTCTGTAAGCGAATATGCAGCGCAACGGAAGAAATTGCACTGTCGGGACTTTAGCGCAGTAAAGATAATATGCCTGCACTACTTGTCCCCATTATTCCAGCAATAGCAACTCCTACGATACAAAAAGAAAACGCTTTTTCTAAATTCCATATCCAATATGCTTGCTGCTAATATACCTGTCCAAGCTCCTGTACCTGGAATTGGAATCGCAACAAATAAGAGCAATGCAGTATAATCCTCGCCCGCCTTTTCCTGCAATTTTTCTCCACTCTTTTCTCCCTTCTTTAAAAAAATGAAAAAATTTTTCCTATGTACTTCTTATTACTTCCCCATATTAACAATTTTCTTGCAAAAATATTATAGGAACAGGGAGCATATTACCTATTATACATATTATGTAAGACGGTATAATCGGTAAACCTATAGCTAATGCAGTGGGTATTGCTAAACGTAACTCTACCAATGGCAACATTGAAATCAGAAAAACAAATAAATATTGTTTTAACATAAAATCCTCCTCAGCTTTTGCGGGTCCCAAAGTCATGCTTTTTCATGAAAGCATGAAACGTATAATCTTTTGACCCTGGTATATAAAATTGATGGTGCAGATTCCGATCAATCAGTCAAAGACCACCGTTTCTTTTTTAAATCCAAAACTTTTCAAGATCCATTTATCCAAATGGTGGGATTCCATTACGGTAATTCTGGAGAAGGATTGACCGCTTTTCGTGATGATAGCACCACGAAAAGATTATATCAGAATAAATAGAAGACAAATACAAAAAGCTGTAAAAATTCACGTTGAGTTTTACAGCTTTTTTGTATATAATATAGATAGCAGAAACAATATGATGATACCAGGACCAAAAGGTTATGCTTTTCATGCTTGCATGAAAAAGCATAACCTTTGGGACCCGTAAAACATGAGAAAGCAGCCCAGAACAGGGCGGATTTCAATGTTTTTAGATTTGCGGGAGCATGAAATGCGAGCAATCCGTGTATCATAGGGGGCAAAATACCTTTGCCCCCCAACATCAACAATATGGAATCAAGAAGGAGTTGAAAGAATATGGCAAATATTTTACCAGTATCTGATTTGAGAAATTACAATGAAGTCCTGAAAAATTGTCGTAAAGGTGAGCCTGTATATCTTACTAAGAATGGCAGGGGACGGTTTGTTGTGCTTGCTATAGAAGATTATGAGCGTGATCGTGCAGAGAAAAAGCTGTTAATGAAGTTGCAGGAGGCAGAGGAGGCAGTCAAAGACGGCGAAGGATGGCTTAGTTTGGACGAATTAAAAGCACTTGTGGGGAGTAAACTATGCTGAAATTACGAATTACCCCATTAGTTGCAACGGTTTAAAAGAAATTCGTGATTATATCGCAGAGGATAATACAGAATATGCAGCAAGGACGATTAAAGAAATTTACGGTAAATTTGAGAATATTCAAATGTTTCCGGGGATAGGTGTAGATCTCTTCAAAAGAGTCAGTTTCCGAACAGATTATAAGTACGCAGTTTGGGAAAATTATGTGATCATTTATAAGGCGGGAGAAGAATATGTTGAGATTTACAGGGTGGTAAATCGGTACCGGGATATTATGAGGATATTTGAAAGCAGGTATTAATGAAAAGTGAAGGAAATTTAGATAATGAGAAATGCATATATTGTATTAGGAAATAGTTTTTCTATTGATTTAGTTCAGAAAATGGGGGAAAATGAGGAAATAGATTTATGAAATGCGGAGTAGTTCGTGTATCATAGGTTTGACCCTAACATCATGTCATTGAAATAATGATACAGAAGATATAAATGTTGGACACAATAATAAGGCTGGATATTAAAACAGGAATGGAGAGAAAAGTATTCATGTCATACAGGACATTTTTATGGATAGAAGACTGTGAAGGTAAGGCAAGTTACATATTTTGGGAGAACTTTATGAAACAACTTTATCCAGAGGTAGTTGTTGAGAGTAAAAGGAATAATAGTGAATTGGTCAAAAGCAGTAAAATCTCTGAAAGATACCGATAATAAATATATAATTGTTTTTGATAATTCTTTTGACAATCTGCAGGTCGTAATGGAACAGAAATTGTTAAAGCATTATGCGGATGGAAAAGATAATGTTCTTCTCATGGATATCATTTGCTTTGAATATATTCTGTTGGAATTTAAAAAGCCTGATTAAATGGATTTATGCATCAAATGATGAATTTTTGGAAAAAAGAGCCAGTTCTATAGCTGCAAGAAAAAAAACTTGTGAGTTCTATTGGTTCCAGTGAACTGAACTATAAAGAGATTCAGGAAATTATGGAATACGACAAGCATATAAAAGAACATAATATTGAACAGTTAGCTGCAAGGCTATTGTTTGATTTGACAAGAAATACAGGATTTGAGGTTTCAAAGGGGCTATTGGTGAATGTTGGGTCAAGTCTTGTTGTGAGTGGGAAAAGCGACAAGAGAATGATATTTGCGGATTGGATGATAACAGGATGTCTGTATTTGATAAAATGAAGAACATTTATGAAGGGACCTCCCTTAAGGAGCAGTTAACAAAAGTTGGATTGGAGGTGTTGTTATGATTACAATTTTAAATCCAGGAAAGACATACCTCAGGATAAAGAATATATAGAATTGAATGATGTGTTTTTTAATCAGAATACAGTAGCCAGACTTGATGAAAGAGCCACTCCAATTGTTGAAGAAATTGATGATTCAAAGCTTCTTGGCAAATATAAGATCCGGTCAAGATTTGATGATGTTACCTTAGATGTTGATCAGCTCTCAGCAGGTTGCAAAACGGTATTAAATGTATTGTATTATCCGGATAAAGTGTTTTGTCTGAAAGAATGTGGCAATAATGCATTAGAGGTATTATATGGTTTCGAAAGCGGTTCCGTCTATAGTGATTATGCATTGATTCCGTTTGAGATGGAAAAGGTTATGGTTCAAACCAAAGACGGAAGCCGGATAATTGATGATTACGAAGAACTAAAGGAGTGGTGGAAGAATGAAGAGTAAACCTGTCGTGATGGATCATTTTTCAACGGTTCATACTTCGTTTATTGTAGATTTTTCATTTACAAATAATATTACAATTTTGACTGGAGATTCCGGAACAGGGAAAACAGCATCCTTTTCGTTTATTAAAGAATGCGCAGCGGTCAATTCCAGTATTCTCTGCCTCAATTATCTTGATTATCAGAGGAATATTAAGGAGATCATAAGCCAGGCAAAGGGAAAGCTGATAGTCATCGATAATGCAGATGTTTTGTTGGATGACGATACAAGAAAATACATTTCATTGGATGATAAGAACCAGTATTTGATTATTGGTAGAAATCCAAAAAATTTGTTTGCTACAAAAAGAGAACTTGTTTGAATTGGTGAGCAAGAAGGTTGGTGAGCAGACAAAATTTTGTATAAAACAATATCTGTGATAGCAGGGTCAGAAGGTTACGCGTTTTATACTTGCATGAAAAAAGCATGATTTTGGGATCTCAACATCATATCTGTAACAGATGATAGTTTATATTCCGATACGTACAAGCAGTCGGAAGTAAAGAAAATCATGGTAAAAAGCTGCTTCTTGTGGTATACTAATCGAAAGCAGCTGTGAAAAGTTAATTGCTTTTTACACCGGGAGAACAGGAGTGGAGATTGTGGATAGCCGGGAAGTGATCAATGATGTGTTGGTTCATCTGTTTAATGAAATCTGGCAGTTGGAAGAAGATGCGATTATTACAGATGAGTTTAAAGATATTACGAATAATGACATGCATATCATCGAGGCAGTAAGTCTGGATGGCGGTAACATGTCATCCATTGCGGCAAAACTGCATATAACGGTAGGATCATTGACGACCTCTATGAATAGTCTGGTAAAAAAGGCTATGTAGAGCGGGAGCGCAGTGAGCGTGACCGACGGGTGGTTTATATCCACCTTACCAGTAAAGGCAGGAGGGCATATCGTCATCATGAAGAATTTCACAATCAGATGACAGACGCTGTTTTGCAGTCTCTGAAGGAAGAAGAAATTCCGGTACTGGTAAAAACACTGTCCGGTCTGTCTGCTTTTTTTGATAAGTACAGATAGAATGATACTACGAGGTTCGCACAGTGCGTAGCAATCCGCAGGTATCATAAGATAAAATAGTATAAAAGCGGGATAATTTTGACTCATGAAGAATAATATAGTATTAATAGGAATGCCGGGTGTGGGAAAAAGCACAATCGGTGTTATTCTGGCAAAGCAGCTTGGTTATGAGTTTGTGGATTCTGATCTGATTATTCAAAGAAAAGAGAACCGCCTGCTGCATGAGATTATAGAACAGGAGGGGTTGACGGATTTATAGAAGTGGAAAATAGTGTCAATGCTTCTCTTTGCGTAGAGAAATCAGTCATCGCCACCGGAGGAAGTGCTGTCTATGGCCGGGAAGCGATGGAGCATTTGAAGAACATTGGGAGAATTGTTTATCTGCAGCTTTCTTATGAAGCTTTGGAGAAGCGTCTTGGTAATCTGAAAGGCCGGGGTGTGGTGCTGCATGACGGACAAACGCTGAAGGACATCTACGAGGAGCGAAGTATGCTTTATAAAAGTATGCAGATATCATTGTAAATGAGGAAGATTTAGATATTGAGAAGACTTTACAGAAAATAATTGAATGTATTACTATTTGACGGAAAAGACGGAAAAAAATTTTTCGGCATTATGTAGAAAAACTTAAATTTTGTTTACAAAATCTTTGGGTTGAGTTAATATATAAGACGAGGGATAATTATTTGGCTCCGTTTGATCGGCTTAAGACTGGGAAATGGAGAAAGAAAAAAAAGGAATCCGGCTATCCTATGAGGGTAAGATAACCGGAGATAATGACGAGGTGGCTCATGGAACAATATGTAATCAGAGGAGGAAATCCTCTTGTTGGCGAGGTGGAGATTGGGGGAGCCAAGAACGCAGCGCTTGCAATATTGACGGCGGCAGTTATGACAGATGAATTTGTTCTGATTGACAATCTGCCGGATGTAAGTGATATTAATGTGCTTCTTGAGGCAATTTCTGTAATCGGAGCAACAGTAGAGCGGATTGACCGTCATACGGTTCGGATCAATGGATCCACCATTGGCTCTGTCAGTGTAGATTATGAATTTATTAAGAAAATTCGTGCCTCTTATTATTTGTTGGGGGCGCTTTTGGGAAAATATAAAAAGGCTGAGGTTCCGCTTCCGGGCGGATGTAATATAGGAAGCAGACCGATTGATCAGCATTTGAAAGGGTTTCGTGCGTTAGGGGCAAAGGTGGATATCCGTCACGGTGCCATTGTTGCTTCCGCAGAAAATTTAAGAGGAAGTCATATCTTTCTGGATATGGTATCTGTAGGTGCCACCATCAATATCATGATGGCAGCAGCTATGGCAAAGGGGAATACGATTATTGAGAATGCGGCACGGGAGCCACATGTAGTTGACGTTGCCAATTTCCTAAACAGTATGGGGGCAAATATTAAAGGTGCAGGTACCGATGTCATCCGTATCCGCGGTGTGGAGTCCCTTCATGGAACGGGTATTCTGTTGTACCTGAATGGATATAAGATCAGCAACCCGACCATCTTAGCACGTATTTCCCGTGAAGAAGTTGAGAATTTCTTCAAAGGCTGCGGTTGGAAGCCATATTTCGTAGAAGGTGACGATCCAATGGAGATGCACCGCAAGATGGCAGAGACGATGGATGCTGCAATCGAGGAAATTAAGATCATTCAGAAAAAATGCCCGTGAAGATAATGATCCTGAAAGACCGGTATGGCCGATGATCGTACTTCGCACACCGAAGGGATGGACAGGTCCGAAGGTTGTAGATGGACAGCAGATTGAAGGCACGTTCCGTGCGCATCAGGTTCCCATGTCCATGGAGAAACCAGAACATCTGGATATGCTCAAAGAGTGGCTGGAAAGCTATCGTCCGGAAGAATTATTTGATGAAAATGGCCGTGCACTTCCGGAAATTACAGAGATGACACCGAAGGGAAATGCACGTATGGGTGCGAATCCTCATGCAAACGGCGGTCTGCTTTTAAAAGATCTGCGTCTGCCTGATTTCCGTACATATGGAATCGAAGTAGAACCCGGTAAGACGAAAGCACAGGATATGATCGAGCTGGGCGGATACATCCGCGACATCTTCAAACTGAATGAAGAAAACAAGAACTTCCGTATCTTTGGACCAGATGAAAGCATGTCCAACCGTCTGTACAAAGTATTTGAGGAGCAGAGCCGTGACTGGAATGCAGGACTGCTGGAAAATGATGATTGCCTGGCAAGAGATGGACGTATTATGGACGGCATGCTGAGTGAGCATATGTGTGAAGGCTGGCTGGAAGGTTATCTGCTGACCGGACGACACGGATTCTTCGCAAGCTATGAAGCTTTCATCCGTATCGTGTTGACTCTATGGCAGCCCAGCATGCAAAATGGCTGAAAGTTTGCAACCAGCTTTCCTGCAGACAGCCGATTGCATCTTTGAACTTTATTCTGACATCAAATGTATGGCAGCAGGACCACAACGGTTTACTCATCAGGATCCTGGATTCCTGGATCACATTGCCAATAAGAAAGCAGACGTAGTACGTATGTATCTTCCGCCGGATACGAACTGTCTGTTATCCTGTTTTGATCACTGCATCAAGAGCAAAAACTATGTCAATGCAATCGTAGCATCCAAGCATCCGAGTTGCCAGTGGCTGTCTATGGAGCAGGCTGTTAAACACTGCACACAGGGTATCGGTATCTGGGAGTGGGCAAGCAATGATGCAGGCGAAGAGCCAGATGTTATCATGGCTGCCTGCGGTGATACACCTACACTTGAGATCATGGCTGCAGTTACTATCCTTCGTGATGAAATGCCGGATCTGAAGATTCGTGTGATCAACGTAGTCGATCTGTTTAAGTTAGAGTCTGATTCCAAGCATCCGCACGGATTGAGCGATCGTGAATATGATGCTTTGTTTACCACAGACAAACCGATCATTTTTGCATTCCACGGATATCACACACTGATCCATGAGCTGACATACAAACGTCATAATACGAATATGTCTGTTCACGGATATCAGGAAGAAGGTACTATTACTACACCATTCGATATGCGTGTACAGAACCAGATTGACCGTTTCAACCTTGTAAAAGATGCCATCATGCATTTTCCACAGCTTGGAAACAAGGGCGCTCATCTGATTCAGAAGATGAATGACAAATTGATCGAACACAAGCAGTATATTGCTGAGTTTGGTCAGGATCTGGAAGAGATCCGAAACTGGGAGTGGCATACCCCGGAAGCTAAATAATTCTGCCGTCACGATTTTTAATTCCAAATACATCATAAAGAAGAGCTGCATCAAATCCCTCCGATGCAGCTCTTCTTTTATACTACTTTTATTCAGACAAATCCCGGCACGGCTGGCTGTCAGAATCCAGCGGATGTTCTGATTCTGAACCGCCGGCGTATCTGTTGATACAGGGGTTTTGTTCCTGTCAGGCAGCGTTTCACATCCTGCGGCACAAAAAGGGGATTTACATAGATTTTGACGGTATCTCCGATCAGGTAATCACCGTCTGTCAGGTCCAGAAGAAGGTGCCCAACACCGATTTTTCCAAGAACCGGAACTTTTGATCATTTATTTCAACATACTTCCCATTGTTTCGGCGGAAGACAAATCTGCGGCAGTTTCGAAGCAATTGAAAGATTACAGATTCCTCCCCGTCTCGCCCACCGATAAATATTCCGTCAGAGTAACCGGATGTTACGACTCCAACTACGGTATCCCTGCGCAGTTTTCTGCGTCCGTCATATCCGATCTCTTCTCCCTTCTTGCGGAAGGATTTCATGTAGACAGCAGCCTCCATCCAGACTGCGCGTTCAACACTGCTGTCGGATGTATTTGGAGAGCATCCTAAAAGCAGAGAACCGATCCGGACGGCATCGCATCCCAGATCCCCGTATTTGAGAAAAGCTTTGCTGGCAGATACATGTGTAATTCCATAGTGAATCCCCATGCTGGACAAAGCATCTTTTGCATGCTCAAATCTTTGGACCTGCTTTTGAATATTTCTGGCATATCTGGAAGAAGCGGTGGCAAAATGTGTATAACACCCTTCGATGTTCATGCCATATGTGCATAACTTGATCTCTTCCAGTGCATTCCAGTGAAATCCATATCTGCCAAGTCCCGTATCAATTGCCAGATGGATCCTTGAATGATTTTGGTACGGGCAGATGCTTCTTTTAAGATATCCGCCTGTTCGGAGCTGCCCAGCATAAAAATAACGTCCTGGATCAGAAGATCGGAGCATTGCTTTATCGATAATTCGGGGTGAGTAGCAGGATGTCCTCTTTGCATCCCAAAGCCCGCAGTTCCATGGCCTCTTTGGCACTTGAAACTCCATAAAAGTCAATCCCGCTTTTTGCAGAATCTCATAGAATATTTTCAGCCCCAATCCGTAACCGTTCTCTTTAATAACAGCGATAATGCGGCTGTCGGTGCGGGCACGGATTTCCCGGACATTGTTCAGGATTGCAGATTCTTTTTATCTTCAGCGTTGCCATATGAGTGCCTCCTTGAAAAAAAATCATTTGTTATGTACTGATGATAGATTATCAGGGAGGTGTTGCCGGAACTTCGCATAAATGTAAACAAGTTGCAAATTTTCCGGAAAGGAAAATCAGGTTTTTTCTTTATAGTTCCAGAACAACAATCGTATATTTGAAAAGTGTGGAAACCATTGGTTCATCACTTTCAGTGTCATAAACGAATGCATTACGAACGGTAGCTTCCTGGGTCTTAAGAATAATATGCCGGTCATCCGGGGTAATACTGATCTCTGATATATTGTCCGGAGTCTGATAGAGCAGCGTACGTCCTGACAGTGTCTGAGGTGTGGAGGAATCTGCATGATAATCATAGAGATAAACCAGAGATTCACCGGAATTTCCGCATTCAATAGTAATCATATGTTTTTCATCGTTAGACAGGACAGATTTGAAATCTTTCTGCACATTCAGCAAGGCGCTGTCTTTGGAAAATGATTCGACCGCCATGTAATCTTTTATACGAAGATTGCTGCCTGTTCCGGTAAGGAACAGAATGGTATTGTCGTAGGCATTGCGGGCACAGATATTATGATTGGTAATTCCAATGTAAGCGAAATCCTCCGGGAGAATTCCATAAGAGTCGAAAAGTTCTATGTCTGCGGGAGTTACTTTTGGGTGGATTTTTCATAAATATAGGGCAGATATTCATCTTTCTGGGTGATCACTGCTCTTGAACCATCGGCATTTGGAAGCACTGTCCGGTAAAAGGAGGAGAATATAAACCATCTTCGTAGAAAAAAACTTCCGGGTCTAAGGTCAGGAGGCAGATCGTTTGTTCTGAGGTTATGTCATAAACAGAAAGCTGTGTAAGGGGCAGTCCTTCTTCCGATAACAGGGTCTTGAAAAACTCTTCAAAAATTCCTGGTTTATAATCCATCATCTCCAGCCGCAGGTAGTCCGGTGCAAACCAGAAAAAAAGCTGCTTCCGTTTTGCGTCCAGATAAAATTAAGCTCCAGGTAAGGGAGGGATTTGGAAATTCCATAAGTTCTCTTGTGGTTTGTTCGGAAACCGTGTGTAGGTAAAGAAGAAGTTTTCCTGTTTCTGGGTTTACGGCATCATACAACACGTATTTTCCGTCAGGGGAAATCTGCATATGGTTGTAATTCAATACGCCGAGACTGGAACATTGGTCGTAAAAACCATAACGGATATCTACCTTGTAGACAACAACCTCTTCCTCGGGCGCTCCATCCAGGGTATAAAGTGTATCATCGTCTCCGGACCAGCCGATCGTAGATGAAAGACCATCGAGATTTCCCGAAAAGTTGGTGGAGGTATACTGGTACTGATACATTTTTTCAGTTCCCAGTCGCTGTCAGAATCAGAATCTTCCGGTACGGAACTTTGACTTTGATCAGAAGGATGATGGTTTTGGTGTAGGTGTGGTAGAGCAGCCGCAAAGCACAGACAGCAAAAGCAGCCAGGGATTGCTTTAAGAATTGTTTTCATCTTCGGTATCCTCCTTATATGACGGAAATGCCGCGGTAAATATTGTGATTTTTCCCGGAATACTTTCCGCTTTTTATGGTACCTTTGTGCTCTTCCATAATCTTCTGACAAATAGAGAGTCCCAGACCGGCGCTTCCAAGTTCCCGGGAGTGCTCTTTATCTATACGGTAAAAAGGATCAAAGATATGTTCCATGGCTTCGGGTGATTCCTTCGCCTTTGTTCATGACCTGTATCACTGCATGACTTCCCTTCAGGCGTGCGCAGGCATGGATGGACTCTTCCGGCATTCCGTATTTGATCGCATTGTCGATAAGATTAATGAATAATTGGCGGATGCGCTCTTCATGTCCTAGAATTCTGACGGAAGTATCGCCTTCTGTCAGAATTCTATTGTTATACCGTCTGGCTTTCGGCATCATGGCGGCGGCAACGGAATTCAGAATGACAGTCAGGTCGATGGGAACAAGCGGTGTGTGAAGTTCTTTATCGGACATTTCCAGAAGTTGTATCACCATCTGGTGCAGACGGGTACTTTCATGTTGAATATGGGTCAGCGCCGTGTGAAACAGGTCCAGATCAGTCAGACCATCCGCTTCAAGAAGCTGTGCGTAACCCTTGATGGTAGTCAGGGGGTTTTCAGTTCATGGGTCACATTGTTGTAGAATTCCTGTTTGCTGTTCAGAAGCTGCAGGATACTGTTGCGGTCTTCCTGGATTTTGACGAACTGATTTTCCATGGTATTGAGCATCAGACTGTAATCTCTGGAAAGCTGTCCAAGTTCATCCTTACGGCCGGTCAGTGACTTTCCGATCAGTTTCCCGGTGCTGATTTTGTTGTTTTTGATCTCAGCAGTAACCCGGGAAGAGATTTTGCTCAATTTCTGAATCGGACCGGTGATACCTGTAAGAGACAAAAGAATAATTCCGGAAATCAGAAGCATAATCAGCAGTGTGATTTCCAGTACCATCCGTGCGATCTGTGTATATTGTTGGTAAAGGCTTGTGTAATCCAGATAATAATTAACAATTCCGATATTTTTTTCCTGCAACATTTAAAGGCATGGTGAACCAGACATCATATTGTCCTTCTGATCCCGCCTGCAGGATATAGGCTGCGCGGCCGTTTACTGCTGTCCGAATGATTCTTTGGAGCAGATATTTCCGTAAAGAGCTTCACGATTTTCCTGCTTTCCGTAACCATAATCAAGGAGCGGTTCTCCTTCTTTGGTAAAAAGAACTAATTGATTCTGACTGGTATTGAAAAGTTCCTCAGCAATTTCATAGGCACATTTTCCGAAGCTCTCTTCATCATTATTTTGTTCCTTCAGCATCAGAAGCTGGCGGACATAAACTTCTGTATTACTCTGCAGCTTCAGCAGATCGGAGGTGATCTGGGATTCAATGTTCCGGTTCATAATCTCAGTCACCAGAAAATATAGAAGAAATCCGCTTAAAGTGACGAGGATCAAAAGCCCGAATGTAAGCTTAAAGCGATTCCATTCCAAAATCTAATTTTCTTTTTGCGGTTCATATTTATACCCCACACCAAATACTGTGATTAATCGGTCTCCAAGATCTAGTTTTTACGCAGTCGTTGGATATGGATATCCACAGTTCGGGTATCTCCCTCAAAGTCATATCCCCAGATTTGATCCAGTAACTGGGAACGTGTGAAGACCTGACGCGGATGTTTGGCAAAGAAAAGAAGAAGTTCAAATTCTTTGGGGGTCAGATCAATTCTTTGATTGTTCCGGGTAACACTCCATTCTTTTCGAAATCATCAGTTCTCCCATAGAGAGAGAGAATGGAGACATCGGGCACGGAAGTTATCGGTCCTATTTTTTCGTAACGGCGCAGGACTGTTTTTACCCGGGCAATTACCTCGCGGAGATCAAAGGGTTTTGTAATATAGTCAGTTTTCATGGCTATTCATGCTTCAGCTCTGCACCGCTTTAACAGCTGGCCTGGCCTTCGGCAACAAAACCAAATGTACCATGCGACGGTCGTTTTGGTCCGTCCATCCCACGTGCCAAGGTGGTTCACCGCCTTACTCATCAACGAGCGCGAAACACCCATGCGCTGCGCACGTGCCCGGCCGTACTGACCTTTGCCGGAAAGGCGCACGATCACACCGGACTCTGCCCGCGGAAAGCGTTCATCCGCCAGCACTTTGCGCAGCTCCGTATTGATGATGCGCGCGATCTGCGCAGTGCTCCGCAAGCCTGTCAATGCGAAATCAGCACAATGTACACGCTTGCTCATCTCGCTTCATTCCTCGCACCTCCTGTTGCTTACTGCTGAACATCGCCAAAAGTTCTTAACGACGTCCATTTCCAAAAACAGTTTAAAAAATAAATTGTTCACTTTTGAACTGTTAAGAATGAACATATTATAGACCGACAAAAACAAAAAAGCAATGACTATTTTGTGAACAGATGCCAAATTATACTTCAGGAAAACCATATAAACGAAAGAAAAAGACCTGCAAAACACAGCGAACCGCATTTGGTGATCTTGAATCAGGCAATGATAAGGTGAAGTAAAAACTTACTTCAGTTCGACCTCAGCGCCAGCCTGGTGAGCTTCGTCTTAAGAGCCTCAGCGTCGTCCTTGGAAACGCCTTCCTTAATGGTCTTCGAAAGTCTTCGTCAACCATAGCCTTAGCTTCCTTCAGGCCCAGGCCGGTAAAGTCCCCAACAACCTTGATAACGTTAATCTTGCGCCGGAGATTTAGAACAACGTCGAACTCGGTCTCTTCAGCAGCCGGAAGCAGCAGCGCCAGCGCCAGCGACCATAACCGGAGCAGCAGCGGAAACGCCGAACCCCTGATAGGCCTCGGGACCCCAGCTCGTTGAGCCGAGAACGGTCATGGACTGATTTCTTCCAACAACCTTATGATATCAGCCATTGTAATA
>VOFB01003451.1_pt1 | contig 33888 bp, 42 predicted proteins | sample 5384141 | NCBI WGS metagenome assembly VOFB01 (sample SAMN12384721, study PRJNA508395) | human gut metagenome | isolation source: healthy gut A | host: Homo sapiens | reverse complement strand
TCTTGGCCGTACCGGTCATGCCGGACAGCTTTTTGTACATGCGGAAGTAGTTCTGGAAGGTGATGGTGGCCAGCGTCTTGCTCTCGGCGGCGATCTTCACGCCCTCCTTGGCCTCAATGGCCTGATGCAGGCCCTCGTTGTAGCGGCGGCCGATCATCAGGCGGCCGGTGAACTCGTCGACGATGATGACCTCGCCGTCCTTGACCACATAGTCGATATCCCGCTGCATGACGCCGTAAGCCTTGATAGCCTGGTCGATGTGGTGGGCCAGGGTCATGTTCTCGGCGGCAGCCAGGTTCTCAATGTGGAAGTAGGCCTCCGCCTTCTTGATGCCGCTGGCCGTCAGGGTGCAGGTCTTGTGCTTTTCGTCCACAACGTAATCGCCGTCGGCCTGCTCGTCGGTGGAGACTTTATCTTCCAGCTCCACCACCACGCTCTTGCGCAGAGTGCGGGCAAAGCGGTCCACCTGGGTGTACAGGCTGGAGGAGTCCTCGCCCTTGCCGGAGATGATCAGCGGGGTACGGGCCTCGTCGATCAGGATGGAGTCCACCTCATCGACGATGGCAAAGGCGTGGCCGCGCTGCACCATCTGCTCCTTGTGCATCACCATGTTGTCGCGGAGGTAGTCGAAGCCGAGCTCGTTATTCGTGCCGTAGGTGATGTCGGCGGCATAGGCGGCACGGCGGGCGTCGCCGTCCATGCCCCTGTGCGATCAGGCCCACGCTCAGGCCCAGCCAACGGTACAGCTTGCCCATCCACTCACTGTCGCGCTTGGCCAGGTAGTCGTTCACCGTCACCACATGGACCCCTTCGCCGGTCAGGGCGTTGAGGTAGGCGGGCAGGGTTGCCACCAGGGTCTTGCCTTCGCCGGTCTGCATCTCGGCAATGGAGCCGCGGTGCAGGGCAATGCCGCCCATGATCTGCACAGGGAAGTGCTTCATGCCCAGCACACGCCATGCAGCCTCGCGGCAGACAGCAAAGGCATCGGGCAGAATATCATCCAGCGTTTTGCCGTCGGCCAGCTTCTGCTTCAGTCAGGAGTCTGGGCCTGCAGCTCTGCGTCGGAAAGCGGGGGATATTTGGTTCCAGTGCCAGCACCTTTTTGACAATGGGATTGATCTTTTTCAGCTCCCGGTCAGAGAAGCTGCCAAAGAGTTTTTCAGCAAGGGACATTGTTACACCTCATACAATAGAATCAGGACGCACACACGTCCGGAAAGGCACATCAATACAATCTATATGATACACCAAAGCAGCAGGGGCGTCAAATCTGCAAGGCTAGTTTAGCCGCTTTTTGCATGAACTTTCTGTAAAAAGATGCTGCCGGGGCGTTCATAAACGCAAAAACCACCCGTGATGCAGCCATCACAGGTGGTCGGTTTTGCATTATAAGCTCTCCAGCAGATCCGGCAGCAGGGCTAGGTCGTCGATGACATGGAGGCAGGCAGCTTCCAGCAGCGCGCGGGACTGGTGCCCGCCGGTGTACAGCACACACTTGGCGCCAATGGCGGAGGCCACTTCGGCATCATGCTGGGTGTCGCCGATCATCACGCAGTGGGCCGGGTCGATGCCGGTGCGGCGCAGATAGTCGGTGCCAAGCTGCACCTTGCTTACGCCGTAGATGTCCGCAAGGCCGAGCAACTCGGTAAAAAAGCCCTGCAGACCCCGCGCGGCTACCTGCTCGATCAGGTAGTCCCGGCGGGAGGCGGAAAGTACAGCCTGTTTCCAGCCGCGGCGGGCCAGCTCGGTGAGGGTGTCCACGGCGTGGGCCATCACCGGGCAGGCGTCCACCCCGGCATTGTAGTGCGCCATAAAGTGCTCTGCCAGCATGGGGTAGGGGTGCCGGGAAAAGTCAAACCCGGCAAGGCGGTAGTAGTCCTCAATGGGGAAGCGGAACAGCTCCCGGTACTGGGCCAGATCATACCGCTGCGGGTAGCCGTGGCTTTCCAGCATCCAGTTCAGGCACCCGTGGGTAAAATCCACATCGTCCATCAGGGTGCCGTTCCAGTCCCAGAAAATCATACCATTTGGCTGCATGGGGCCCTCCTGCGGCAAAGCCGCTTATTCCGCCCCAAAGATCTGGCTCAGAGCGGTATTGCTTTCAATGATCTTCACCAGCAGCACGCCCAGCACGGTGCAGCTGATCAGCTCGCCGATGCCCACCGAGATGCCGTTGGTGATGCAGGCCAGCCACAGCGGAGCGGAGGAAGAAGGGTCCGGGAACATGACGGCGATCTCAATGCCGATGATCACAGCGTTGAACAGCACCGGGGGCAGGCTGGCAGCCAGGGCCAGGCCCTTGAAGCGGATGTTCCGCAGCCGGTAGGTGACCAGGCAGGCCAGCAGGGTGGCCAGAGTGCCAAAGATCACGTCCACGATGGTGGAGCCCAGCAGGTTTGCCAAAAAGCAGCCCAGCACCACACCCAGGATGTACTCGGTGCCAAACACCGGCAGCAGGCACAGAGCCTCGGCCACACGGACCTGCACAGCCCCGTAGGAAAGGGGCTGCAGCGCCAGGCACAGCACGACGTAGAGGGCGGCCACCAGGCCGCAGCGCACCAATTTACGGATGGAAGGATTCTGATTCATGATAATACTCCAGCGGGATGATTTTGACCGCACAGGGCCGCCAGCCCCTGTGGGTTTGGCCCGGCATGGTTCGAGACACACCGGGGAGCCTAAAATCCTAAGTTGCTCTAAAGGAACTGCGCAAAAAAGCACAGCAAAGAATGCAGTATAGCATAATTTTTGGCAGATTGCAACGGGAGTATAGCATAAATTGGCACGGAATGCAACAAAAATGCCATTGCATCATGCAATGGCATTGAAATGTTACCCTCTGGGGTGGCCGGTGTACACCAGAGCCACAGTGTCGGGGCCGGTGTTGGCCGACACCACGCCGCCCAGCTCAAACACCACCAGCGGAGCCTTGCCAAAGGCCTTGCGGCAGGCCTTTTCCAGGTCCTCGGCCTGCTTGATGTTGGTGTGGCCGATCATATAGTCAAAGTTCTCCACGCCGTCGGCGCGCTTTTTGCACAGCTCGATCATAGCGGGCACGACCTTGTCGTCGCCGCGCACCTTGCTCTCCACCTTGGTCTTGCCGTCAATCAGGGTAATGATGGGGCGCACGCCCATCAGCTCGCCCATGACGGCAGCCGCAGCGGAGATGCGGCCGCTCTTTTTTCATCTGCTTCAGGCTGTAGGGTCCCAGGATGATCTCCATGCAGTTCATCTGCTTTTCAAACTCCTGGATCACATGGCTGATCTCGGCACCGTTCTTCAGCTTGCGGGCCATCTCGCACAGATACCAGCCGAACACCATAGAATAGGTGTGAGAATCCAGCAGGTGGATCTTCATGTGATGCTCCGGGCGCTCTTCCCGCAGCATGCCCTGTGCCATGAGTGCGTTGTTGTAGGTGGAAGAGCCGGATTTGTTGATGGGTACATGGATGACATCGGTATAGCCCTCGTCCACGTACTGGCAGTATTTTTCGCAGAACTGGATGGGGGTGATGGCGGCAGTGGAGGGCACCCCCTTGGACAGACGCATCTTATCGTAAAATTCGGTGTTGGTGCAGCTTTCACGCTCCACGTAGTCCACATTGTCCAGCAGGATGTGGAAGCTCATGATGTCGATGCCGTATTTTTCGGCCATCTCCTGCGGGATATCGCAGGAGGAATCGGTCAGGATCGCAATCTTGCTCATAGTCACCTCATTTCCATTCGTAGTCTCGTAAGTGTCCGTGGTCCAAAAGCTCCGGAAAGTCCCACTGGCGCAGCACTTCATACACGCCCACGGCCACGCTGTTGGAAAGGTTCAGGCTGCGGCAGGTGTCGCGCATGGGCATTCGGATGCAGTGCTCCTGATTGGCGGCAAGCAAGGCTTCGGGCAGGCCGGCGTCCTCCCGCCCGAACACGAGGTACGCCCCGTCCGGGTAGGCCACGTCGGTGTAGCGCTGCGGTGCCTTGGTGGTAAAATAGTAGTAGGGGCCGTTGTTTTTGGCAAAGAAGTCATCCAGCCCGTCATAGTAGCTGATGTCGAGATAGTGCCAGTAATCCAGACCCGCATGCTTGAGTTTTTTGTCGTCGATGGCAAAGCCCATGGGGCCTACCAAATGCAGCCGACAGGCCGTGCAGGCGCAGGTACGGGCCACATTGCCGGTGTTCTGCGGGATGCGCGGCTCCACCAGAACGATGTTCAAGGTTGGCTTTTCACTCATCTGCGGTCCTCCGTTAAAAGTCCCGGGGCCGGGCAGAGCCGCGGCAGCAGGGGCTCGAACCAGACACCGTACCGGGTGTCCTGATCGGCGGGGGTCTGCTGAATGGCCAGCGAGACGAACTCGGCGGCGTTGTCGGCAGCGGCGCTCAGGGCGTTGCCCTGGATCAGGGAGCCAATGAGCACGGCACCGTACAGGTCACCCGTGCCCGGGAAGCTGCGGCTGATGTGCAGTTTCTTGACCAGAAAGCGGTCAGAGCCGCTGCCTGCGCAGCCGATGTACTTGCCCAGTGCGAGGCCGGTGACGACAGCCCTGGGGGCCAGAGCCGTCAGCTCGTCAGCCAGTGCCTGGGCGGCTGCGTCATCCAGTGGATCATCCACGGGAGTACGCTGCAGCAAAAGCTGCGCCTCGGTGTAGTTGGGCAGGATCAGGTTGGCCGACCGGCACAGCGGCCGGATGCGGCCGATGAGGGAAGGGGTGACGGTGGAATAGGCCTTGCCGTTGTCGCCCATCACCGGGTCCACCACCTTGTGGGCCGACGGCCACAGAGCAAAGGCTTTTTCGGCCAGTGCCACCTGATCCTCACCGCCCAGATAGCCGGTATAGATGCAGTCAAACTCCAGGCCCAGTGCATGGTAATGCTCCAGAGCGGCCTCGCCGTAGGCGCAGCCGTCCAGCCGTGCCGGTGTGCCCAGCCCGCCCGTGTGGGTGGAGAGCACCACCGTGGGCAGAGCCACAGGCTGGCACGCCATGATCGACAGCACCGGCAGAATGACCGCCAGACTGCACCGGCCCACGCCGGACAGATCATGGATGCAGAGAATCTTTTTGGGTTCAACAGGTTTTATCAAATAAGGAACCTCCTTACTTTGTACGGGTCCAATGCAGGCAGAATGCCGCCAAAAGGCAGAACTGCCTGAAACACCATGCTACAGTATACCACAACTTTCTGCACAAAAAAAAAGCGCATACCGGATTCTTTACAGGAAATACTAGCCAAAGCGGGCCCGCACAGCGGGCAGGGAAAGGAGTGTTTGCAATGAAACACAGCAGCAAATCAGGGAGCGTCCGGGATGCTGCTTGGCATGGCCGCGGGGGCGGCACTGGGTGCCGTGGGCGTGATGGCTGCCACCCAGAACCAGCGCCAGCTGCGCCGTACCACCCGCAAGGTGGTGAAGGGCGCAGAGAACGCTGTGCTGCAGCTGGACCGCATAGTCGGCGACTTTGTAGGAAAAGCACATGGACAGCTGAACCAAAAACAACGCCGTTCCCACTGCGGGAACGGCGTTATGCATTGCGAAACCTTACTTATTCCAGATGCACATCCGGGCACTGGTGTTGATCTCGCCCAGGAGCTCAGGTCCATCTGAATGTTGCAGGTCACAAGGACCGATTTGTTCACATCGCTGCCGGTGAGCACCGAGGCGGGCAGGTTCTTGATGGTGAGCACCGCCGTGGCCTTGTTGAAATCACCGGTCAGTGTGCCGTCGTAGGTCACATCGCCGATGGTCAGGCCGGACAGATAGCCGGTGACACCCAGCTTGGATACCTGCATGACCGGCAAGGTCAGGGTGTAAGTGCCGTTGGCCTGCCGGGTGAGGGAAGCCTCCCGGCTGGTGTCGATGCCGGAATTGGCCATGGACTCCTTGTCGGAGCCGGTTTTCCAGAACTTGACGCCCACCCGGAGCTTGGGGCAGCCCCGGCGCTCAGCGCCAGAGTGCACAGCAGCAGCACCGAGAGAGCAGGACCGTACCGGCACGCTTGAAGAAGTTGTCATAAAATATCAGCCTTTCCTGCCGCAGGAAGCGGCAATGACAGAATCACATGGTTTGTCACCGCAAATATAGCAGACTCCGGCAAAAAAAGTCAATCCAGGCTTTGTGAATGCTTTCACAAAAATTTCACATAAGCACATTCACGAAGAAAAAACGCGGGCGAAGACGTCCCACAAAAAAGCCGCCTCCCGGCAAACGGGAGACGGCAGAAATGCCTCAGACGGAAAGCAGCTTACAGCTCAAAGTCGGGGTCGTCCTTCAGCACGTGGATGTTGGTCATGAAGGGGCTCTGCTCGGGATCGGTGGAAGGGAGCCTCCTTGATGTACTTGTTCAGTGCGACAGCAGTCTGGGTGGGGTCCGCGATGGTGCCGGCGCCGCCGATGCAGCCGCCGGGGCAGCCCATGCCTTCCAGAAGGTAGCCGTTGTACTTGCCGGCCTTGGCCAGCATCAGCAGCTTCTTGCACTCGGCGAGGCCCTGAGCCGACGCGATCTTCACGTCCATATCGGGGTGCCACTCCTTGACCTTGTCGGCGACAGCCTTGGCGACACCGCCGGACTGTGCGAAGCCGCGGCCTGCGCCGGAAGCGTGGATCAGATCGATCTCATTGGGATCAACTTCGAGTGGGTGGCCGCGTCGATGTCCTTGGCCTCGATGATGCCAGCCAGCTCCTCGAAGGTCAGCACGAAGTCCACATCAGAGCGCATCGTGCGGCGGGAGGCTTCCAGCTTCTTGGCGGCGCAGGGTCCGATGAAGCACATACGGGCCTCGGGTCGGCCTGCTTCATCATGCGGGCAGTAAAGACCATGGGGGTCATGGTCATGGAGATGTTTTTTGCAAGGTCGGGGAAAGCGGTCTTTGCCATCATGCTCCATGCCGGGCAGCAGGAGGTAGCCATAAAGTTCAGCTTGTTGGGGACCTCTTCCAGGAAGTCGTGGGCCTCATCCACCGTACACAGGTCAGCACCAATGGCGACCTCCACGACGTCGTGGAAGCCCAGAGCTTTCAGCGCAGCTTTCAGCTTGCCGGTGGAGGCCAGGCCGGGGAACTGGTTGATGAAGGCGGGAGCGACGAGGGCGTAGATGCGGTCGCCGCGGTTGAAGCCCTGAATGAGCTGGTAGATCTGGCCCTTGTCGGCAATGGCACCGAAGGGGCAGTTGACCAGACACTGGCCGCAGGACACGCACTTGCTGTAATCAATTTCCGCGCGGCCCAGCTCATCGGAGTGGATGGCACCCATGCCGCAGGCAGCGGCGCAGGGACGCTCGGTCTTGACGATGGCGTTGTAGGGGCAGACGCCGACGCAGCGGCCGCACTTGATGCACTTTTCCTGGTCGATGATGGAACGGCCGCTCTCCCAGGTGATAGCCTTCTTGGGGCACACTTCCATACAGGGGTGTGCGAGGCAGCCCTGGCACAGGTCGGAGACCTTGACCAGCTTCTCGGGGCAGCGGTTGCAGGCAAACTTGATGACGTTTACCAGCGGGGGGTCGTAATACTTATCGGCGATGGAAGCGTCCTCCAGACCGGAAACGACGCTGTTGTGCTCGTCCATGCGGCGGGTGGGCAGGCCCATGGCCAGACGAACGCGCTCCTCGACGATGGCGCGCTCGAGGAAGATGTCCTTGCGGAGCTTGCCTTCCTCACCGGGGATGATGGTGTAAGGGATCTTGCGCATCAGGTGGTTGGCCTGTTCGCCCTTGACGTTGGCGTAGGCCATCCGTGCCACCTCGGTAAAGACCTGGCGGCGGATCTGGATGACCGTCGTGTTGATTCCTCTGAAACTCATTCCAATCTCTCCTTGCTCTGCAGTGAACAACAAAAATGCATCGTTTGCCCTGTCGCCGGACGGCCCGGAGCACACGGCATCCCACGGGAACGTTTGGTACGGCACCACTGCAAACGGTGCCACGCCCCGGATATTCCATCCTCATTTTAGCATAAAGATTCGCTCATGAAAAGAGAAACCGCAAAATTCGTTAAAGAAATCGCAAATGGATAAAAATGTAAATAAATTTCACTTTAAAATTTCAGCAAAGTGTTGCACGCACCCGTTCGCCGTCGTACTGGCCCAGCCGGACATGGACGATCTCGCCGCTCTTATGGCCCGGGGCCGAGACCACGACGGGAACATACAGCCGGGTGTAGCCGGTGAAGAGGGTGCCGGACAGCGGCGTTTCCAGCAGCACGTCATCCTCGGTGCCCTCGTGGGCGGCCAGCACCTCGCAGCGCACCTGCTCGGCAAGGGCGTTCATCTCCCGGCTGCGGGCCTGCTTTTCGCGCTCATGGACCTGATCGGGGAAGTCGTAGGCGGGGGTGCCGCTGCGGCGGGAGTAGGGGAAGACGTGGACTTTCAGGAAGCCGATCTCCTTCAGGAACGCGCAGCTCTCCCGGAAATCTTCGGGCGTCTCGCCGGGGAAGCCGCAGATGCAGTCGGTGGTGAAGCTGACCGGGCGGTCGCCGTAGGCCGCGCGGATCTGGTCCACCACCTGCGCATACTGCTCGGCGGTATAGACGCGGCGCATCCGGCGCAGGGTGGCGCTGCAGCCGCTCTGCAGGCTCAGATGGTACTGGGGGCAGAGCTTGTTCACTGCCGCCAGCCGGGTGATGAACTCCGGGGTGAGCATGTCCGGGTCCAGGCTGCCCAGACGGATGCGCTCGATGCCCTCCACCTGAGCACATTTCTCCACAAGCTCCACCAGATTGGTGCCGGTGTCCAGCCCGTAGCTGGGCAGGGAGATGGCGCTGAGCACCACTTCCCGGTAGCCGGAAGCGGCCAGCTGGCGCAGCTCGGCGAGAATGCTCTCTTCCGAGCGGCTGCGCACCGGGCCGCGGGCGCGGGGGATGACGCAGTAGGCGCACTGACGGTTGCAGCCGTCCTCTACTTTGATGAAGGCGCGGGTGTGGGTCTCGAACCGCTCCACAGGCAGTTCCTCAAATTTTTCGCCGCGCTGGTGGGGCGTGATGGCAACGATGCGCTCGTGGCCGTCCAGCAGCTTTTGCACATTGTCCAGGATGGCTTTGCGGTCGCCGTTGCCGCAGACCAGGTCGGCCTCCATGAACTGCGCCGCCTCCTCGGGGAAAGCCTGCGGATAGCAGCCGGTGAGGACCGTGACGGCGCCGGGGTTCTCCCGCTTGGCCCGGCGGAGCCACTTGCGGCTCTTCTGGTCGCCAAAATTGGTCACGGTGCAGCTGTTGACCACGAATACGTCCGCCGGTTCGCCTTCCTGCACGATGGTAAAGCCGTTGGAACGGAACATCTGCTCCAGGGCGCCGGTCTCGTTCAGGTTGACCTTGCAGCCCAGTGTATAAAAAAACAAACTCGCATGAGGGATTATCCTTTCGACAAAAGTGAGTTCAGAAAATTGCAGTATTATTCATTATATAACAGAGCGGCCCCACAGTGCAAGAGCGGATTTTGCCCGGCAGCACGTTCCAGCGCACAAAAACGGGATTTAACAACGGGGCATTTGCGGGCAGTCTGCCGCATACATTGCAGCAGACGAGATCGTGCGGGGAGGGACCGGGATGGAACGGAGAAATCTGGCATTGCTGTGCGCGGGGTCCTGTGCTTCTGGCTGTTTGCGCTGGCCTTCGGCACGGCAGAGGGCAGGGGCGTTGCGGTGCAGGCAGAACTGCCCACAGCGGCCCCGGCGGCGGTGGAAGATGTCCCGGTGGTGGACGCTGCGGCGCAGCCGCAGCTGAGCCTGAACTGCCGGGCGGCCATTCTGGTGGATCAGGACACCGGCACGGTGCTGTACGAAAAAAACGCCGACCAGCAGATGCCCATTGCGTCCATCACCAAGGTGATGACCCTGCTGCTGACCTTTGAAGCCATCCACAACGGGCAGCTCACACTGGAAACAACGGTGCCGGTGAGCGAGCACGCCTACCATATGGGCGGCAGTCAGATCTGGCTGGAACCCGGGGAGCAGTTCACGCTGGATGAGATGATCAAGGCCATCTGCGTGTCCTCGGCCAATGACGCCGCCGTGGCAGTGGCCGAGCTGGTGGGCGGCAGTGAGCCGGCCTTCGTGGAGCAGATGAATGCCCGGGCCGCCTCGCTGGGGATGGAGCAGACGTCTTTCCGCAACGCCTGCGGGCTGGATACCGAAGGACACCTTTCCACCGCCCGGGACGTGGCGGTGATGAGCTGCCAGATCCTGAACACCTGCCCGGAGGTGCTGCACTATACCGGCATCTGGACCGATACCCTGCGGGGCGGGGCCACCCAGCTGGTGAACACCAACAAACTGCTGCACCGCTACAACGGCATCACCGGCCTCAAGACCGGCACCACCGGCGGGGCTGGGGTGTGCATCAGCGCCAGTGCCGCCCGCGACGGCCTGCGGCTGGTGGCGGTGATCCTGGGGGCACCCTCCAGCAAGGACCGGTTTGAAGCCGCCGCCGCCCTGCTGGACTATGGCTTCGGGGGCTGGCAGGCCGCCCCGCTGCCGGCACCGGAGGTCCAGCCCTTACAATTAAAGGTAAAGGGCAGTGCAGAGGACAGCGTGCCGCTGGATTATTCCGCTCTGCCGCAGACCGTTCTGCTGCCCCGGGAGGGCACGGCGGCGCTGACCGCGCAGGCCAGCCTGCCCCAGCAGCTGGAAGCCCCGGTGGAAAAGGGCCAGACGGTGGGCACCGTGCAGGTGTACCACGGCGAGACTCTGCTGGGCGAATACGAGGTGAAAGCGGCCGCCGACGCGCCCCGTATGGACTTTGGCACCGCATTCAGCCTGCTGTGGGGCAGCCTGACCGGCTGAAAAACCGAAACATACGCTTCAGCGCACAAAAGCGAAAACGGCCCCGCGCGCAGAAACTGTCTGCCTGAACAAATCTGGATGAAGAAACAAAACAACACTATTAAAATTGTATGAAATCCAAGGATTTTGGCCTTGACTTTGCCCGATGGGAACGGTACACTTATACCAAGATAATTTCCTCGCAGGGCAAAGTGCCCGGCAAATCGTTTGGAGGTTTTCGAATACAATGAGTGTTGCACTGAACACGAAGCACCTCTCCGGCTTTATCAACGAAGAGGAATACAAAGCCATCTACCCGCAGGTAGAGGCCGCGCACAAGATGCTGGAAGCCAAGAACGGCCCCGGCAGCGATTTCCTGGGCTGGATGTATCTGCCCCGTGAGTACGATAAGGACGAGTTCGAGCGCATCAAGGAAGCAGCCGCTGCCAAGATCCGTGAGGATTCCGACGTTCTGGTGGTCGCCGGCATCGGCGGCAGCTATCTGGGTGCACGCGCTGTGATCGAAGCCGTCAAGGGGATGTACCACAACGAGCTGGACAACGGCCTGAAGATCTACTTCTGCGGCAACAGCATCAGCCCCACGTATCTGAATGACATCATCGCGCTGTGCAAGGGCAAGCGCTTCTCCATCAACGTCATCTCCAAGTCCGGCACCACCACCGAGACCTCCCTGGCATTCCGCGTGCTGCGCAGGCTGCTGGAAGATGAGATGGGCGTGGAAGAGGCCAACAAGCGCATTTATGCGACCACTGACCGCGCCAAGGGCACCCTCAAGCAGCTGGCTGACGCCCAGGGCTGGCCCACGTTTGTCGTCCCCGACGATGTCGGCGGCCGCTACTCCGTCCTTTCCGCGGTCGGCCTGCTGCCCATCGCTGCTGCCGGAATCAGCATCGACGACGTCATGAAGGGCGCAGCCGACGCGATGGAGCGCTTCTCCGTGCTCAGCCCCGACAACGACGCTTACAAGTATGCGGCCATCCGCAACATCCTGTACCGTAAGGGCAAGAGCATCGAGATCCTCGAGTGCTATGAGCCGAACTTCACCCTCATGAACGAGTGGTACAAGCAGCTGTTCGGTGAGAGCGAGGGCAAGGACAACAAGGGTCTGTTCCCCGCAAGCTGCATCTTCTCCACCGACCTGCACTCCATGGGCCAGTTCATCCAGGAAGGCTCCCGCACCATGTTCGAGACCATCGTGGACGTCAAGAAGCCCGCACAGGACCTCTTCATCGACAAGCTGGAGGGCAACTTCGACGGCCTGAACTTCCTGGCTGACCAGAACATGAGCGTGGTCAACCGCAAGGCTATGGAAGGCACCATCCTCGCTCACACCGACGGCGGCGTGCCGGAGGTGGTCATCGGAGGTGGACGACCTGTCCGCTTATAATGTGGGCTACCTCATCTACTTCTTCTGGCGTGCCTGTGCCTGCAGCGGCTATCTGCTGGGTGTGAATCCCTTCAACCAGCCGGGTGTGGAAAGCTACAAGAAGAACATGTTTGCGCTGCTGGGCAAGCCGGGCTACGAAGGCCTGACCGCCGAGCTGGAAGCAAAGCTGAAGTAAATCATAAAAATGATCTCCCGCCGCACGAGGCGTGGAAAATACAGGAGGACTGAACTATGATTAAACTGATTGTTGGTACCAAGGGCTCCGGCAAGACCAAGGCTATGATCGACCAGATCAATGATTCGGTCAAGACCTCCAAGGGCAACGTGGTCGTCGTTGAAAAAGGCATGAAGCTGACCTACGACATCGCTCCCGCTGCTCGTCTGATCGACCTGGACGAGTACAAGGTCTCCGGCGGCGAGATGCTGTACGGCTTTGTGGCCGGCCTGCTGGCAAGCAATTATGACATCACCGACCTGTACATCGACGGCATCCTGAAGGTGCTGGATCACGACATCAACCGTCTGGGCGTTGTTCTGGACGAGATCGCTGCCATTGCCGGCGACTCCGTCAAGGTCACCGTCACTGTCAGCGCTGATGAGGCTGCTCTGCCCCACAACGTGAAGAAGTACCTGTAAGTTCCGAACGGTAGGTGAACTTACAACAGGCAGGAAACCGGAGAATTTGAAATTTTTTCGGTTTTCTGCCTGTTTTGGTGTTGACAAAGGCCTTTGTTGGCGCTATACTAACAAAGCAGCCTTTTAGAGGTGTACTATGCAATTTGACCTGAGAAAGTTTATCACAGCCGGCAGGCAACCCTATCATGCAGAGTTTCAGTGTGATTTGTCTGCAAAGGATTTTGCCGGTGCAAGGATCCCTCAGCCGGTCACTGCGGTGTTTGACGCGGAGACGGACGGCGAGGAGGTCCGGATGACGCTGCGGGCAAACGCATCGGTGCACGGAGAGTGCGCCCGCTGCCTCGACCCGGTCATTCGGGAGGAGACGGTCGATACGGAGTGGACCGTCAAAGGAACGGGATCTGGATGACCCGGATTTCGAGCTTCCGCTGGATGAAAAAGGGCATTTGGATGTGGATGAGTGGCTCAGCCAGGAGTTCATGTTCCAGATCCCCACGGTGCTGCTTTGCAGCCCCGACTGCGCCGGACTTTGTCCCCGCAGTGCGGCAAAAAGAAAGCGGAGTGCACCTGCCAACCGGCAGAACCGACCGAAGCTCCCCGTAGACACAAGGCTCGCAATCCTTAAATCACTGCTGAACTGATAAACCCATCAAGGAGGTGCAAAAATATGGCAGTACCTAAGAGACATCTTTCCAAGGCCCGCCGCGACAAGCGTCGCAGCAATGTTTGGAAGCTGGAGGCCCCCGCACTGGTCAAGTGCAGCAACTGCGGCTCTCTGAAGCTCCCCCACCAGGCATGTGGCAACTGCGGTTACTACAAGGGCGAGGAAGTCATCAAGAAGGCCTAATTTGCGCGTAATTGGTGGCATAATGGTGTTATGTACAGAAGGGGAGGGCGCGATGCCTTCCCCTTCTTGTTCTGTCTGAACAAAGGAGGTGGATGCGTTGGCGATCAAAATCGAGCGTGTGGAACCGGGCAGCGAAGCCGAGGCGCTGGGCCTTGCGCCCGGTGACGAGCTGCTGGCTGTGGATGAAAACGAGCTGAACGACTCGCTGGATTACGATTTTTATACCGACAGCTCCAGCTTTCACCTGAAAGCAAAGGTGGCCGACGGCATCCGCGAGTGGGATGTGCAGCGCACGGAGCGCGGCCCCTTCGGCTGCGATTTCTCCACCTATCTGGGCGACCAGAAGCACTCCTGCTCCAACCACTGTATGTTCTGCTTCATCGACCAGCTGCCTCCGGGGATGCGTGAGAGCCTCTACTTCAAGGACGACGACGAGCGCCTGTCCTTTTTGTTCGGCAACTATATCACCATGACCAACATGCAGGACCACGAGATCGACCGCATCATCAAGATGCATATCTCGCCCATCAACATTTCGGTCCACACCACCAATCCCCAGCTCCGCGTGCGGATGCTGGCGAATAAACGGGGCGGCGAGGTGCTCAAGTACCTGCCCCGGCTGGTGGAGGGCGGCATCGCCGTCAACTGCCAGCTGGTGCTCTGCCGGGGCATCAACGACGGCGACGAGCTCCGCCGCACCCTCACCGACCTGCTGGAGCTGACCCCGATGGTGCAGAGCGTGGCGGCAGTCCCCTGCGGCGTGACGGACTACCGCCAGAACCTCTTCAAGCAGACGCCCTACGACGCCGAGACCAGCGCCGCCGTCATCGACATCATGGAAGAGTTCGGCGACGAGTGCAAGCGCCGCCACGGCAAGCGCATCATCTACCCCAGCGATGAGTGGTACCTCAAGGCCGGCCGCCCCATCCCGGAGCCGGAGTTCTATGAGGACTACGACCAGCTGGAAAATGGCGTGGGCATGATGAGCCTCTTCCGGGAGGAATTTCTGGCTGAGCTGGAAAAGCCCCACCGCATCTATGGCACCAAAAAGATGGATGTCGTCACCGGGACCATGGCCGCCCCCTCATCACCGAGATGATGGACGAGCTCCACCGCCAGTACCCCATGATCGAGGTCACGGTGCACCCCATCCAGAACAAATTCTTCGGCGGCAACGTGGGCGTGGCGGGCCTCGTCACGGCCACCGACATCATCGCCCAGTGCGAGGGCAAGCTGACCAGCGGGACGCTGGGCGTGCCCGCCGTGATGCTGCGGGAAGAAAAAGATACCTTTTTGGACGATGTGACGATCACCCAGCTGGGCGAGCGTCTGGGCGTGAAGGTCGAGGTGCTGCCCGTGGGCGGCGGCGACGAGGCCCGCGCCCTGCTGCGCAGCGGACTGCACATCGCAAGAAGAAAGCGATAAAAAAGAACCCTCTCCGTCATCGCTGCGCAATGCCGCCTCTCCCGAAGGACGAGGTCTGAGCTGCTTTCCCGCAACGCATCAAAAAGCTCTCCCTTTCGGGAGAGCTGGCACGGCGTGAGCCGTGACTGAGAGGGTCTTGCTACAAGAAAGGAGGAACCCCCTATGAGCAAACCGATCGTAGCAGTGGTGGGCCGCCCCAACGTGGGCAAGTCTACCCTGTTCAACAAACTGTGCGGCCAGCGTCTGGCCATCGTGGAAGATACCCCGGGCATCACCCGCGACCGTATCTTCGCCAACTGCGAGTGGAGCGGCCACGAGTTCCTGCTGGTGGATACCGGCGGTATTGAGCCCAAGGCCACCGAGGGCATTCTGGCCCACATGCGGGAGCAGGCCCAGATCGCCATCGACACTGCAGACTGCATCATCATGGTGGTGGACGTCCGCAACGGCCTGACCGCCGCGGACGAGGACGTGGCCCATATGCTGCGCCGCAGCCATAAGCCCATCATCCTCGCGGTCAACAAATGCGACAATGTGGGCGAGACCCCCATGGAGCTCTACGAGTTCTATAACCTCGGCTTCGACGAAGTCATGCCCATTTCGTCCGTGCACGGCCACGGCACCGGCGACCTGCTGGACGCTGTGTGCGCGCATCTGGACTTCAGCGAGACGGTGGTGGAAGAGGACCGCATCCCGGTTGCCATCATCGGCCGCCCCAACGTGGGCAAGTCCAGCCTGACCAACCGCATTCTGGGCGAGAACCGCATGATCGTGGCAAACGAGGCGGGCACCACCCGCGACGCCATTGATACCCCGGTGGACAACGCCTACGGCAAGTTCATCTTCACCGATACCGCAGGCCTGCGCAAGCGCAGCAATATCACCGATGGTCTGGAGCGTTACATGGTCGTCCGCGCTCTGGCCGCTGTGGAGCGGAGCCGTGTGGCCCTGATCCTGGTGGATGCAACCGTCGGCTTTACGGAGCAGGATTCCAAGGTTGCCGGTTATGCCCACGATCAGGGCAAGGCCTGCATCATCGTCGTCAACAAGTGGGACGCCGTGGAGGGCAAGGAGACCAACACCATGGAACTGCAGCGCCGGGGCTATGCCGAGTGCTTCAGCTTCATGGGCTACGCTCCCATCATCTTCATCTCGGCCCAGACCGGCTACAACGTCAACAAGCTGATGCAGCTCATCCGCGACGTGGACAGCCAGAACGGTGCCCGCGTGCCCACCGGTGTGCTGAATGAGATGCTGGCCCGTGCCACCGCCCGGATGCAGCCGCCCAGCGACAAGGGCCGCCGCCTGAAGATCTTCTATCTGACTCAGGCATCCACCCGCCCGCCCACGTTCGTGGCCTTTGTGAATTCGAAGCAGTTGTTCCATTTCAGCTACCAGCGGTATCTGATCAACCAGATCCGCGAGAACTTTGGTCTGGAGCACACTCCCATCCGCCTTGTGATCCGCGAGCGCGGCTCCGGCGAAGTGGGTGCCAAGGACGTGTAAGCGCCCCGCAAGGAGGCATCCGGGTTTCATTATGATGCAAACCATCCTCATCGCCGTGCTCACGGCTGCGCAGGCTTACCTGCTGGGCAGTGTGGACACCGGCATCCTCATCAGCAAATTCGTGTATCACGATGACGTGCGCAACCACGGCAGCGGCGCTGCCGGTATGACCAACATGCTGCGCACCTTCGGCAAGAAGGCCGCTGCCCTCACCGCCGCCGGTGACGTGCTCAAGGCTGCCGTGCATCGGCCGCTGGGCCGCTGGCCCGCTGTTCCTGGCTGCCCGCCGATCGCCCTGCCGTTCTGGGCGTGTATCTGGCATGCCATCCTGGCGCCTGCTATCCGGTGGTGGGCCACATGGCCGCCATGGTCATCTATATTCCGCGAAGGCAAAGAGTACCCTGTATTTCGGAACAGTTCAAGGGCGGCAAGGGCGTGCTGGTGGCGGCAGGTGGAATGCCATTCTGGCCATCCAGGGCGGTGCTGCTGCCGGCAGGTCCCAAAGGCAGCCAAAAAAAGTTTGCCTGAAGATCTGCCTGGTGCCCAGCAGGCATGCCGTGTCCAGATGACGGGCGATGGCGTACAGCAGCACTTCCAGACTGCAGCCGGGACTGTGCTTGGCCAGCATCTTGATGAACTCGATGCCGATGACGATATCGAGTCCCCGCTCCAGAAAGGTGCGGATCTCTACATCGTTGCCGTCGATGAGAGGCCGGGCATCCACTTGATGAGGGGCACAATGCTGATGAGCAGGCCAATGAGCACAAGGCCGGAGAGCAAAATTTCCAGCAGACTGGAGGCCTGAATGATGCGGTTGCGCAGCTGGGTGCGCCAGTGGCTTTCCACATGCGAAGCGGGATGTTCCATAACAAGACCGTCCTTTTCGGCATTCTGCTGTAGAAGATTCGACAAATCTTTGACATGATTGTAGCAGAAGGATGAAAGCGTGTCAATTCAAACGGTGCAGGTTATGGCAGGGATTCAGCCGTTGGCGGCTGCACTGCCGGCAGGCACATAGCCGGCCTTTTTGATGCAGGCCTGCCCGGCCTCGGTGTCCAGCCAGTCGTAGAGCTGGCGCTCCGGGCTGTCGGCGGCGGCATCCGGGCGGATGACGGCGTAGAAGTCGTTGCAGAGGGGATAGCTGCCGTCGATGTGTGTCGTTGGAGGGCATCACGCCGTCCACACTCAGCAGCCGCAGACCGGGCTGGGAGTACATCTGGTCGATGTAGTAGTACACCGAAAAGCCGATGGCGTTGGCGGAGTTGTTGTACTCGGCAACGCTGTCCACCAGTTCGCCCATGGCGGTGGGGGCCAGCTCGGTGGGCGGGTCCATCAGTTCGCCGCCCTGGATGAGCAACTTCTGGAACAGGGTCTGGCTGCCGGAATCTTCCCGCCGCTGGAATGGCACGATGGGAAGGTCCGCGCCGCCGACTTCTTTCCAGTTGGTGATCTTCCCGGCATAGATGTCCCGGAGCTGCTGCTGGGTCAGGTCGGTCACGGGGTTGTCCTCGTTCACGATGAACACCAGTGCGTCCACGCCGATGGGTTTCTGCTCCAGCTGGACGTTGGCGGCCTCCAGCTCTTCCTTGACGGAATCCGGGGCTTCGTACACCACCAGCATTTTGGTGTCGGTGTTGTACAGACCAAAGCTCTCCCAGGCATAAGCGGTGGTGCTGACCGAAATGATGCTCTGGGCTTCTTCCAGGTCCATGCCGGTGGTGTCGGCCAGCATTTGCGCCATCAGGGGGATGCAGGCCGTGCTGCCGTCCAGGGCAGGGAAGTCCTCCACGGTCAGGAACGGTGCGGCGGTCACCTCACTGGCAGCCGAGGAAGCAGGGGGCTCCGGGGCGGTGGAAGCAGACGAAGCAGGCTCGCTGCTGCCGGAGCAGGCCGTCAGGACCCCGGCGGCAGAGCAGGCGGCAAGACCCAGCAGAAAGCTGCGGCGGGAAATTTTCGTGTTTTTTCATCAGAAAAAACCTCCTGTCATGGTTCAGTAACCGAGTTCGTCATCGGCATTGACGGACGAGAAGATGCTTTGGCAGTAAAGCCATTTGCCGTCGGTATCCATCCAGCCGTAGTAAAAGCCGCGTTTTGCAACGAACACGTGTTCTGGCAGGGCATTCAGGCTGTTGTCGTAGTAGCTGTAGCAGCTGCCAAGGCCCTGCATCACCACGTTGCCGGTTGCGTCCAACACATCGCATCCGGTGGCGTAACTGCTGCCGGGAACGCTGCGGGTGCCGTAGTACAGCGGCCTGCCGTTGGCATCGGTGGTGAGGTAGCCCAGATAATTGTAGGTCTCATTCAGGCTGCTCAGGTCGGAGACGAGGCCTTCGGGGCCGTACACCCGGATGGCAGCGATCTCATAACTGTCGGCATCCCGCAGCTCCATCCAGACAAAGCCGTCCTCCTCACAGTCCAGCGTCACGCGCTGATCGTCCCCAATGGTCCCAGCGTTCACGTCGGTGAGCAGTGCTCCGGTGTCGGTGTCGTAGACCTTCAGGCTGCCGGCCTGCGCATACAGGGCGATGCGGTTCCCGGCAAGGCTGACAGCATACAGCGGTGTGACCTCCCCGGTGGAAAGGTCGTGCAGGGAATAACGATAGTCACTGTCCACGTTCCAGGTGACCACATACCCCGGGAAATAGTTGCTGGGCAGGGCGTCGAATTCGGCAATCACGCCCCGGTCCTCGGTGGTCAGGTCCCGCAGCTGATAGGTGCCGCTTGGGGTCAGGAAAGCTGCCGTACCGTGGCCGCAGGTCTGCCGGTAGCCGCGCAGGCCCTCCCCGGTGGCAGGGTTGTGCAGGACTTGGTCGACCGGGCTGCCGTCTGCATGGGAGATGTCCAGTTCCACCCAGTTGTCCAGTTCATCCGGCTCATAGGAAATGCGGCTGGCCGTGGAGGTGGAGGACCCATAGGTCTGGGTGCCGTCCTTCTGCTGGACAGTGACCCAGCTGTGCAGGGCGGGTTCATCGTCCCATGCGTCCTCGGCAAGGTCTGCTGGGCGGGCATAGCAGGTGAACACCAGTGCGTCCCCGCAGACGATGCAGCTGTAGGCACCCTCCGGCACCGGCAGGCTCTCGCCGGTGGCAAGGTCGATGACACTGCAGGTGCCGTAGCTGTCATAGTCGACATCGTAGCTGTCACCGACCATCCTACTCTCCTGCAGCACCAGCAGACCGTTCTGCATGGAGGCGTTCTGCTCCCCTTCAAAGGCCATCACTTCGCTGCCGTCCTTGTCGTACAGGGCGCTGCGGCGGCCGCCCCGGCCGGTGGAGGCCGACCAGGTGCGTAACCAGTAGTTCGTTTCGCCGGTCACGATATCCTGCAGCAGGCTCACGTTTTCGCTGCGGGCAGACTGGTACAGCACTTTGCTGCCGCACAGGGCGGTGCGGCAGTCGCCGGAGTTGTCGTAGCCGTACAGGATGCGCAGACGGCCGTCGTCCAGCCGGGCGGCATCGTACAGGGGCTTGCCCTCGGCGTCGGTGGGAACGGACACTGCCGAGGAAGCGGGTTTCTCGGAGGAGGCAGGCGGCATTACCGCGCAGCCGCAGCCCAGCGCAAGGCTCAGGGTTACGCACAGAGCAGCACTGCCCAGACGGGAAACGGTCTTTTTCATGGGATCACTCCTCTTAGAACAATACAAAAAGCAATGCAAAATGCAGATGCTACTGTCTGAATGGAAAAACGCACCCGGAAGAAAGTTCCGGTTCATCTGGAATACGAGACAGCCGCGCATTCCATTGCAGAAAATGCGCGGCTGATGGTTACAGATTTATGACAGAAGTTCAGGACGCGGTTTTGCTCTGTTCGGCGTCATCCATCCGGCCCAGCTGCTGCAGAAATGCAATCAGGAAGGGCAGGGACACCAGGAAGGTGAGCACATCCGCGATGGGCTGGCAGATCTCCACGCCGAACAGCCCGTGGGTGCGGGGCAGGATGAGGATGAGCGGGATGAAGAACACGCCCTGTCGGCAGCAGGCCAGGAAGGTGGCCCGGCCGGACGCGCCCACGCTCTGGAAGGTCATGTTGGCCACCACGATGATGGGATGCAGCAGCATGGCCAGGCACTGGTAGTGGAAGGCGGGCAGCGCCACGGCGGTAACTTCCGGGTCGTCGCGGAACAGGCGGATGAGGGCATCGCTGTTGACCCAGCACAGGCTCACCAGCACCACCAGCATGCAGAAAGCCGCTTCGATGGTGAAGATGGCGGCCTGCCGCACCCGGCGGTATTTGCGGGCACCGTAGTTGAAGGCCGCCACAGGCTGCAGACCCTGTCCGACGCCGATCGCCACCGACAGCACGAACTGGAAGATGCGGGACACGATGCTCATGCCGGCCACGGCGGCGTCGCCGTAGTTGCGGGCGGCGACGTTCAGCAGCATGCTGCCGATGCTGTTCAGGCCCTGACGGCCGAAGCTGGGCGCACCGCCCAGCAGGATGCGGCCGAAATCGCGGGCTTCGCGGGTGACGGCCGAAAGGCGGAACTGACTGACGGTCTTGCCCCGCAGAAACATGGAAAGCAGGATGCAGAAGCTGATGCTCTGGCTCAGAGCGGTGGCAATGCCGGCCCCGGCGGTGCCCAGCCCGAACACGAACATGAACAGCGGGTCCAGCGCGATGTTCAACACGCCGCCGGTGACGAGGCCGATCATGGCGAAGCTGGCCTTGCCCTCGTAGCGGAGGATGTTGTTCATCACGAGGCTCGACATCATGAGCGGGGCCGCGATGAGGATGGGCCGCGCATAAGCGCAGGCGTGGGGCAGGATGGTGTCGGTGCTGCCCAGCAGCATCATGAAGTCGGGCAGGGTGGCAAGGCCCGCCACGGCCAGCACCACGCCAAACACCAGAGCTGTGAAAAAGCTGGTGGACGCAAACCGGGTGGCGGCGGTGGTGTCGCGGCTGCCCAGGCTGCGGCTGATGATGGTGCCGGCCCCGTGGCCCAGCATAAAGCCCAGCGCCTGGATGATGGCCATCAGGCTGGAAACAACGCCCACGGCACCGGACGCACTGGTGGAGATCTGGCCCACAAAAAAGGTGTCGGCCAGATTGTAAATGCTGGTGATCAGCATACTTAAAATGGTGGGAGCAGCAAGGCTGAGGACCAGTTGCGGGATGGGCGTCTCGGTCATCCGGCGAAACTGCAGCTGCACTGCGGTCATCGCTTGTCATAAAAAGCCTCCTTGAATGGGATGGAGTAGGAAAGCCGCCGCCAAAAAAGCGGACGGCGGAAATCAGCAACATCATAGTATAACGCAAGTACGGCAAAAAGTCGAGAGGGGAACCGTGTGAAAAAACGGCTCGCAAACCGGTGCGAAGGGCGAAAATGACGCCGAAAGAACCGGCGATTCTGTATGATTTGCCAAAGAAAGGTCGAATTGCTTGTAGAAAATCACGATATGTGGTATCATTTAGGCAGGAAGATGTTGGCAGACCCTGCCCGGCATCGTGACAGATGGAGGAACTGAAGCATGAAAACCGTAGCACAGACCGTGATCGAAGCCGATCGTTTTTATACCATTGCCGCTCACACCGGCAATGTGATCCAGGCCGTGGAAGCAAGCAAGGACGGCGGCACCGTTCGTCTGGGCAAGTATGACCACAAGCCCGAACAGGAGTGGAGCTTTGTCCGGGTGGGTGAGGGCGTGTACCGCATCCGCAACCGCGCCTCCGGCAAGCTCATCGACCTGATGATGACCGGCACCGCCAACGGCACCTGGCTCCACCTGTGGGAGGACGTGGGCGGCACTTCCCAGATGTGGGAGCTCTGCCCCACGCCGGAAGGCACCGTGCGCCTGCGCTCGTCCTGGGCCGGCGGCAAGTGCGTGGACACCGTGGGCATGGGTGCCGAAGCAGGTGCCGTGCTGCAGATCTGGCAGGAGGTGCCCGGTGCCGACCAGCTGTGGACTATCGCTGAGGTGAAGGACCGCGCAAAGCGCACCGCTAAAAAGACTGCCGAGCCTGCTGTGGAAGCCGCACCCGCCGCTGAGGCTGTTGCTCCGGCAGAGGAGAAGAAGGCACCGGTCAAGAAGACTGCGGCCCGCAAGCCCCGCACCACCAAAAGGCCGCTGCGGAACCGGCTGTGACCGCCCAGCCCGCTGCCGAAAAGGCAGAAGAGCCGAAGACGGAGCCCGCCGCAAAGGCGGAAGCAGCAGAGAAGCCCGCCAAGGCTCCCCGCAAGACCACTGCCCGGAAGAAGGCTGCACCCAAGGCAGAAGCCGCCGCAGAAGCTGCCGCCCCGGCCGAAAAGCCCAAGCGCACCCGTAAGGCCCCTGCCAAAAAGGCAGATTGAGCAAGGCTGAACCCGTAAAACCAGAAGCACCCGTCGGATCGTGGGACCCGGCGGGTGCTTCTTGCGTTTGCGGGCGCGTCACTCCGGCAGTTCGTTCAGGGCAAAGCGGTTCTTTTCAAAGGTCAGCAGGCCCTCGTCCCGCATCTTGCACAGCTCCTTGGAGAGGGCGCTGCGGTCCAGATTGAGGTAGTCGGCCAGCTGCTGCCGGTTGAACGGGATCTCGAACTGCAGACTGCCGCTGCGGGCGGCCTGTGCGGAAAAAGTAGGTCAGCAGACGGCCCCGCACGGTCTTGGGGTGGTGCAGAAGATGCGCTGCGAAAGGCTCAGGTTTTTGCGCATGGACACCGTGAGCAGGTTGCGCAGCAGCTTTTCGTGCACCGTGCCGGGTGCGCCGCCGGAAAAAAGGCGGAAATGTTCACGAACAGCACTTCGCACTCTTCGGCGGCCACGGCGTCCACCATCATCACGTCGCCGCACAGCGCGTAGGTCTCGGCAAAGGCCTGCCCGGCAGAAATGCTGCTCAGGATGCTCTTACTGCCCCACAGGTCGAGATTTTCGATGTGGACGGTGCCGCGCAGCACCACGCCCAGAGCATGCACTTGCTCTCCGGCATGAAAAATGACGGCGTGCCGGGGGTAGCTCTTCGTGCGCAGGCAGCCGGACTGCTCCAGTGCAGCCCACTCCTCTGCCGACAGGCCCTGAAACAGAGGGGATGCAACGGGTCTCATAAAAAAAAAGCCTCACTTTCGTGGTTATAACAACCGTAGGTCTGCCCTGATTATAGTATACTCAAAGCACAAACACAAGGAGGCTTTTCTATGATCCGGAAAATCATTCATATAGACGAAGAAAAATGCAACGGCTGCGGGGCCTGCGTCACCGCCTGCCACGAGGGTGCCATCGGTCTGGTGAACGGCAAGGCAAAGCTCATGCGGGACGACTACTGCGACGGCTTTGGCGACTGCCTGCCCGCCTGCCCTACCGGGGCCATCACCTTTGAAGAGCGCGAGGCCGCCGCCTACGACGAGCAGGCCGTGCTGGAAAACAAGCAGAAAAAAGGCGGCACAGGCCGCAAAACCGGCCTTCCACGGCTGCCCGGGCAGCGCCATGCGCCAGTTCCGCCGGGAGGAAAGCGCACCTGCTGCCCCCCACCGCAGCACAGCCGTCGCAGCTGCGCCAGTGGCCCTGCCAGATCAAGCTGGTGCCGGTGAACGCCCCCTATTTTGACGGGGCAAAGCTCCTGATCGCAGCCGACTGCACCGCCTACGCCTACGCCAATGTGCACGAAGAGTTCATGAAGGGCAAGATCACCCTCATCGGCTGCCCAAAGCTGGATGCTGTGGACTACAGTGAAAAGCTGACCGAGATCTTCCGCAGCAACGACATCCGGAGCGTGACGGTGCTGCGCATGGAGGTGCCCTGCTGCGGCGGGCTGGAACACGCCGCCGTGACCGCCCTGAAAAACAGCGGCAAGTTCGTGCCGTGGCAGGTGGTGACCATCTCCACCGATGGCCGCATCCTCGACCGATAAACGCATCAAAAACGGCAGACGCTTTGCAAGGCGTCTGCCGTTTTTGCATATCAAGGAGGTTCAGGAGGCGCTCTGCGTGTCGGAAGCAGCGCCCTGCACGAACTGCAGCACGCTCTGGATGGTCTGGCGCAGCTGCACCAGCGAAGCAATGTCGCTGTCCTGCATGCGGGAGGTGGGAGCGGTCAGAGTCGGAGCTGCCGGGGTCACGGTGCCGGTGAGCTCGGTGTGGATGCCGTGGGCCGGGATGTCCAGCAGGATGTGCACGGCGGGGGAGGCAGCCCGCAGCAGGCCGCTCTTTTCCACGCCCAGCGTCAAAACGGGGGAATCGGCGGCAGTGTCGTCAGTTTCCAGCCGGAAGTAGAGGTAGCCCTCCTTGGCGTTCTCCGGCTGCACTTTTTGATCTTTTTCAGGTCCAGCTGGAAGTCGCTCATGGACTGCAGACTGGTGGCGGTATCATCCACGCCCAGCAGGCTGGCCAGCTGGGTCTGGGAGATGTAGCTGCCCATATTCCATTCCGGGATCAGCACACCGGCCAGCGGATAGTTGTCGGTGATGCTGCTGCGCAGGGTGCGGTAAAGCTGCCCGGCATCGTACAGCGTCTCGTCCTTGCTGATGTACAGGCGGGTGAGGGGCTGGCTGCTGCCGCTGGCCTGCGGGTACAGCTCCAGCTGCAGGGCTTCCGGCGTATATTGGCCGTCCACCCGACCGGAGGTGCCGCCGAACTGCGCCAGCACCTTATATAAAGCGGGCTCTTCGGCAGCGGTGGAAGTGATCTGGTAGTCCAGCGAAAAGCTGGCTCCGCCGGCAAAGCGCTTCACGCGGCGGCTCACCAGCCCCAGCGCGACGGCGGCGGCCACTACGCACACCAGCACAAGGCACAGCACCACCACGACCGCAGCGCGGGCACCGGTGCGTTTCTTTTTTGGATGCAGCCATAGAATGTTCCTCCTTCAGGAAAATCTTTTTTTCAGCATAGCGGAACGCAGGGCGATTGTCAAGGACAGCGTTTTGGAATAAAACAAAAACCTGAAACATCTCTGTTTCAGGTTTCTGGCGGAAAGATGGGGATTCGAACCCCAGAACGCTTTTTGACACGTTACACGATTTCCAGTCGTGCGCCTTAGACCAACTCAGCCATCTTTCCACATCTTTTGTTCTGCCTTTGGACGGTGCCCTTGGCGCTCCACTATAATACCTGAAACCAGCTGTTTTGTCAAGGATTTTTTTGAAAAAAGATCAGACTTTTTTAAAATGACGTACCATCGTACTGCAAAATGACAAGAGGCGGGCAAAAGGTGTGCAGAGCCCTTGACGGGGAGCCAAAACAAGGCTATGATGGGGGCAGAGAGTGCAGTAGCAGGGCATTTCCTGCCGCAGAAATGGAAAACAAGGAGGATGAACTCTGTATGAACTATGCTGAAGTTCTGGCCAATGCGCGGGAGTGCATCGGCAAATACTGCAAGGCCTGCCCGGTGTGCAATGGCGTGGCCTGCAAAAACCAGATCCCCGGCCCCGGTGCCAAGGGCGTGGGCGACACGGCGATCCGCAACTATAATAAGTGGGCGGACATCCGGGTGAACATGGACACCCTGTGCGAGGGCGGCACCCCGGACACCACGCTTGAACTGTTTGGCAAGCAGTTCAAATACCCCTTCTTTGCAGGCCCGGTGGGTGCGGTGAACCTGCACTACTCCGAAGCCTATACCGATATGACCTATAATGATGTGCTGGTGCGCGCCTGCGCCGAGAACGGCATTGCCGCCTTTACCGGTGACGGCACCAACCCCACCGTGATGGAAATGGCCACCAAGGCCATCGGCGCGGCGGGCGGCTGCGGTGTGCCCACCATCAAGCCCTGGAACATCGACACCATCCGGGAGAAGATGGCCCAGGCCAAGGCCAGCGGCTGCTTTGCCGTGGCCATGGACGTGGATGCGGCAGGCCTGCCCTTCCTCAAGAACATGACCCCGCCGGCCGGCAGCAAGAGCGTGGAAGAGCTGGCCGAGATCGTGAAGCTGGCCGAGCGGCCCTTCATCGTCAAGGGTGTGATGACCGTCAAGGGTGCTTTGAAGGCCATGGAGGCCGGTGCTGCCGGCATCGTGGTGTCCAACCACGGCGGCCGTGTGCTGGACCAGTGCCCCGCCACCGCTGAAGTCCTGCCGGAGATCGCTGCAGCCCTCAAGGGCACCGGCGTGAAGATCCTGGTGGACGGCGGCATCCGCACCGGTGTGGATGTGTTCAAGGCACTGGCCCTGGGCGCGGACGGCGTGCTGATCTGCCGCCCCTTTGTCACGGCCGTGTACGGCGGCGGCGAGGAAGGCGTGAAGTGCTACATCGACAAGCTGGCCGGGGAACTGGCCGACACCATGCAGATGTGCGGCGCTCACAGTCTGGCAGAGATCACCCCCGATATGGTGCGCGTATAAAACCGAAGAAAAACCGGAAAAGCCGGAGTATGCCTGCGGGTGTGCCCCGGCTTTGTTAAATTTTGTTGAAAAGATGGATGTACGAAATTTGGACGCTTGTGTATTGCCCAAAAATGCGCTACACTACAATCAACTGAACCGTAAACCGGATGCCTGCAGGCGGGAGTGCCGCCTGCTCATTTTTAGGAGGATCTATGAAAAAGAAAACCGAGCAGAACGCTGCGGGAGCGCCGCAGACGGGGAAAACGGCCGGTGCCGGAGCAGCCGGGTTCCTGAAAAAGAACTGGAAGTGGCTGGTCCCGGTGGCCTGCGTGGCCGTGCTGGGCGGTGTGTGGCTGCTCAAGCCCAAGGCCGACAAGCCTGCCAGCGTGGATACCAGCTATGTGGAGACCGCGCCGGAGCAGCGGGACCTCGTCAATGCCCTGAGCGGCACCGGCACCCTGAAGCCGGCGAATACTTATAATGTCAAGTCGCTGGTGTCCGGCAAGGTGCTGACCTGCAGCTTTGAGGAAGGCGATAACGTGGAAGAGGGCGATGTGCTCTACACCGTGGACTCCTCCGACGCCACCACCAAGGTGGAGCAGGCAGGCATCACCCTGCAGCAGGCCCAGCGCAACTACGACAAGACGGTGGACCGCCAGTATGTGCGCGCGGAAGTGGCCGGTGTCGTGAGCAGCCTGAAGGTCGCCAAGGGCGACGAGGTGACCAGCGGCCAGGAAGTGGCCGTGATCCGCGACAACTCCAAGATGACACTGGCACTGGAGTTCCCGGCGGCAGACGCAGCCGGTTTCTCGGTGGGCCAGAGCGCAGAGGTGACGCTGGACGGTACCTTTGAAATGCTGACCGGCACCGTGACCGCTGTGACCGGTACCGATGCCCTGAGCACCGGCAACCTGCTCACCCGCACCGTGACCATTGCGGTGCGCAATGCAGGCGGCCTGACCACCGCCCAGGCGGCCACCGCTACCGTGAACGGCGTGAGCGCCATCGGCGCGGCCACCTTCCAGTATCAGGCCGAGCGCACCCTGACGACGCTGGCCGCCGGTACGGTCACCGCCATCCATGCACGCGAGGGCGACAGCGTGAACAAGGACGACATCGTGCTGCAGATCAGCGGTGACGACCTGAGCGAGTCCATCCAGTCCGCTTCTGAGACCCTGCGCGGTGCGGAGCTGTCCATGCAGAGCACCCAGGACACCATGAACAACTACACCATCACCTCGCCAATCAGCGGCACCATCATCGAAAAAGGCCGCCAAGGTGGGCGATGCCCTGAGCACGGGCAGCGACCTGTGCACCATCTACGATCTGAGCTACCTGGAAATGACCATCAATGTGGATGAGCTGCAGGTCAGCAGCCTGTCGGTGGGGCAGACCGTGCAGGTCACCGCCGACGCCGTGCAGGACAGGACCTATGAGGGCGTTGTGACCCGCGTGTCCATGAAGGGCGACACCAGCGGCGGCACCACCACCTCCCCGGTCAAGGTGCGCATTGATGAGACCGATGGTCTGCGCCCGGGCATGAACGCCAATGCTGAGATCGTGGTGGCACAGGCAAAGAACGCACTGGCGGTGCCAACGCAGCCGTGGTGCGCGGCGGCTATGTGCTGGTCACGCAGGACTCTCCCAGTGCGGTCAACGCAGACCCGGACATGGTCGCACCGGACGGCTTTGTGTACGTCAAGGTCAAGCTGGGCGTCAGTGACAGCGATTACACCCAGGTTGTCAGCGGCCTGACCGCGCAGGACACCGTGGGCTACGACCCCAGCTCTGTGAGCACCGATGACTATTACGACAACGGCGGTTATGAGTACACGACCGACGGCACCACCGACACGACGGGCGGCGAGACGACCGACGGCACGGCCGATGGGGAAGGTGCAGAAAGCACCGTGACCGAGGAACCGGCCGTTGACGAGCCGGTGGACGCCGGAAATGACGGCGAAGTGATCGGCGAGACCGACGGCGTGATCCTGACCTGACACGGAGGAATGCATGAGCGCTCTGATCGAATTTGAAGAGGTGTGCAAGTATTACCAGATGGGTGACACCACGGTAAAAGCAGCAGACCACATCACCATGAAAATCGAAAAAGGCGAGTTCGTAGCCATCGTCGGCCAGTCCGGCTCCGGCAAGTCCACCTGCATGAACATCATCGGCTGTCTGGACGTGCCTACCCACGGGGTGTACCGGCTCAACGGCCGGGACGTGGGCAAAATGAACCGCAACGAGCTGGCGGCGGTCCGCAACGAGATGCTGGGCTTCATCTTCCAGCAGTACAATCTGCTGCCCCGGCTGAACCTGATGGAAAACGTGGAGGTGCCGCTGGTGTATGCGGGCGTCTCCCGCGCCGAGCGGCACGCCCGTGCCCGTGAGGTATTGGAGCAGGTGGGCCTGGGCGACAAACTGAAAAACCGGCCCAATCAACTGTCCGGCGGCCAGCAGCAGCGTGTGTCCATTGCGCGGGCACTGGTGCGCAACCCGCCGGTGATCCTGGCCGACGAGCCCACCGGTGCACTGGACTCCCACACCGGCCGCGAGGTGCTGGGGCTTTTGCAGCAACTGCACAAGCAGGGACATACCGTGGTGCTTATCACCCACGACAACTCCATCGCCGTCCAGGCCCAGCGCATCATCCGGCTGGAGGACGGCCGGGTGGTCTACGACGGCGACTCTCACGCACCGGAGGCCATGGTGCAGCCCACACTGCTGGCCGAAACGCCGGAAAAGGAGGAACAGGCATGATCATTGAGACCTTCCGTGAAGCCATCCAGAACATCTGGAGCAATAAGCTGCGCACCTTTCTGACCATGCTGGGCATTATCATCGGCGTGATGGCGGTCATCGTCATCGTGGGTCTGGGCAACGGTATGACCAAGAGCATGCGGGATAGTTTTTCCGCGCTGGGCACCAACACCCTGAGCATTCAGGTTTGGGGCTACGGCTCCCGCACCGTACCGGTGGACGATATGTACGACATCTGCCAGCGGCACTCCGACCTGATCAAGGCAGTGTCGCCCCAGATCGAATTCAGCGGCAAAGCCAGCGCGCTGGTCCAACATCAGCGGTGTGGACGAGAGCTACACCGAAATGAAAAATTACCAGATCGCACAGGGACGGGGCCTGCAGTACATGGATATGCAGGACAACAAGCAGGTCTGCATCATTGGCGATTACCTGAACCGGGTGGCTTTTTGGCGGCAACGGTGTGGGGCAGACGCTCAAGATCGGTGCCAACAAGTTCCGCATTGTGGGCGTGCTGGCGGCCAAGGTCAGCAACCCCACCATGCAGCAAGGCAGCGACGACGACTGCGTCTACCTGCCCTACACCACCGTGATGCGGCTTTCCAGCCAGAGCGCGGTGAATAACTACACGGCTGTGATGACGGACGAAAACTTTGCCAACGAGGCCAAAACCACGATGGAAGAGGAGCTGCAGAAGATCCTCAAGACCGAAAACGGCTACTATGTGTACAGCGCCAGCGAGTGGCTGGAAGAGATGAACAAGATGATCAACATGGTCATCGCGCTGCTGGTGGGCGGCATCGGCATCATGAACATCATGCTGGTATCGGTCACCGAGCGCACCCGTGAGATCGGCATCCGCAAGGCACTGGGTGCCAAGGAGGCGCACCATTCTGGCGCAGTTCGTGGTGGAAGCCGCCACCACCTCGGCGCTGGGCGGTTTGCTGGGCATTGCACTGGGCTATGCGGTGAAATTATGGCGGCAAACAAGGTCTTTGCCATGTTCATGACCGATACCACCATTACGGTAAGCCCGTCGTTCAATTCCATCGTGGTGGCCTTTGGCATCTCAGTGGGCATCGGTGTCCTGTTCGGCTATCTGCCGGCCCGGCGCGCAGCACGTCTCAATCCCATCGCTACGCGCGGCGGCGTGATAAACAAAGAACAAGAGGGACGACCAATGAAAAAACGGATTCTCGCACTTTTGCTGGCGGTCAGCATGGCGGTGTCATGCTGGCCATGCCGGCGGCTCGGCGGGCAGTGCCAACAACACGGCCCCTGCAGACGGCTATCACTCTGGGCGCTGTGGACGCCGGTCAGACCGGCAGCCTGGCGCCCCGCATGCTGGTGGCGTTCTCGGCGTACCGGGAGAGCGTAGGCGCTCCCAGGGGGCTGTGGGCACTCTGTATAAGGGATGCCCGGCTCTTCGCAGTGGGCACCATCCGCATTGCGGTGCAGCAGGGCTGGATGAACAGTTACACCGACGGCTCCTTCCGCCCGGACAACACCGTCACGCTGGAAGAGGCCTGTGCGGCGGTGCTGAAGTGCTGGGCTATGAGACCACCGACATGACCGGCTCCTTCCCGCAGGTTTCAGGCAAACGCCATGAACAAGGCGCAGCAGATCGGTCATGATAGCGAGGTAGCCGATGTGATCACCGGCGAGGAAGCCGACAGCGTGTTCTACGGCGTGGTGCAGACTGCCACCCGCAGTCTTGTAGAGGATAACGGCGCAGACGTCCGCAAAAAGATCTCGGTGATGTGCACCGACGGCATTACCCGCACCGTAAATATCGACAAAAGCCTGAACTACCCCGGGGAACAGGTGACCGCCATCGAGTCCAAATCGGTCAGCGGCACCATCAACGACACCGCCACCGCGCTGGGGGACTATGCTCTGGCCGATGACGTACAAATTCTGGATACGACATCGGAGGGGTTGGCTGGGACGGTTCGTCCCAGCCGAATAGCGGGGACAAAGCTGAACGCACTGGCCGTGCGCTACTATACGCTGAATGAGCAGGGACAGATCGACCGCCTGATCCTGAACGATGTCACCGGCGATCTGTGGAAATACGGCGTGCTGGACGATGTGAAGAATCTGGCCTTCAACGCCAGTTCCATTCTGGGCACCCTGACCGGCAGTGGCTCCTCCGGCTCGGGGATAGCTCTTCCGGGAACGGTTCTTCCGGCTCCGGCAGTGGTTCCACCGGGGACGGCTCCTCCGGTTCCGGCTCTACCGGCGGCACCACCACCACCACCGTGGTGGACGATCTGCGCAGTGTGCTGGTGCCCACCACTAGCGAGATCCTGTGGGGCGTGATCGACGGCTCGCTGCTGAGCACGGTCTGGAACCGTATCACCAGCAGTTCCGGCTCGCTGCTGAGCATCGGTCTCAAGCAGCTGGCCAACATTACCGGCCAGCCTATGAGCACCATCATCAATTTTGTGGGCGGCGGCGCTACCTACATCTGCTACGTCAACGGCAGTCAGGCCAGCTTTTCCACCTCCATCAAGTATCCGGTGCTGGCGGGCGGTTTGGCAGTGCGGCAAAACGTGAACGGCACGGTAAAGGCCATGATCCAGCTGATGCCCATGAAGATCGATCAGGTGGGTGCAGCCTCGGTGATGAGCAACGGCACCCGCTACGAGACGGCTGACGATATGCAGGTGTACCTATGGTACAAGGGGCAGTATTACGCCACCAAGCTCTCTGAGGTGAACTCTGAGGGCTACTACCTGGTACTGGCTGCGGCCGGGTGCTGGGAGATGTGCGGGATTGCCCGGACTGCGCAGAGCAGCTGCTGGAAGTGTTGCGCCGGGTGCTGGGAGATGTGGGATTGCCCGGACATCCAGAGCAGCTGGACCCGCAAGCGGCAGCACTATATCAGCAATCTGGCCGGTGCGGCTGCGCCCTACCGTTACAACGGCTGTGTGCGGCGCGGCATCCTGAACGCGAAGTATCAGGGCAAGCCGTGGCGGGCTGTGGAGATGGGCAACCGTCTGGTACAGCTGGCCTTTGGCGGTGAACTGACCGTGCAGTACGGCGAGCTGCTCCGCAGCCGGTGCCGTGGGCGGCCATCGGGTACGACCTGATCGTACCGGTGCCGGCCTCCGGTAAAAAGGCGCGGCTACAATGTGCCGGAATTGATGGCGCTGCCGCTGGCCAAAGGCTATGGAGGTGCCGTTGGCACCGCAGGCACTGGAGCGCACCCGCGCCAAACGGCATCAGGCCGGTCTGCCGCTGGAACAGCGCATAGCCAACGTGGCAGGTGCTTTCCGGGCGGCACACAGCCGCAGCAGCTGGAGGCAAGCGCATCCTGTTGGTGGATGACGTCATCACCACCGGCACAACAGCTGCCGCCTGCGCGCAGGCACTGCTTCACGCCGGGGCAGACAGCGTATTCGCGCTGGCCTTTGCCACGGTGGAGTTTGGCACCCGCCGGACGACACCACCCCATCCATGAGGACGATGAGGAAGATGTGTATCGCGATTTTTGAAAATAACGCTCTTTCGCGCATCCTTTTGGTGGGCAAAAGCCGGGACAGTAAAATGTAAAACTACACCAGAAATTTGGAAAAAGCGCTTGACAAAACGGACAAAGTCGGGTATACTAATCAAGCTGTGAGCGGCAAACGCAAACAGATATCCGGGTGTAGCGCAGTTTTGGTAGCGCGCTTGAATGGGGTTCAAGAGGCCGAGTTCGATTCTCGCCACTCGGACCATAAATCCAACGATTTCACGTTAGAAATCGTTGGATTTTTTGTTTATAAGGCTGGCCTCATTTGGTTTTTGACCACAATTTGACCAAATGCCATTTTATCATCTGGTCTAGTTGGTGCCGTTCGTCCAATTTTCAGGCCGAAAATGCCTCGCTGAAACTGGATCGCACTCTGCCGAGATCCTGAACATGGAATGTCTCAGTCATTTCGGTATCGGCATGGCCTACGATGCTCTGGATGGTCTGAATATCCGCCCAACGCCTGCATCTGCGACACATAGGTGTGGCGGCAGCACAATGCGGCGTGAACAGCAGACATCGCCCGCTTCTTCCAGAAGATTTGCGGAACACATCCCGGAAATGGGTGGGATTGCAGGGCAAAGAAAAGCCAGTCTTGGGGCTTTCCCAGATGAACTGGTCGGTGGTATCCCGCAGCTTGATGGCACACGGGCGAACATTCAGCGGCACCGGAATATCCCGGATACTGCCTTTTGATTTCGGACTGCCGATGCTGACTGTACCTTACGACCTTACCGCCTGCCGATGAATGACAGAGCCATCTTTCAATAAACTGCGTGTCTAAAGCCAGAAGTTCCTGTATTTTCATTCCAGTGCCGAGCA
>VOFB01004916.1_pt1 | contig 33913 bp, 61 predicted proteins | sample 5384141 | NCBI WGS metagenome assembly VOFB01 (sample SAMN12384721, study PRJNA508395) | human gut metagenome | isolation source: healthy gut A | host: Homo sapiens | reverse complement strand
TCGGTGCTGGATTGTGGATCTTGGACCGGCTTCTGCTGGCTCGGCCTCCGCCAGAAGCCGGACTGATGTGGGACCAGCGGCAGTTTTATGGGTCAGGAGGTCAAATTCCGCCCTCAGCTCCCCCTGGATCCTGGCCGCCAGGAGCCTCCCATAGGCCGCTGCATAGCTCTGGCGGCCCCCAATAAAACGCCAGGAGCGAGTCGGGCAACCTTCATAGCGGTAGACAGCCATCCAGGCGGTCACAAAGGGAATGGACATTCCTCCTCCGGAAAACACCGGTCCTCCCGGCGGCAGGCGCCGCACAGGAATCCGTCTCCTCCCGGTCCAGCAGCCTGCCGCACAGGACGCACTTTGGGGAAAGAGCAGTTCCAGGAGCGGTACAGCGCCCTCATTGCTCGCTTCTCCTGCAGTCGCAGCTTCAGGCCGCTGTACCGGCGGCTCTGGCGCCTGGTTTTCCGTCATGGTCTGGAGGATGTCCTCCTGCCCACCACCACAAGGCTTTCTCGCCCGGGTTATGGCCGTATAGAGGACCCTGCGGGTCACGTAAGGTTGAGCACCTGGACCAGGCCGCCAAAACCTCCGCTGCTCGCTGCCCTGACTTTCTTCTGTCATAGCGTATGCCAGCTCCAGCTCCCTCAACATGTCGAAGTCATACTCCGCCTGCCGGTCGTCAAGACCACGGTAAGGAAGCTCAGCATTCAATTTCTGTAATGACGCCAATATCTCCGTTGAAAATCCCGTTCCCACCTGGGTTCCATCGGTCTTCTTCCATAGTATATCATGGTTGTTCGGATTTGCACCCGCGTCTCCCTCCCGAAGGAAAATCTCATTTTTCTCCCTTTTTTATCCGGCGCAGGGGATTGAGCTGGGCCTGAAGCAGCAGGTTCAGGCTGGCAGTCCCCCGTGGGTCCCTTCCGCGTGGGAGAGGACCTGAATTTCCTCTGGAGGAATGCCCATCCGGTCGGCAGGCGGGTCCGGCACAGATCGCCAATGGTAGACGCCACTGCCTCCTCCGTACGCCGCCGGAGGAAAATCGCTGGTGACGGTCTTTAGGTCCGGCATGACGCCATATTCACCGGTAGGCATTCCATCACAATGAGAGCTCTCCTGGGCCTGGCGAAAAAAATTTCCGTGAGCCGCACCCGCTGGCACCACGCCGCTGCGGAGAGGGGATATCGACAGGCGGGCAGCCCGGCCCCACCGGCGGCAGCTGGTCCGGATCTCCCACCAGAATCAGCCTGCACCCCGTCAGGGAGGGCCCGGAGCAGGCTGGCCAGGAGGAAGATCCACCATGGACGTTTCGTCCACAATGACCGCATGCGCCTGAGGGGAGTTGTCACTCATCTCTGGTAAAAATCAGCTGCTTGTAGCCGGGTCAGCTGAGATTCCAGCAGACGGTGAATGGTAGAGGCCTCCTGCCCGGTCACCTCTTGGAGCCCCGCTTGGCCGCCCGGCCTGTGGGGGGCTGCCAGAAGCGCCCCAGCTCCATCCGGCTGAAAGGTCAGGATTCCCCCGCAAAATGGTGGTTTTTCCCGTACCGGGACCACCGGTTACAATCAACAGCCGGCTCACGGCAGCTGCCCGGACCCGCCTCCGGCCTGCTGAGAGTAAGGCCACGGCCCCGGCTTTCTGGACCTGGCTCACGAGAAGCTCCAAATTGGGAGCTCCGGCAGACTCTGCCGCCCATGGACCGATCCGCCGGGCCCACATATGTTTCCGCCTCCTTACAAATCCGGCAAATACGCAAATCAATCCCCGCCAGATGGTCCTGAGCCACGTGCTCCCCCTCCACCAGCCGCCGGAGCCCCTCTGGACCGTACCGGCGTCCACAGACAGGAGGGTCGCCGTGGCCTGGATCAGCTTCTCACACGGCAGAAAGACATGGCCCGCCGTCTGGTTGTAGCTCAGCTCAAACACCAGCCCGGCTTCCACCCGTCTGGGGTCGTCTGCGGCGATCCCCAAGAAATGGCGAACCGGTCCACCAGACCAAAATCCGCATCCAAACCGGGGCTCCGTCAGATCTGTAGGTGTCGGAGGAGAGGATATCCATGGCCTCCTCCCCCACAGGCGGTACAGCCGCACCGCCAGCTCTGCCGGAAGATGGTGCAAACTCAGAAACTCAATGAGCCTGCGCATTCCCGTCTGCTGGCGGAAAACCCTGCCAATTTCCCGGGCCTTCGGGGGCGTAATGCCGGAGACCTCCGCCAGTCGCTGAGGTTCCCGCTCCATCACCGCCAGGGTCTCCGCCCCAAAGCGCTCCACAATCCGGGCAGCCAGCTTCGGGCCGATTCCTTCACCGTGCGGGAGGAGATAGCTCAAAATTTCCGGCGTTGTCTCCGGCATAAGCCGCTCCAAAACTCCGCCTCAAACTGCTTGCCGTAATTGGCGTTGTTGGCCCACCGCCCGGTGATGACCAGCCGCTCCCCGGCACCGGCAAGGGAATGGTTCCCACCACGCTCACCGCCTGGCCGCCGCAGCTCAGCCGCAGGACGGCATATCCGTTTTCAGCATTTTGGTACACCACCGCCGCCACAGTCCCCTGCAGCAGTTCCAAATCCTCCAAATTTCTCTGCCTCCATTTTCAGCCGCTCCGGAAGCTCCGCCTCCAGGCAGCAGCTCACGCCCACCCGGTCCCTGAATCAGGCGGTCCATCCGCGCCCGTTCCTCCGGATTCAGACCGCAGTCACCAACAGCACCGGCATCCGCATGCCGGTCCCCGGAGCCACATGCAGCACCGCAAAAACGGCTCCACAGACCCACTGCCCCCGGCAGGCATAAAGACCGCCATGCCGCCCCGATCCCGTCCCAACACCAGCCAGCCCACCAAGGTCCACAAAAGGGCAGCACACCGGCCGCTTGTAAAAGATCGAAATGACTTGCCACATCAGGCTACACCCCCGGCATCCTATGCCCAGGGCTTGCCCAATGTCCCACACGAACATATTTACCATTTACCATAACCGTCCAAAGGCGTAGTTCCTCCTGTTTCGCATGCATATGATTGTAATATACCCAGCGCCGCTTTGTCAAGGCTTGCCCCAGAACAAAAAAGCGCCGGCGCAGCAGCGCCCGGCCTTTCCCGGAGGAGATGCCGGGCGAAAGCGAGGCGCCAAAAACATCTTGTGTATTTTTTTACAAAATGGAGCCCGGCTTTTTGTGCAGCATAACAATTCTCCACAAATCATGTCGAAAATAGTTGACTTTTTGTGCAGAGTCGTGTTATAGTGTTTTTCAACAAAAGGAGTAGTTGCACCGCAGGGTGTGCGGTGTCGCATCGCCGTCATTTCCGGCTTTCCAGCCCGGTTGGTGCGGATCTTCAAAAAGCCAAAAAGATTTCAACCAGACTTTTTATTGCAGGCGCGCTCTGTGATAAAGGTCTTTTTTCTTCCTTTTTGTCCCCGGGGCACCCGAATACCACATCAACAAAATCAGGAGGTATGAACATGGATTATATCGGTTACATCGTAGCTGGCGTTGTGCTGCTTCTGGGCATCGTGCTGCTGGTCTGCGGTTATCTCAAAGCGCCCCCGGATACCGCCTACATCATTTCCGGTTTCCGCAAACGCCGTATTCTCATTGGCAAGGCCGGTTGGCGGATCCCCTTCTTCGAGCGGGTGGACCGGATCTCCCTGCGGGTGATGCAGGTGGACGTCAAGACCTCGAGGCCGTGCCTACCAATGAATTTATCAACGTCAGCGTGGACGGCGTGGCCAACGTCAAGGTCTCTTCTGACGAAGCCTTGCTCCTTCGCGCGGCGGAAACTCTGCTCAACATGGAGCAGAGCGAACTCATCTCCTGGTGACCCAGGTTCTGGAAGGAAACATGCGTGAAATCGTGGGCTCCGTAGGCCTGAAGGAAATGGTGCAGGACCGCCAGGGCGTGGCCAAGAAGATCACGGAAAACGTGGTGCCTGACATGGAAAAGCTGGGCATTGAAGTCGTGAACTTCAACATCCAAAGCTTCCTGGACAGCGCCGGTACCGTGAAAACATGGGCATTGACAACGTGGAGCAAATCCGCAAAATGCGCAAATTGCCAAGGCCATTGCCCAGCGAGACATCGCCATCGCCACTGCCCAGGCGCAGGAGGGAGTCCAACGCCATCAAAGTTGAGGCGGAAAAAGAAGATTGCCGAGCAGAATGCCGCGTGTCAGTCCAGCAGGCTCAGATGCGGGTCATGGCCGACACCAAGAAGGCGGAGGCCGATGCCGCCTCTCCATCCAGCAGGAGAGTCAGCGGAAGACCATTGAAATTACCAAGGCCAACGCCGACATTGCCCGGAGGGAAAAAGGAGGCGGAGCTGGCGAAAAATCGCCCTGCGGGAGCGCAAGCTGGACGCAGAAATCCGCAAAGCAGGCCGACGCCATGAAGTACAAGGCGGAGAAGGAAGCGGAGGCCCAGCTCATTCGCCGCCAGCGGGAAGCAGAAGCCCAGAAATACGAAGCCCTGCAGCAGGCGGAAGCCCGGAAGGCGGAGGCGGAGGCCCTGCGCTTTCCATGGAGCAGGAGGCAGAGGGCATCCGGGCCAAGGGTTTGGCCGAGGCAGAGGCCATTGAGAAGAAGGCAGAAGCCCAAAAGCGAATGGGTGAAGCCACCATTCTGGAAATGTACCTGGCAGCCTTGCCGGAAGTGGTCAAAAACGCCGCCGCTCCCCCTCTCCCAGACGGAAAAGATCGTCATGTACGGCGACGGCAACTCCACCAAGCTGGTTCGGGACATCATTGCCAGCGCCAATCAGGTGGCCGACGGCATGAGGGAGTCCACAGGAATCGACCTGCAAGCCTTGATCGCCGGTTTTGCTGGTGGCAAAGCCGCCCAGGAGGCAGAAATTGGATAGCCAGTCATCTCAACGGCATCCGGGGATTGAGCGTTTGCTCAATCCCCGGATGTGCTTTTTATTCCATAGAGTCTAAATGATCCTGATATTCGATACCTTGATATCACACATGTATTATTTTCCGCGGCTATCTATCTGGAGCCCCTGCCCATTCGGGAGTACTGTACGTACTTGCACGGATGCCAATGATCTTCATTCTCACGCCGGACACCGTGCAGGCTTCCCCACACGCCAGCCGAGTGGCATGGGCAATGGAAGTGCCATCCGCCATATCGGTATAGCCAATATTACAGCTTTGTGCTGTATGAAAGCGAGGTTGCATAGGTTTTAAGCTCGTTCCCCAATTCTCTCTGGGTCAACAAACATTTCCGTGAAGGGCTCCGTGTTCGTACTACCGGGCGCCTCCAGGTAATAGGCATGGAAGCCTACGGACTCCCAAACCTGAGCTTGCAGCTATGGCGTCCATATCCTGGAAAGCATTGAAATCCATTTCAATATCTGCCTGATACGTTGTTTCAGAAACCGGCAAATCCCAATCTGGGAATACCTCCGAAAATGCAGGCAGGGTCCGGATGATATTTCCGTCCTGATCCTCCACGTACGCTGTATACCCATCTGCAACCCAGTCTGTGCTGAAATGATTTCCCTCCCGCGCAGCCAGAATTTCTTCCCTCATTTCAGCTGAAGCATCCTCCAGGTCCAGGTACGCAATTTGGGCCGCTTCAGCCAGCGCCATATCCACACAGGATGTCTCAAGCCCACTTGCAAAAAGCTACGTTGGTCAAACACAACATCAACAAAATTGATAGCACCACTGCACACGCTTTTTCATATAATTCTCCTTATTGTCAAAGTGTTTTCATAGAATGGGAATCTTACTACCTTGCCGCTGTTTTTCACTTCCTGGTCCACACTGGCAAAGGCAATTGGGGAAAGACCTAAATTTTTTGCCGTCCGGATTCACCTCCCTACCATCATATGATTCGCATTTTTCGGTCGTTCACCTCCCTTTTCCGGAGCCGTCCTGTTCAAACAGCTCCTCATGGCTTGCCACAACACGATGTGACCATCGATGTGCAAAAGCACTCCCATCATAAATAGCAGGCACAAACTGACCACACTGGCGCAAAGCGGCCGTGTTGTTTTACGTTCCTTTTCTTCCGTTCTTGCAAGCAGAGAATCCTCAATGCTTCCAATTGCATCAAACAGAAGTTCGTTCCGTCTCATGCACCGTAGCCCTCCTCTTCCAGCACCTTTTTAACTGCTTTCTGACTCTGCACAGCACAACACAGGTGTGATTTTCCGTCAGTCCATACCGGCTCGCAATCTCCGAAATGTCATCCGCATAATAGTAGCGCCGTATAAAAGATGTTTCGTTTTTGTGTATGTAAACCCGCAAGGAAGGTCTGATAATTCGGTTCAGCTCCCACCGGTTCAGCGCTTCATCCACAGACTGTTCCGAAATACATTCCGACAGCTCTTTCAGCGGCGCGCAAGGTTGCCCGCCGCCCCGTCTTTCCGCCCGTGCGTCACGATAACGGTTGAATGCAAGATTTCTCATAATTCGCGCTGCATATAACTTCAATGATTCCGGGCGGTTTGGCGGTATGGAATTCCATATTTTCATCCATGTGTCAGAGACGCACTCTTCTGCATCCTCTGCACTTTGCAGAATGTTCATTGCAATGGCGTTACAGTAGGCGCGATATTTTCGTTCCAGCTCCAGTAAGCCCATCTCCTCACGCTGCCATAGCAGATTAATGATTTCCACGTCCTCCATGCTCTTCCCCCCTTACTTTACGAGACACGATTTCTTGCTCTATATTACACCCTGATTCAAAAAAAAATTCTACGTATTTGCTCAGTTTTTCAAGTCAGGTGTTTAAATCCACAGAGTAAGCCATAGAACAGAATGTAAAATATTACCCAGGTATCAGTGGTATACGAAAAAAGCGGCACGCAGGCAAACACCTACATACCGCTTTTTTCTTGCACAATTCCAGCAGGAAGGGATTAATAGAACTTTCTCTTGTTCTTCCTGAGCTGCCTCAGACTTCTGCTTCCGCTTCAGGCTGGGGCTCACGTAATGCTCTCTCTTCTGACTTCAGCAATGACGCCCTCTTTGGCAGCAGCTACGCTTAAATCTTCTCAGAGCACTCTCCAGAGATTCGTTCTCTTTACGCGAATTTCAGACATTGATTTCCCTCCCTCCAACACATCCGGCTCAATCCTGGATGCTTTCAGGGCCATTTCCATGGCTTTTAAACATTATACTCAAAAAATCTCAAAATGTCAAGGAAAATTTACAGTTTTTGCTTCTGCCATTTGAGGAACTCACAGGTTTGCAAGGGTCCGGTACAAAACCGTCGCCGTCTGGGCCTGGTGGCCTGGCCTTCGGGGGCCAAGGTGGTGGCGGTCATTCCGTTGACCACCTGGTTGGCCACCGCCCACTCCATGGGCGCCTTGGCAAAATTGCTGACCTTGTCCCGGTCCTCAAAGGCCGCCAGATCATCCCGGAGTCCGTTATCCCCATCCTGGCTCTGGACGTAGCGGAACAGCATGGTGACCATCTGCTCCCGGGTGATATTCTGGTTCGGCTGGAAGGTGCCGTCCGGGTAACCGTTTGCAATCTGATTCTCCTCCGCCCAGACCACCGCCTGGTAGAAATAGCGTCCTCCCGGACGTCCGAGAAGTGGTTTCACCCGTCATCTCCGGGCTACCGGCGTAACGGTACAGCATGGTCACCAGCATGCCCCGGGTCAGGTTTTGATTGGGCCAAATTGATGCTCTGTGATTCCCTTGATGACGCCACGGGCGTAGCAATCGTCCACGGCGTCGGAATAATAGGTCTGGCTGCTGGTGTCCGTGAAAATCCGGGAAATGGTGGTCTCTACCGTCTCGCCGCAGTATAGGCACTTGCCCGTGCCCCAGCCGTCCTTGGTCGCCGTGGGCGCCTGCAGGACCTCCAGCCGGTCGGGGTCTACTTTATGATCCGTCACAAGGACCACGCCCGTTTCAAAGGTTCGGGCATAGACCGTGAGAGTGTCTGTCTGGTTGCCGCAGGCGGCTGTGAGGATCGTGTCCGCCGAAGCGCCGGGAGACTGAACCCCCAGGTTCCCGGGGCAAAGCCCTGGGAAAAGTCCCCTGGAAGCTATCGTTCAGGCTGGTCACGGTGTAGCTCCGGTTCGCCGTGGTGTGGTAGGGCCGGTACCGCACGCCAACGGAGAACTGGGCGCCCAAGCCTGTGGCGATTCGCTCCGGGCTGCCCTCGGTCTCCAATTCATGGACGTAAGGTCAATTCCCTCCAAGGGAATCTCCCGGTCGCTGAGATACAGGTCGGCATAGGTCCCGGATACCACTTCTTCATTCTGATTCATCAGAATGAACAGCACGGTGTAATCCCGGGCTTCAAGCCTGTGGTCTTCCACTCAAAGTCCGTCACAGCCGATGTACCCTTGCAAGCGAACATGCCGCTGCTCACCGGCTCATCCTCCTCGCCAATGGATTCATATGTCCCCTGGTAGATGAGCACCACCTGGTAGCCGCCGGTGAAAGGCCCACATCGTTGACCGCTACCCGCAGAAACATGGACTGACCCACTACCACGCTCTGGCCATAGGTCCAGTCGTAGGGAATGAAATAGTTACCAGACGCCTGCGCCATGGGCACGGCCCCCGCCGGAACAGCCTCCTCCAGGATCTGAACCCGCTCAATCCCTTGCTCCGGCCCGCCGGAAGCACAGACCACACCAGCCAGGGACAGCGCCAGCGTCAACGCCAGCATGGCAGAAATGATTTTTTTCAACATTTGTATGGCTCCTTTCCTGATCTTCACCCGAAAAAAGGGGCAGCATCCGCCTCCCCTGCTCTTTCGGGTTTCGAAAACCATTCTTATCATAGCACACATTTCCGCCATTTACAAGCAAATTTCACATCATTGGAAGGCAACAGCATTTTGCGTGCCAGTGGAATGTGGAAAGTCCGGCCCCAAAGTCTGTAATACGAACGCTGTACGCCTCCTCAATCGTTCGCTTGCCGCCAAAACGCCGTGGATGACTAAACACATGGTTCTGACTCATCCACGGCGAATGTTTGATACTGCTGTCAGTGAAATGCTTCCGCTGTCCGCTACAGCTTATTTGACAATCAGATTCACCAGCTTATTCTTCACCACAATGGTCTTCACAATCCGCCCGCCCTGCTTTTCCAGGAAGCGGGCCACCTTCATCGGCTTGGGCGGCGGCGATGACTGCATCGTCCGGGGAATCGGCCTCCACGTGAATGGCGCCGCGGACCTTGCCGTTGACCTGGACTGCCATGTCCAATTTCCGCATCCCTGGCACATGGCCTCGTCATAGGAGGCCAGGGGGAGACAGGAGCAAATCCCCTCGAAGCTGTGGTTTTCCCAAATCTCGTCGCAGATGTGAGGGGCGAAGGGCTGAGGAGCTGAAGGAAGGTCGGAGCTGCGCCCGGTTGCAGCCCTTGTCTCCAAACTGGTTCAGGAGGGGTCATCAGGGCTGCGATGGCCGTATTGGGCTTCAGGTTGTCAATGTCGAAGGTGACTTTTTTGATGGTCTTGTGCACGGCCGAAGCGTTGGCCGGAGAATAGGCCTGGGCATCGTCCTGCACGTTCTCTCCCAGAGTCCAGACCCGGTCCAGGAACCGCTTACAGCCCTTCACCGCGTTGGCCGACCAGGAGGCCGCCTTCTCAAAGTCTCCGATGAACATGATATAGGTCCGCATGGTGTCCGCGCCATAGGCTTCGATGACGTCCGTGGATTGATCACGTTGCCCAGGGACTTGGACATCTTCACGCCCCCTCCCCCAGGATCATGCCCTGGCTGGTGCGCTTGGCGTAAGGCTCCTTGGTGGGCACGGCGCCGATGTCATAGAGGAACTTATGCCAGAACCGGGAGTAGAGCAGATGCAGCGTCGTATGCTCCATGCCGCCGTTGTACCAGTCCACCGGGGCCCAATAGTCCAGGGCCTCCTTGGAGGCCAGGGCCTTATCATTGTGGGGGTCCATATACCGCAGGAAGTACCAGCAGGAACCGGCCCACTGGGGCATGGAGTCGGTTTCCCCCGCTGAGCGGGGCCGCCGCACTTGGGGGCAGGTGGTATTCACCCAGTCGGTCATGGCGGACAGGGGGCTCTCTCCGTCGTCTGTGGGCTCGTAGCTCTCCACCTCCGGCAGGAGGAGGGGCAGCTCCTCGCTCCCGGCAGAGCCACGGGGCCGCACTTGGGACAATGGACAATGGGGATGGGCTCGCCCCAATACCGCTGGCGGGAGAAGACCCAGTCCCGCAGCTTGTAGTTGACCTTGGGGTGGCCGATGCCTTTCTCTTCCAGCCACTTGGTGATGACAGGGATAGCCTGCTTGACGGTCAGGCCATTGAGAAATTCAGAATTCACCAGAATGCCGGTGTCGTCCTTCAGGGGTAAAGGCCGCCTCTTCCACGTTTCCGCCCTTCACCACCTCGATGATCTCGCAGCCGAAGGCCTTGGCGAAGGCCCAGTCCCGGTCATCGTGGGCGGGCACTGCCATAATGGCGCCGGTGCCATAGGTGGCCAGCACATAGTCGGAAATGAAAATGGGAATCTCCTTGCCGTTCACCGGGTTAATGCCCCGGACTCCCTGGAGCTTCACACCGGTCTTTTCCTTGTTCAGCTCCGTCCGCTCCATGTCGGACTTGGCGGCGGCGGCGGCCTGGTAGGCCTGTACCTCCCCGGCGTTCTCCAGCCGGTCCATCCACTTCTCCAGGAGGGCATGCTCCGGGGAGAGGACCATATAAAAGTAGCCCCAAAGAGGGTATCCGGCCGGGTGGTGTAAATCAAAATGTCATCGCCCAGGGTAGAGCGGAAGGTGACCTCCGCCCCATGGCTCCGGCCAATCCAGTTCTTTGCTGGAGCTTCACCCGCTCAATGTAGTCCAGGCCGTCCAGATCGTCGATGAGCCGGTCGGCATACTTGGTGATCCGCAGCATCCACTGACTCTTCTCCTTCCGGACCACCGGCGCGCCGCAACGCTCGCAAACGCCCTCCACCACTTCCTCGTTGGCCAGGACGCACTTGCAGCTGGTACACCAGTTCACTGGCATTTTGGCCTTGTAGGCCAGGCCATGCCGGAACATTTGCAGAAAAATCCACTGGGTCCACTTAAAGTACTTGGGGTCCGTGGTATTGATCTCCCGGTCCCAATCGAAGCTGTAGCCCAGGGCCTTCAGCTGTCTGCGGAAGGTGGCGATGTTCTGCTCCGTCACGATCCGGGGATGGATGTGATTTTTAATGGCATAGTTCTCCGTCGGCAGGCCGAACGCGTCATACCCAATGGGAAAGAGAACGTTTTTCCCCTCCATCCGCTTCTTCCGGGCAATGATGTCCATGGCGGTGTAGGGCCGGCAGTGGCCCACATGGAGGCCCGCCCCGGAGAGGGGGGGAACTCAAAGAGGGCATAGAACTTCTCCTTTTCGCTGCCGTTTACGGTTGCGTAAAGGTTTTTGCTCCTCCCAGATTTTTGCCATTTTGGTTCAATGGTTTGAAAGTCGTACGTCATATCCTCGCCCTCTTTCTAGTTTTCCTGCTCATTCAGCACTTCGCTCCAGGGGATGACCTCCCCGTCGCTCCAAAGACGCTCCAGGTCGTAAAACTGCCGGGCTTCATTGGTGAACACGTGAATGACCACGCAGCCAAAATCCAGCAGCTCCCAGGTGTTGCCCCGGTGGCCCTCCCGGCCCAGCATGGTCTCCCAGACCTCCAGGGTCGCTTCGGCGCAGTCACACAGGGTTTTTTACGTGGGTATTGGAGGTTCCGGTGCAGATGAGAAAATAATCAGCCAGCGTGGTCACATCCCCGACGCGGATGAGCTGAATCCCCACGCCCTTCTTGCTGTCCAAGGCCCTGGTTGCAGCAGCGGCCACTTCTTTTGATGTCAACATAGGCTTTCTCTTTTCATTTCTTCGTAGGGAACGGCCTTGGCCGTTCCGCCTGGCAGAGGTCAGGATGTTTGGGGAAAGGCGCTGGCGGGCGGTCAGGACCGTTCTCTCCACGCCAAGGCTGGATTTTAGGCTTTTGCAGCCTGAAATATGGCTTTCCCATCTCCGGCCTATTGGGCGCACCCTGCCCGCAGGGACTCGATGGCTTCCAGGGAATCCCGGGCCACCCGGCGGCCTGGTGGCGGAGCATCTCCACCGTCATTTCCAGTCCCAGCAGGACCGCCAGGTCCAGGTCCCGGTCTACTGCCGCCCGCAGGCGCTCCACGCCAGGGGAAGTCCCGGTTGGGCTCCATGTAGTCGGCAATGTAAATAATCTTCTGTAAAGGGATTCATATGGCCGCAGCCGGTGGTGTGGCTGGCAATGGCCTGAAACACCGCCTCATTTTCTCCAAAGATCCTTTTGGCTACCCATGCGCCCGTGGTGGCATGGAGGGTCTTTGGGTTATCCCGGCTGAATGGGTCCAGAGGGATGCCATACTCCCGGGCACAGCTGCAGCTGCAGCTCCGGCGGCAGGGCCTTGGTCACGTCGTGCAGGAGACCGGCCCGGGCGGCATCGGTGACATTGGCGCCGTACTGCTCCGCCAGCTTCGCCGCCGTGTCCCGGCAGCCCAGCACATGGGGCACCCGCTTGGGGTCCAGCAGCCGGACCACCTCAGCCTCCAGAAGCTCCATGGGAAGCGTCCGCAGGTCCCGTCCCACCCCGTAAAAGCCAAAGGTACGAATCCGCTCCAGGACGGCAGGGGTCAGCATATCGCCCACCGCCTGGAAGGTCAGCATCCGGCGCATCGGTGGACGCCATGGGAAGCGCCTCGTTTTTCAAAAACTTCACCTTTCCATCCAGCTTTTTCCGGATGTGCTGAGCCTGGGCCTGCAGCTCCTGCTGCAGCTGCGGCTCCTCCCGCTCCCCGCAGCATCACCACCAGGGTGGCATAGCGGCAGATTGTTTCCGGCTCCCGCCACTGGGGAAGGCTAAAAACATATCCGTGCCCATGAGCAGAAACAGCTCGTCACCGGGATAGGTTCTGTGCAGCAGCTCCACCGTATCGGCGGTGTAGCTTCTGCCCTCCCGCAAAAGCTCCAGGTCCGAGGCCTCCGCCCGGGGAATCTCCCGGGCCGTCAGACGCACCAGCTCCAGACGCTCCTGTGCCGCAGGCGTCCCCTCCGGCATGGTTTTGTGAGGCGGAGCATGGTCCGGAATGAGCAGAAGCTTGTCCAGATTCAAAAGCTCTACCGCCTGCCGTGCCGCCTGCATGTGTCCTCGATGGGGCGGGTTGAAGGTCCGCCGTAGATACCAATCCTGCCCATGGCTTCACCTCATTCTCTTTTATGGCTGTTCCCGGCCCATGGCCTTTTCCTTCTCCCGCTGGATGGCCCGGTCGATGGCAGTCTGGCGGAAGTAGGCGTTGCGCCGTTCCCGCTCTGCCTGGGCTGCTCTGCGGCGGGCCTGGGCCCCTTGCGCACCGGGTTGACTTGGCCACAGGGACGGGAGAGCCAGCTTGGCTCTGCCCACCTGATTGCGTGCCCGTCTCAGCTTCTCAGACTCCCGGTACAGGACGAATTTGGAGCCCACAGTACACACGGGCTCCGCGCCGGTGGCGGCGCACAGCGCCTCCAGCGCCTCCCTGGCCACAAAGCAAAGCGGCCTCCAGCACCCGGCCCTTCACCAGCTCCCGGGCCTCCAGCTGGGTCACAGCCTCCAGAACCACCTGTTCCGTCACGCCGCCCTTTCCCACCATGAGGGGTGGTGTCCAGGCCGTTGGCCTGGGCGCGCAGCTCCAGCTCTCTTTACTGGTCAGCATGCTTCCCCTCCTCACACAATTTCTCATAAAACAGCTTCAGCGCCTTTGCCCGGTGGGAGACCTGATTTTTCTCCCCCGTCAGCTCCGCAAAGGTCTTGCCCGCAGGGGATAGTAAAAATGGGATCGTAGCCGAAGCCTCCCTCCCCGTGAGCCTCCCGCAAAAAGCTCCCCGTGGGCCTCTCCTCTGGCCTGGATCACCCGGCCATCGGGATAGACCAGGGTAATGACCGAAACAAACTGGGCCTGGCGCTGCCCATCCGGCACCTGCTCCGTATTCTTCAGCAGGGAGCAGCAGCCGTCCCCAGTCATCCAGGGCGGATCGTCCCCGTACCGGGCGGAATGCACCCCGGGAGCGCCCCCAGGGCGTCGTCCACTGCAATGCCAGAGTCGTCCGCCAGAGCCGGAAGGCCCGTGGCCTTCCTCACAGCGTTTGCCTTGAGGAAGGAGTTCTCTTCGAAGGTGCTCCCTCTCCTCCACCTCCACATCCACGCCCAGGTCGGATTCCCCAACACCAGCTCCACATCCAAGGGCTTCAGAATTGCGCTAATTTCCACCAGCTTATGTGGATTCTTGCTGGCCAGTACGACTTTCATACCAATTCCCCCAAAACTTTTTTCTCCAATGCAATCAGCTCCCGGCAGCCCTTGGCGCAAAGCCGGAGCAGCTTTGCTCCTCCTCCGGGGTGAAGGGCCTACCCTCCCCGGTGCCCTGGACTCAATCAGGTTGCCGTTGCCGTTCATCACGCAATTGAAATCCACCGCCGCCTGGCTGTCTTCCACATAGCACAGGTCCACCATGGCCTCTCCCCCCACAATCCCGGCGGAAACCCCGCCACATAATTGCGGATGGGCAGCTTCTCCAGCAGCCCCTGGGCCGCCAGGCAGCGGCAAGCCAGGACCAGGGCTACGAAGCCACCGGTCACCGAAGCCGTCCGGGTGCCCCCTGTCTCCCTGGAGCACATCGCAGTCGATGGTGATGGTCCGGGGGCCCAGGGCCTCCAGATCCACCGCCGCCCGAAGGGCCCGGCCCACCAGCCGCTGGATCTCCGCGCTCCGGGAGCCAGCTTCAGCCCACATCCCGCTTGCTCCGCTCCCGGTTGGCCCTGGGGGAGCATGGAATACTCCGCCGTCACCCAGCCCCTTTGCTCACATGGGGCGGGACCCGCTCCTCCACCGAGGCGTTACACAGCACCGCCGTGTCCCCCCTGCCCGGATGAGGCAGCTGCCCTCGGCAAATTTTGTAAAGCCCAGCTCCATGGTCACGGGCGGAGCTGGTCCAAGGCTCTTCCATCCTGTCTCACATCCGTCACCTCACAAAGGGCGTCTACAAAGTCCCTGGCGTCAAAGGCATCAGATCCTCCGCCTTCTCTCCCACGCCAATATACTTCACCGGAATCTGCAACGCATCCGCCACGGCGATGACAATGCCGCCCTTTGGCCGTGCCGTCCAGCTTGGTGAGGGCCATGGCCGTCACACCGGCAATTTCCTTGAATTGCTTGGCCTGGAGCAGGCCGTTCTGCCCTGTGGTGGCGTCCAGAACCAGGAGAACCTCCTTGTCCGCCTCCGGCAGCTCCCGGTCGATGATCCGGGAGATTTTGCTCAGCTCGTTCATGAGATTGGCCTTGTTGTGCAGCCGACCGGCGGTGTCGCAGAGGATCACGTCGGCATGTCTGGCCTTGGCCGACTGGATTCCGTCATAAACCACGGCGGCAGGGTCCGCCCCTCGTGCTGGCGGACAATGTCCGCGCCGGTGCGCCGGCCCAGATCTCCAGCTGATCGGCAGCGGCGGCCCGGAAGGTATCTCCGGCGCACATCAGCACCCGTTTCCCCCTGGTCCCCCAGCTGCTTGGCCAGCTTTCCGATGGTGGTGGTCTTCCCCACCCCGTTGACGCCGATGAACAGCACCACCGAGGGCTGGGTATCCAAACGCAGGCGGGTGTCGCCCACGTCCAGCATCTCCACCAGGATGTCCTTCAGGGCCGCTTTGGCCTCCTCCGGCTCCCGGATTTTTCCTCCTTCACCCGGCGGCGCAGGCTCTCCACCGCCCTTCCGGCAGTCTCCACTCCCAGGTCGGCCAGGATCAGGCATTCCTCCAGCTCGTCGTAAAAATCGTCGTCCAGATTGGAAAAGCCGGAAAAGACATTGCCCAGAGTCTCGGCCATAGCTTTTCTGGTTTTGGTCAAACCTTCTTTGATTTTACTAAAAAAAACCCATAATCTCTCTCCTCTTATATTGTGACTCCCATGGTCACGCAGTGATCCGCCTTGCTTCCGTCCTCCTGCAATCCATAGTCCAAAACCTGGGAAAAGCCGCAGACTCGATGAATCGCCAAAGACGGGAGATTTTCTTTGAAATCTCCGAATAAATTTTTCGTGCCTCGGGGAAGGTGGGACAGAACCGACAGAATCAATTGTTTGCCAAATCCTTCCGGCGGCAATCAGGTCGAGTCTCCAGAGCCTCCAGCAGGAGTCCATCCCGGTCCGGCTTCAGCCGGAGACACGAAACATAGCGTCCCTCTTCCTCCCAGATCCAATATTGCGCACCCGGTATTTGGAAAAGCCCTCCAAAAACCGCCGGGAGTCCTCCTCGGCCAGGTGCAGTGCCCGCCCGGCGGCTCGTCCGGGTAAAAGTACGCTCCGTTTTCCCTCGTGTCCCTCCCGGTACACTTCCATCCAACCGGAAATGTCCAGCTCTTCCATGGTATGAATGGTTCGCAGCATACGCATCTCCTATTCCATGATGCCCAATTCCTGTTCCATCTGATTCAAATCCATGTGGAGAATCTTGAGACCCCCTGCTCCTGCATGGTGACGCCGTAGAGGATGTCGGCCGCCTCCATGGTGCCCCGGCGGTGGGTGATAACAATGAACTGGGTCTTTTGCACAGATGGTGCAGGTAACTGGCGTACCGCCCACGTTCCGGTCGTCCAGGGCTGCGTCAATCTCGTCCAGCATACAAAAAGGGCGTAGGCCGGACCTTCAAAATGGCGAAATACAGGGCAATGGCCACGAATGCCTTTTCCCCGCCGGAGAGCAGGGTGATGATCTTCAGCTGCTTGCCAGGGGCTGGACCCGATTTCAATGCCGCAGGTGAGGGGATTTTCCGGGTCCTCCAGAACCAGGGCGCCTTTGCCGCCGCCAAACATCTCCGTAAAGGTCTGCTGGAAATACATGTCAATTTTTGGAACTCCGTCACAAAAATGGAGGTCATTTCTGTGGTAATGTCCCGAATGACGCTTTCCAGCTCCCGCTTGGCCGTGAGCACGTCGTCCCGCTGAGCCGTGAGGTAGGAATATCGCTCGTTGACCCGGGCGTACTCCTCGATGGCCCCCAGATTGGGGTACCCAGCCCGGCAATTTTCCGCTTCAGCTCCCCGATCCGCCGGTTGCCTGCCGCTACGGATTCCAGCCCGCCCGCTCCTGGGCGGCGGTGGGGGGGTAAGGCCGTAGGTGTCCCACAGCCGGTCAATGACCTGCCGCTCTTCCATGGCGGTGGTCACTTTTTTGCTCCAGGAGGGCGCAGGCCCGCTCCATGGTGAGGATGGACTTGTTTTTCTCCTGCGCCTCCCGCTCGGTCCTGGTCTTGTTGGCTTCGGTCTGGGCCCGGGTATCCAGGGCGCCTTGGAGCTCCCGGCGGGCATCGCTGGCCTTGGCCTGGTTGGCCGCCTGGTCCTGGCTCACCCGGTCCAGCTCTCCCTGGAGGCGGGCCGTGTCGGCCTCGTAGGTCTCAAAAGAGCCAGCTTGGGCCCGGTCTCCTCCAGAGAGGCGCACAGGGACTCCAGCCGCTCCATTCTCTGTGGCGGACCGGCGCCCGCCTCCAGGGCGGCAATGTCCGTCTTGGTGGCGGCCATTTGTCCTGTGAGGGTCTCGGTCTGGCGGGCGGCGTCAGACTGGTCCTGACTCAGGCTCTCCAGGGTGCTTTCCGCATCGGCCAGCTGATAGCGCAAGGTCTCCAGCTGCCCCCGGAGTCCGGCGGCCCGCTCCCGGTCAGTCTGAGGCGCGTCCTCAGCGTCTCCATCTCCCGCCCGGCCGAGGCAGCCGCGTCCCCCAGAGCCTGAAGGAGCACAGCATGCTGCTTTTCCTCCCTCCAGCCGCAGAACCTCGTCCTCAGCCGCCCGGAGCTGCTCCCGGGTGGCGGTCAGCTCGAACTCCGTCTTCCCACTGCTCGTTGGGCCTCGGCCAGGGCAGCTTCGGTCTCCTCCTTTTGGGCCTGCAAGGTAGCTTCCTGGGCGGTTAAACGCTTGAGCTCATTGGCCCGGGACAGAAAGCCCGCCTCCTTGGCAACTGAGCCACCGGTCATGGAGCCACCAGGATTCATGACCTGGCCGTCCAGAGTGACAATCTTAAACCGGCTGCGGTACTGCCGGGCCATGGCGATGGCGCTGTCCAGCTCCTCCACAATGACCGTCCGGCCCAGAAGGTTCTCCACAATCCCCGGTACCGGTCCTCGCAGCGGACCAGGCGGGAGGCCACCCCACAAAGCCCCGGCAGCTGTCCACCCGGACTCCTGCAGGGAGCGGGGGAGATGGCGCTGAGGGGCAGGAAGGTGGCCCGGCCCCCGCCTGTGCGCTTCAAAAAATCCAATGGCCGCCTTGGCGTCGGACTCTGTATCCACCACAATCTGCTGCATGGCGGCGCCCAGGGCGATCCTCTATGGCAGTGGTAAACCGGTCCTCGGTGTGAATGAGGTGGGACACCGGGCCATGGATGTGCTCCAGCCCGCCCCGGCGGCTCTCCTGCATGATACTGCGGACCGACTTGTTATAGCTCTCAAAAATCCTGCTCCATGGCCCGGTAGACCCTGGCCTTGGCAGAGACGGAGTCCAACTGGCTGGTCTCCCGGCGCAGCTGCTCCCGCAGGCCGTCCCGGCGCTGCAGCCGCCCGACTGGCGCAGCTGGTAGCCGTCCATGGCGTTGGTCAAGGTCCGGACCCGGTCCCGGCCGGACTGCAGCGCCTTTTGACAGGCGTCCATGGCCTGCTGAGCCTGGTCCTGCCGCCGGCGTCCCGCGTCCAGGTCCGCCTGGATGTCCTCCATCCGGCTTTGCGCCTGGCGGACCGACTCCTCCAGAGCCGCCAGATCCGCCTGTCGCCCGGCGATGTCCGCCTGGAGCGCCGACTGGCGGCTCCGCAGCCCAGATACTGCTTTGGTAATGCCCTCGGCATTGGCCGCCAGACGCTGGATTTCTCCTCCGGTTTCCTCCAGGGTCCGGCGCAGCAATTGGAGCTCTTCGTCAATGGCGGCAATCCGCTTCCGGCTACCGGCAATTTGCTGGGCAATGCCGGAGCTCCGCCCCTCCTGCTGGCTCAGCTCTCCCGGATGCGGGCCACATTCTGCTCGTTGTTGCGGATGCTCCCCTGGAAGAGAGCAACCTGCCCGTCCAGCTGCCGGCCGGGGCCTCCAGGGCCGTCACCTGCTCCCGAACTGCCTCCAGGGCCGTGTCCTGCTCCCGCAGGGCCCCTGCTCAGCTCCTCCGCCTTCCGGTACAGGCCGTCCAACGCCATGTGCTCCTGCTCCAGCACGAAGGAGGACGAGGCGTAATCCCTCCTCCGCCTTTTGGCGGCAGCCGCAATTTTGTCCAGGTTCTCCAGCCAGACTGCAATCTCCAGTCCCCGGAGCTCTCTTTGTATGCCAGGTAATTTCTGGCCTTTTCTGACTGGGCCTTCAAGGGCTCCAGCTGAAGCTCCAGCTCAGAGACCTTGTCCCCAATGCGCAGCAGGTTGTCCTCTGTGGTCAGGAGCTTCCTGCCGTCTCCCTCCTTGCGGTGGCGGTACTTGGAGATTCCGCCGCCTCCTCAAAAAAATCTCCCGGCGGTCTGTGCTTTCACCGCCAGAATCTCGTCAATGCGGCCCTGGCTGACGTTGAATATCCCTCCCGGCCCAGGCCGGTGTCCATAAACAGCTCGTGGATGTCCCGCAGCCGGGCCGACTGCTTGTTGATGTAAAAACTCGCTGTCCCCGGAGCGGTAGTACCGCCGGGTGACCATCACCTCATCGGCGTCATGGAAGGCCCGGTCCGTGTTGTCCAGGGTGAGGGTCGCCTCCGCAAAGCCCACCGGCGCCCGCTTCTGGTGCCGCCGAAGATCACGTCCTCCATCTTGGCCCCCCGCAGGGTCTTGGTGCTCTGCTCCCCATGACCCAGAGGATGGAATCGGAAATATTGGATTTGCCACTGCCGTTGGGACCTACAATGGCCGTAATGTCGCTGCCGAATTGAATCGTCGTCTTATCAGGGAAAGACTTTAAAGCCCTGAATTTCCAGTGATTTCAGATGCACAGTGGAACCTCGCCGTCTTTTTTTCTAAGAATCAGTTTATTATACCAATTTCCCCATGCAATTGCAAGCAATTTTCCGCCTTTCGGCAAGTCCATTTTCCGCCCTCCAGGCAGAGCGGCAGCATGTGCTTTTTGTACGGATGCGGAGCGCCTCCGGTCCCCGTAATAAAGGGCCGGCCGGATTCGTCTTATGTTAACCTTTTTGTAACTTTCTCCCCCATATCTGGTGCTTTTCCGACGTTTTCCGTCAGTATCTTGCAGGCGGTTGTCAATAATATTTCCAGAAAAATTGTAGTTTTCAGCTCTTTTCTGAAAAACTCTTGACATTTGCGGCAAAATAGTTATAATATCAGGGCAGTTGCAATACGGTTTCAAACGTAACACGTTTGATACCGGCAGCTCGGCAGCCTGGCGAACTGCCACCTATGTGAAAAAGGAGGTTCTCCGATGCACGCCATTCAGCATCTCTTTCCTACGAAAAAACTCTGCTTTTGCGGGCTGGGCGCGGTAGCCTTTTGACCCTGCTGCTGACCGCAGGTCTTCTTTCCCAGGCCGTATTCGCCCAGACCACCTACGTCATCACCGACGGGGACCGGGTTCTGGTTCATACTATATGCAACCGACCCGGCAGCTGTCCTCACCGAGGCCGGGCTGGAGCTGGGGAAGAAGACACCTTCACCACCCAGTCCGACGGAAATGTCTCCGAAATCACCGTCAACCGGATTCAGATGGTCCGGGTCAACCACGACGGCCAGGCTCTGGAGGTTGCCACCTACGGCAGCACGGTATCCGGCATTCTGGAGCAGCTGGGCATTTCCACAGAGGGCGACACTGCGCATCTCCCAGAGCCTGGACAGCGCAACCTATGACGGTATGGTCATCGACGTGGTTGCCCTCACCTACGAGACCGTGGAATATGTCCGGTCCGGAGCCATACCAGACCATCTACTGCACCGATTCCACCCTGGCGCCTGGGGAAGAGCAAGTTCTGACGCCCGGCCGGGAGGGCAGCGTTCACTGCACCGCCCGGATCACCCGGGAAAACGGGACCGAGGTCTCCCGGACTGTCACCCAGGAGGAGCGGGTTCTTTACGCCCCGGTAAACGCCGTAGTGGCCCGGGGCATCGACCGCTCCAGTAAGGAGCAGGAGGGCGCAGGCCGGGCATACGCCCCGGCTGTGGAAGCTTCGGGCCGGACCGTAGCGCCGCCACCTCCCAGGCAGAAGGCAGCGGCGAGGCGGTCCGGGAAACCGAGCCGAGCCTGCCTCCACCACACCGGCTACAGAGCCCGCCCCTCCGGCAACACCTTCACCACCGCCTCCGGCGAGTCCTCACCTACCCCAAAAGCTCTCCCGTAGAGGCCACTGCCTACAGCTGCGAGGGCTACGCTGGCACCACCGCCACCGGCACCACCGCCCGGTACGGGGCCATTGCCGTGACCCCAGCGTCATCCCCTATGGCACCGGATGTATATCGTCTCCGATGACGGCTCCTACATCTACGGCTACGCCACGGCAGAGGACTGCGGCGGCGCCATCCAGGGCTACATGATCGACCTGTACTTCGACACCCTGGCCGAATGCTACGCCTTTGGCCGCCGGACCTGCACCGTGTATATTTCTGGACTGACTTCCCGGCAAGGCTGGTTCATGAGAGCTTAAAACGGGTAACATACTTGATCTCCCCCGGGGGAGCGCCCGGCCTTCCCCGGGAAGCCAAGGGCGCTTCCGCGCCAGTGCGGAAGCAGTACCTGCTGCCGTCCTGCTTTTGTGCAAGTTCTCATTGCAAATCCGCCGATCCTCTGGTAAAATACAGGGGAAAGGCGGTTTTTTCATGATGGATTTGTGCAACGCCCAGGGAAGTCAAGGGGCTATTGGCCCGCCATGGCTTCCGGTTTTCCAAACCAAGGGCCAAAACTTTCTCATTGCCGCCTGGGTTCCCAGCGAATTGCGGAGGAATCCGGGATCGACCGCGGCTGTGGCGTGCTGGAGGTGGGTCCCGGCATCGGCCCCTGACCCAACAGCTGTGCCGCCGGGCCGGGCGGGTGACCGCTGTGGAGGTGGACCGGAGTCTGGCGCCCGTTTTGCAGGAGACTCTAGGGAATACTCCAATCTCCACATCCTCTGGCAGGATATTTTGAAGGTGGACATCCCCGCTCTGGTGCAGGCAGAGCTTCCGGGACTTCGGCCCATGGCCTGCGCCAACCTGCCCTACTATATCCCACCTCCCCGGTCCTCACTGCCCTGCTGGAGGCCCGGTGCTTTTCCTCTGTCACCGTCATGGTTCAGAAGGAGGTGGCCCAGCGGATGGCCGCCGCCCCCGGGTCCGGGGATTCCAGCGCTTTCACCGTGTTCTGCAATTACTACGCCCAGCCGGAGCTTCTCTTCGACGTGCCCCCTCTCTTGCTTCCTGCCTCAGCCCAAGGTGACCTCCAGTGTGGTTCGCCTGGACATCCGGCAGTCGCCTCCCTGCCCTGTGGAGGACGAGGCTCTGTTCTTCCGGGTGGTGCGGGCCGGCTTTGCCCAGCGGCGTAAGCAGCTGCAAAACGGCTTAGCTGCCGGGTTCCCGGCCCTGGGTAAGGAGAAGATCGGAGAAATCCTCCGCGCCTGCGGCCTATCCCCACGGTGCGGGGGAAACCCTGGACATTCCGGCCTTTGCCCGGATCGCCGCCGCCATCGGCCGCGCCTGAGGAGGTCCCATGTTTCAATTTCTCTTTTTGATCTGGATGACACCCTGCTGGATTTTCACCGGGCTGAGGCCATTGCCGTAGCCAAAGCTTTCAAGCCGTAGGCGTGGATCCCACGCCGGAGCTGATCCGCCATTACAGCGCTGTAAACAAGCTCCACTGGCAAAGGCTGGAGCGGGGGAGCTGACCCGAGAGCAGGTGCTCCTGGAGCGGTTTGTCTGCCTGTTTCGGGAGGAACACATTCCGGCGGACCCGGCAGCTTGCCAGGCCGCGTATGGAGGACTTCCTGTGCGTGGGCCACTACTTCATTGAGGGGGCGGAAGACCTCCTGGCCTACCTGGCTCCCAAATACCGGCTGTACCTGGCCAGCAACGGCACCGCCCGGGTCCAGGAGAGCCGCTTAAAAAGCGCCGGCATCGGCCCGTACTTCAGCAAGTGTTCATCTCCCAGAAGCTGGGGCCAACAAGCCCAGCCCGGCCTTTTTCCACCGGTGCTTTGCCCAGATTCCGGATTTGATCCTCAAAAGCCCTCATGATCGGCGACAGCCTCACCTCCGAGATCCGGGGCGCCAAAGGGGCCGGTATCGCCGCCTGCTGGTTCAACCCCCGGCAGGAAGCGCCTGTTCCTGGTATTTCCATGGATTACGAGATCCATAGTCTTCCCCAGCTCCGGGAATTCCTGTAGGACCAGAGGCGGACCCAGGTGGAATGCCATCCGCTTAAGGTCCATGCCTTAGGGCTCCCGGGCCAGGAGAAGGGGGCGCTTCGGTCCATGGTTGTGCTTGCTCCCATGCCGCCCGACAAAAAAGCGCTTTTCTTTTCACCCGGTTTCCGGTATCATAGTTCCAATCCGACTGGGTCCATGGCTTTTTTCGCAGAAGGCCCATCCATGTAGCACAAAAGGGGCATGTCTATGAAAAAAACACAAGATCAAAAACCGTCATTTGGCCCGGGTGGTGGACATGGTGCTGAGTCTGAACCGCCTGGATGTGCCGGTGTATGCGGCCAATGCCGCGTACTTTATCATCCTGGCAGCCTTCCCCACGGTGATGCTCCTGCTGAACCTGCTGAGCTACACCTCCCTGGGAGGCGGGGCCCTGCTGGAAATTTTGGAGAAGGTCATTCCTCGGCCCTCATGCCCTCCATCACCCGGCTCCTCACGGGGATGTTTGCCAGCAGCTCCAAAACCCTGGTCTCCGTGTCGGCTCTGGCAGCGCTGTGGGCCGCCAGCCGTGGGATTTTCGGCATGCTCACCGGCCTCAACCGAATTTACAACGTTCAGGAGGACCGGGGCTATGTCTTTACCCGGCTGCTCAGCCTGGTGTACACCTTCCTGTTCCTCCTGGTGCTGCTCTGACCCTGGCCCTTCACGTGTTTGGCCAGACCATCCTGGCCCAGTTGCCCCAGAGCGACAACCCTGCTATGTTGTTGCTGCTGAGGGTAATCTCCAGCCGGTTTTGGTGCTGCTTCTCCTGCAGACGGCGCTGTTTACCGCCATGTTTATGTTTCTCCCCAACCGGCGGAACAAGTTTCTCCCTCCCTGCCTGGTGCGCTCCTGGCCTCCCTGGGGTGGCAGCTGTTTTCTGACTTTTTCTCCCTGTACGTGGAGCACTTCAGCAATTTTTCCACGGTATACGGCAGCCTGTCTGCGGTAGCCATTGCCATGCTGTGGCTGTACACCTGCGTTGCCATTGTGTTTTACGGCGGCCCCTCAACAAATATCTGGCCGACATCGGCTACCAGCTCCGCCTGCGGCGGTGGGAGAAGGGGCCGGAGCGGGAATGCTGAAAAAGGTTTCCACTTGGTTGTTAAAAATTAATTTTCTGTTCACAAATGGCCAGTAACATGGTACAATCACTGGAAGGAGGCCTGTGCCATGTTTGGATATGTAATGGCAAATCCCCAAGAGCTGCGCCCCCGGAGCAGCGGGAGCGCTACCTGGGCTGTTATTGCGGCATTTGCCGGGCCATTGGGGAGCAGAATTCCCTGGCCAGCCGTTTGGCGCTCAATTACGACATGGTCTTCCTGGCCCTCCTGCTGTCGTCTCTCTATGAACCGGCAGAGGAGCAGAGCTCCGGCCGCTGCCTGATCCATCCCCTGTCCCCCCCGGCCCTGGCGGCGGAGCGAGGCCATACGTTACGCAGCGGATATGAATGTGGCCCTGGCCTACTTCAGCGCCGACGACCACTGGCAAGATGACCGCCGCCCCCGACGCCCTGGCCCTGCGCCGCCTCCTTCGACCCCATTACGAGGCCATTCAGAGCCGCTTTCCCGGCAGTGCCGGGCCATGGAGACCTGCATCCGGGACCTGCGCCGCATGGAGGCGGAGCACTGTCCCAACCCGGACCTACCTGCCAACTGCTTCGGCCTGCTGATGGCGGAGCTGTTCTGCTGGCGGGAAGACCGGTGGTCCGGCTACCTCCGGCAGATGGCCATGGCCCTGGGACGGTTCATCTATTTCGTGGATGCAGCCGTGGACTACCGGCGGGATCTGCACCGGGGCAGCTATAACCCCTTCCGGGCTATGGGAGGAGGGCCGGACCCCCGACCGGTGGGAAAAATTATCTGGTTCTGGAAATGGGACGGGCCACCCAGGCCTACGAAATGCTACCCCCCTCGTCCAGGACAAAGACCTGCTGGACAACATCCTGTATAGTGGCGTCTGGGTGACATACAGAAGCAAACAGAAGAAAGAGAAAAAAGCGCGGGGAGCCGCGCAGGAGGGTCCAACATGATGGAAGATCCCTATCAGGTCCTGGGGCTGGAGCGGGGCGCATCCGATGAGGAGGTCAAGAAGGCCTACCGCCGCCTGGCCAAGAAATACCACCCCGACGCCAACCCTGTCGACGCCGAGGCAGCCCGGAAGATGCAGGAAATCAACGCCGCCTATGAGCAAATCAAAAATCCCCCCAGTCCGGCGGAGCCGGCTACGGCGGCGGAACCTACACCGGCGGCGCAGGCTATGGCAGTGACCCCTACGAGGACATCTTTGGCCAGTGGCGGCGGCAGCAGCGCCAGCAGGAGCCTCAATTCCACACGACCCAGGCTCAGGCCGCCTACCGGTACATCCAATATGGCCGCTATCAGGAAGCCCTCAACGCCCCTGGACGGAGCGCCCACCCGGGACGGCCAATGGTACTACCTCAGCGCCCTTGCCAACGATGGCGCCGGCAACCGGATCACCGCCCTGGAGCACATCCGCCGGGCCGTATCCATGGAGCCGGACAACGCTCTGTACCAGCAGGTCCTCACCACCCTGGAGGAGGGCGGAACCACCTACCCCCGCCAGGCCAGCACCTACCGCGGCTTTGGCGGCCTGGGAGACCTGTGCATGCCCCTATGCCTGTGCTGGGGCGCCCAATGGTGCTTCTGCCCCCGGTGCTGAAAAAGACCGCAGCGGGTACCCAAAAGGCAAACCATTTCATCTAAAACACGGTCAGCCGACTTCCGGCAGGAAATGGGGTTCCCCGTTTCCTGCCGCATTTGCTGCCATCCGTTCCTTTTTCCCATTCCCGTGAAGGCCTGGGTCTCTCACCCGCAACAAAGCAGTTTTGCGGTTTATAACCGAAAAACTGTTGATTTCTATATGAGCTATGTGGATACCCCTTTGTAAAAATTTTCACAGGCGTCCGCCATTGCGGCAAATCTACGATTCTGTACATGATCATGAAGTGGCTTCGGAGGAACGCGGATTCGCCGGCAGATCGTCAGCTACCGGTTTGACTCCATAGAATACGAAGACATGACCGCCCAGCAGATGTACCAGAAACTGAAAGGGCAGCTATCCAAATCCGGAACGACCTATCTTTTCCCTGACGGAGAGGCGGGAATATGAGTGTCTCCTGAGATTCGATAATTACCCAAAATATGTTCTCTGAGCCGACGAACTCTCCGGGTAAATTATGAAGGTATCTTAACCATGCATGTTGCTGACTTTTTGCTGCGTACTCCCAGCCAAGTGTTGAACTGCTTCCCCGTTTATAGAGAAGAAATGCGGATAGTGGTAATTGAGCTAATATGAGCACAGCTCTTTATCATATTATTTAATGTTAATATAAAATTATTAACTTTTTTTCTTTTGCAGCATCAAGTATTGCAGTTCTGCCAATATAGTCAATTCCCAGCACCAAATCTACTGCTTGAAAAGAAGCTCGAAGGGTTTGGGGTATATCCAGCAGCCGAAGTTTTTGATCTTTGGTCAATGCATCGTAATCAAGCAAAACGACAACCTTTCTCAATTGGCTATTCAAAACAGCTTCTTTCAACTGGTGCTTCTTCTTATAGCTAACCGCCCAGGATGCCCAATCAGCATCAACTGTGTCGGGAATGATTACCTCTAAACTCTGTGGGAGGTTCTTCACACTATATGTATGCCCGCATATGTCTATTGCATCTATACTGGTTAAGATGTACTCTAAATTTTGTAAAAAATTCTTAAAATATCCTATAGCCAAGCTCGTAGACGGCAGCAACTGGATGCGATTCAGCTTGCTTTCTTCCCACATTTTCTCTTTAACCTGGGCACAGCAATCCTTTAATGACTGGCTGTTCGAATAGCGCAGCACAGTTATACCCAAAAGATCAGACGCAATTTTGCATTTTTCATCAATTAAAAAGTAACTTCTTGCTGGAGACAGAATTCCTGCATATAGTCCAAACTCCAAATAAATATTGTCTCTTGGCGATATTTTGACTTTCCTGCTTTTAAGACGTACAGACAGGTCGTCCTTCCCCCCAATATATATTGCATAATCAAATGCTACTGCATTTTTTGCAAGACTTTCATAAGTTCCTTTGTTAATCCCAAAGAACCGTTATTCCAAACCACGCATTCATAATCACCGCTTAGAAATTCGCTCACTGTTATTGCGATTTCTTCGCTTTCCTTTGAAGAGCCTATAAATACTCTGTGTTTCAATTTAGTTCACCAGCCCCATGATGTATACTTCCATTCACCCTTCCCTGGTTTCACAGCCTCTCCAGCAAAGCACACCGCGTGACAGGCCATGCCCTCCCCGGCGCCGGTGAAGCCCAGGCCCTCTTCCGTGGTGGCCTTCACATTGACCTGCTCCGGGTCCAGTCCCAAAGTGTCAGCAATGTTTTCCTCCATTTGGGAGATGTAGCCCCGCAGCTGCGGCCTCTGGGCGATCATGGTCACATCCACGTTGCACACCTCGTATCCCGCCCAGTACAGCTTCTCCCCCACAAGGGCCAGGAGCTTCCGGGAAGAAATTCCCTTGTACCGGGGGTCCGTATCCGGGAAAATGCTGGCCGATGTCCCCAAACCGGCGGCCCCAGGAGGGCGTCCATCACCGCATGCAGCAGGACGTCTGCATCGGAATGGCCCTCCAGGCCCAGCTCGAAGGGAATCTCCACGCCGCCTAAGATGAGTTTGCGGCCCTCTGTCAGCCGGTGTACGTCATATCCGTGTCCAATTCGCAGGTCTGTCATCATCCCTCCCGTTCCGCTAAAATAGCCTCCGCGCAGATCCTGGGGTGGTGATCTTCAGATTTTCCTCGTCGCCGTCGATGAGATAGACCACCTTCCCAAGCCGCTCCACGGCGGAGCAGTCATCGGTGACGGGCACCTCGTTTTCCAGCGCCGGGACTGCGGCCCCTTCAGCAGGTCCGCCTCAAACACCTGAGGCGTCTGCACCGCCCGGAGGGTACTGCGGTCCGGGGTACCGGTCACGGCGCCGTCCTCGGCCACGGTCTTGATGGTGTCCTTCACCCCACCGGCTGGAGCGGCGGCCCGTAGGTGCCGCCTCCCGCACCACCGGTCGATGAGGCCGAGGCGTCACCAAAGGGCCGTGCCCCGTCCTGCACCGCCTCACAGCCTTTACCTTGCTGAATCCCGCCGCTTCACGACGGCGGAGACCGGTCCGATCAAATTCGGACGAGTGACAATGACGATTTGTTTCACAACTGCCGTCTCCTGAAAAGGCCCGGACCGTCCGAACCAAAAAGGGGCTCGCCCCCAGGTCCGCCATGATTTTATCCACCCCGGCCATGCGCCGGGCCGACCCTGCCGCCACAATCACCGCCCCTGCACTGGCAAGGATCACCTGCCGGGCCAGATGGGTCCACTTTCTCACATGCATCACAGGCTCCTCACCAGCTCCTTAAAGTGTTGGCCCCGCACCATGAAGTTCCGGAACCGGTCGAAAGCCGCGCTGGCCGGAGACAGGATCACCACATCTCCCGGCTCCCCCCGGGCCGCTTCCAGGACCGCCTGATCAAACTCCGTGATGGAGCGAATCTCCGGCTGGCCCTCCCGGTACTCCGGAGCCGCCAGCACCGCCTGGCGGATTTTTTCCCCGGTGGCTCCCGTGACAATGAGCCGCTTCACATGGCGGCAAATCTCCGGCCCCAGGACGTCATAGGGGGATGTGCTTGTCATAGCCCCGGCGATGAGGATCACCTTCTGCTGGAAGCTCCGGAGCCCGGCAATGGTACGGCTGGGGCTGGAGGCGATGGAGTCATTGTACCACCGGACGCCGTCCAGCTCCCGGACCAGCTCGATCCGGTGCTCTACCCCTTTAAAGGTCCTGGCCTGCCGGGCCGTCTCATCGGGAGACCAGCCCTCCAGGGCGGCCAGTGCGGCCATATAGTTTTCGACGTTGTGCAGCCCCGGCAGCAAAATATCCCTTTGCGCCATGATCTCCCGGACGCCCTCCGGCGTGGCCCGGTAAATGACTCCATCCTCAGGAACACACCCCGCTCCGGACGCTCCCGGCGGGAGAACCAGCGAACCTGTCCCGGGGCCCCAGGAGCAAAGGAGCGGGTAATCTCATGATCCCGGTTCAAAATCAGAATATCCCCTTCACTCTGGTAGGCAAACACATGTTCCTTGGCCTCCATACTCCGCCATGTCCTTGTGCACATCCAAATGGTTGGGGGAGCCAGATTGGTCACTACGGCAATGTGGCCGCTGCGGTCCATGTCCATGAGCTGGAAGGAGCTGAGCTCCACCACCGCCAGTCCGAGGGGGCCATGCGCCCCCTCCGGCAAAAGGGGCTTGCCAATGTTCCCCCCACCCAGACGGTCTTCCTGCCGCCCGGGCATCTCAGCCAGGAGAGTCGTGGTGGTGGTCTTCCACGTCGGAGCCGGTGACTGCAATCACGGGGCAGGGACAGACCTGGAAAATATCTCCATCTCCGAGGTCACCGCCGCCCCCGGCGGCGCAGCGCCTCCAGGGCCGGATTTGCCGGATGCATCCCCGGGGTGCGAAACACCACATCCGCCTCCAAATTCTCCAGATACCCCCCAGCCGGAGCTCCAGTCCCTGCTCCTCCAGGTCCAGGACCTCCTGGTCCAGCTTCTCCCGGTCCGTCCGGTCGCAGCCCGTAACCGGGCTTCCAGCAGTAGTCGGCTGAAGCCGGTTGCTGAAAATCAGCAGCCGCTTCTGCCGCCATTCGGCCAGAAGCGCCTCCAGCTTCCCATTCGCCATGCCATTCCTCAATTCCGCGCCCAGAGCGCCATTCTTCCCACCTAGTATACCACTCCCACGTACAAGATTGCAAGACCTGCCTGTTCAGGAGCAGCCAGCCTTTCCCGGGGCATAGGCGCAGTACAACGCAACTCCAAAAGGTATCTATTTTCTTCGGAGGTCAGGCGGAAAGAGCGCCATCGGCGGTAGGGCGCGGCATCCTGAGGCGCGCCCTACCGCCAGGCCTGCTGCTGCTCCAGCGGTTCCGGCTCCAACCGCTGACCCGGGCGCACACAGTGCCCTACGAGGAACCTGCGGCAGATCCGTCAGCCAGAAAATGGGCAATTTTAAGCGTTACACGGCAGTAGGCAGGCAGGGGCCCGACCTCGACCTGCCGTCCTCCCACTGGCTTGGCCCGTCACTCCTTCCGATCCAGCGCCCCCAACCGGTCCAGGGCCACCATGGTCCGCAAGGAAGTCATAAGCTCAGGTTGGTCCCTGTCCATCCCGCAAAGCGTCCCCGCTCCAGCAGCTTTTTGTACCGTTGCTGACGGCCCGGCATTTGCCAGCTTGGGAAAATCCGGGATTTCGATCCTCCTCAGGGCCTTGCTTATCATCTGTGCCACTTCCTCTCAGGTCATAACTTGGGTTCCTCCCCTCCTTCTGCAACCGTTGCGCCACACCACGGCGCGAAATCGTCATGGAAGTCCCAAAGCGGCTCCACCAGTGGTCCACATCGGCGTGGTTGCTGGCAATGCCCAGCGCCGCCCCCTCGGCGTGGTCCACCACCACTCCCGGAGCCAGTGGATCCAGCCGGAACCTCCTGCACAGCTCTGCCGTCAGCTCCATAGCCATCCGGTAGACCCGGTCAAAATACCCCCGATCCTGCAAATTGTCCTCACAACAATGGAAAGATGAGTGTCGTTTCCAGCTGCCGCCACAGTGCCAGGCCCGGTACTCCCACGGGAGGATCTGATAGGCCGCCACCTCTCCCGACCGGGTCAGTCCGATGAAGGCGTGGACTGCCACATCCAGCCCCGGCCGGTTCCAGTCGTTGCCATTGGGATTGACCCCAATGCCATCATCCCGGCTGCACGCGCCGCAGGTTTGGGTTCTCGGCCCCGTGGAGTGGATCATCACCCTTGGGGACCTTATAGTATCGGGCATAGCGGCTGTCCCGCTCCCCGGGTTCTTTTCCATTTCCCCTGATTCCGGCGGTAGCAGTCATTTTGGACTGCCAGCTGCTGCCCGCACCGTCATGGCTTTTCCCCGGGTCAGCTGGCACCCGGCCTCGTGAACGCCAGTGGCGTAAGCCCTGAGACAATGCCCACAGCCAGGGCCGTGAGCACATCCTGCGGGAAAGTCCGGCATGAACCGCCATCCCACCAGGCCCAAAATCCCTCCCAGCAGCCCCTGCCAGGCTGGAATCCATTTGTTGTTTAGAGGCAGATTTTCACAATGAGCCCCATCAAATAGCAGATGACCGTAATTCCGGCCACCGATGCAATTCCAAAGCTTTCCATAGAAACCTCCTTCCGCCCCCCTGGGCGGCCATGTCGGGAACCTCAATCCTGCTGCTCCAGCCGGTCCAGGCGCTGCTCCGCAATGGCTGGGCGGCCTCCACTGGAAGGTTCTCTATCAGGTTATTGACGCCTGCACTTTTCGTTCCAGCTTTGTTCTAATCGGAAGGGTCAGCTTCGAGCTGGCAATCACTCCCCCAGGGACCCCAACAGCGTCCCCAACAGGCTGAGGCAGCAACCGCTACCGCCTCTGGCATGTGTTCTCCTCCTCAGTAAGTAGCTCCGATCCGCCCCCACCCGGTGAGCTGAACTGTCCCGGTCCCGCCGGTTGATGCTCTGTGTCAGCACCTGCTCCCCGTCCCCGGCGTGCGTGAAAGCTCACCTCCGACGGGTCATAGGCCAGGTTCCCGTCGCGCTGGTGACCACCACCTGCACCTGTCCCACCTGGGCCATCACATCCCGGTGCAGGTGGCCGCTGAAGCAGCCCACCACCTCCGCCCGCCCCTGGGTGAAGTCCACATCACTTGCGCATAATCCCAGGGCTTTGTGGTCTCATGACCGGATCTCCTCGTCCAGCATTAACGGCCACATCCCCCCCCGTCTCCGGCGTCAGACCTGTGATCGGACATAGGCCAGGTTCCCCATACTGGGTCATTGCTCCCCCGCTTTGTTGGACACCGTCAGGCGGTAGGTCCGCACCTGCTCGTCGTACTCCGGCGCAGTCACCACCTGAGAAAAGGAGTTGGGATTGATTTGCGCCAAAAACTGCCGGTTTTCATCGTAAAAATGGATTCTGCAATATTTTTTTTTTCCCCATTGGGCGCGGCGCTGAACAAATCCAGGCCCCGGATGTGAAGCATCTGGCCCTGACAGGCGGGGATGAAAGTTGGTGGTGGTCACCCCGGCTGCCGCCGTCTCCGCCCGCTGGCTCACCCGGCAGTCCGCTTCCAGTCAGAGGAAGACGGGTCGGTAAATTGGTAAAGCCCGGGGCAATGGCCCCCCCTGTTGCCTCCGTTTCTGCCCCACACCCCCTGATGCGTCCCGCCGGTTTGCAAACGCATGGAGCATCCCGTCAAAGCTCCCGGTCCCGGAACTTCCGTCGCAGCCTGTGTGCACCGGCACATGGGTCATCACCACCAGGGCCCACCCGGCTCCTCAAAACGCAGCCCCACCTGGGCCACCCAGGTGAGCTGCTCCTGTCCAAAGCCGTAGTCATCCTGCCGGGGATAGAGGGCCGCCCCGTCTCGTCCTCTCCATAGGGACACCACGCTGTTCAGCACCAGATACCGGACCTTCGCCCCGGGTCATCCAGATAGTAATAGCTGCCGTCAGGCCCCCGGGCAGAGCAAGGGCACTGCCGCAGCAGCCGGCTGTACAGGGCCTCAGGCGTGAGTTGAAGGCATAGAGCTTCTCCCCTGCCTGTCCCCAGGAGCCGTCGTGGTTGCCCAGGGGCCGTGAGGAGGCGGCCCCGCAGGGGGCGCAGCGCCCCTCAACGGCGGCGAAATCTCCCTCCATCTCCTCCTTCGTGGCCGCTACCCCGGAGCGAACCAGGTCCCCGCCGCACAGAGCCCAGGACAGCCGGCACCGGTCCAGAACCGCCGCCAGCTGTCCCGTGCGTCCCGCATTGGCCCCCAATGGCAGTCGGTGAAGAACAGGAACCCGGTACATGCCGCCCCGGCCTTGTCCTGTATGGCCCGGACCTTGGCCACCGCCTCCTCCAGGGCTTCGTCCCACCACTGGGGCAGCTCCACCCCGGTCCACATAGTCCCGGTTGGCCCCATCGGACCCCTGCTCCGGCAGGGGCCAGATTCTGCAGCCGCACTCCAGCCGCCCCGCCCAGGGTCAAGGTCCCCTCTGCTCCCGCCAGAGCGCAGCCGCCCAAGGTCAATCCCCGGCGATTCCCCAGATCCCCTGTCACCTGTCCCCAGTCCGGGGCACCGAGGCCTCCCTGGCCTCCTGGACCGCCGCATCCACATAGGACTGGGCAACGCCCTGCTCAATCACAACATTTCCATCCGGCCCCGGCGTCTGTCCATTGACCGTCCGGACCCTTCTCCCGCCGCATTCACCGCCGGGGACCACCGTCTCGTTGAGATATTTCTGAATGGCCAGGGCCGCCTGATCAAACTTGGCCTTTACCTCCCCGCCGTAAGCCCGTCCTCTCCATTGGGCCCATCGGCCATACTCTGATGTACGGCCAAATTCTCCGTCAATATTGCAATTCCATACCGTCCTCCTTTTCCAAAAACGTCACCCATTTCGTCGTAGAAGCCGGCGCTCCTGTCATCCCACAACCTGGAGAATTAACCCACGCCCTCGCTCTGTGCACTGGCGCGGCAGCCGAAGGACGTGTGGCGGACGAGGAACGGCGATATCCGGCAGACC
>VOFB01002049.1_pt1 | contig 33949 bp, 52 predicted proteins | sample 5384141 | NCBI WGS metagenome assembly VOFB01 (sample SAMN12384721, study PRJNA508395) | human gut metagenome | isolation source: healthy gut A | host: Homo sapiens | reverse complement strand
AACTAAAAATTCCTGCTTGCGGGTGAATCCGCAGGCAGGAGTTTTTTATTATCTTTATACGCCGAACGCACAGCGGCATGATAAGCGTGAGGTCCATAATGTTCGCACCGATGATGTTGCCCACCGACAGGGACGACTGCTTTTTGCGGATGGCCGTGATGGTCGTAACAAGCTCCGGCAGCGAAGTGCCGATGGCGATCATGGTAGCGCCGATGATGGCGTCCGGCACGCCAACCATCTGCGCGAGTGCGGTGCCGTTGTCGATCAGCAGCTGCGCGCCAAGCACGATGGCCGCGGCGCCGAACACGAATTTGCCGATGTTGAGCGCGATCGTCCGGCCGTCCGTTTTCGGGCGCTCGCCGGCCTCCGACCCCTCAAGCGTCTGCTCACGCCGCGCGGCAACGAGGCTCTCGGCGATAAAGCACACGAAAATGACAAGAATCAGCACGCTCTCAACGATGGACAGCTGCCCGTCGCGCGTGAAGCCAAACAGGATCGCGATCGCCGCCAGCAGCAGCACCGCCTTGACGGCATACTGCCGGCGCGGCATGGTGCACTCCATACAGATGAGCGACAGGCACATGATGAGGCCCGTATTGGCCGTGACGGAGCCGACGGCGTTGCCCACGGCGATGTCCGCGTTGCCCTCGAGGGCGGAAAACAGGGACACGAGCATCTCCGGCATGGTCGTGGCAAAGCTGACGACCGTCGCGCCGATGATGAACTTCGGGATGCCGGAAGCCTCCGCGATCCACGTGGCAGCATCGACAAAAAAGTCGCCGCCCTTGATGATGCACACAAGCCCCGCCGCGAACAGCAGCAGGACAAGGAAAAGGGTACTGCCGGTAAAATCGAGGTTCATAACGCATTCTCCTTCGTGATCGCGCAAAAAAAGAGACCTTTGGCACGATCATAAATATGATGTGCTAAAAGTCTCATTACCTATCACAATAGGCGCATGACCACCGGCGGGATACTCCCAGGAAAGATTGTCGGTCGACAGGTTCAGCTTCAGGGTCGACGGGCTCGTGCTCAGCTGCGGAATGTTCCTCGTTGTCTCTGTGCTGTCGGCGCTTGTCGCGCTGCCGTTCGAGGAGATAAGCGTATCGGCGGTGCGCTCGTGCATCTGGCCGCTGCTTTATATTTCCGTTTTCTCGCTGCCTTGGCTACACCTTCCAGATCCTCGCCCAGAAGGGCGGCAACCCGCGGTCGTCTCTGCTGCTGAGCCTTGAGGCCCTTCTTCGGCGCGGTGTTCGGCATAACGAACCAGCTCGCCGACAAGGCGTGAGCTTCTCATTGCGAGACTCATGATCGCCGCATAACGCTTATCGCCGAGCTTCCCTATGCCCGTGAAAAAAGAAATGAGTATACCGGCGTCCGGTTCAAGTCATAAACCGGACGCCGGTTTTTACATGCGACGCTTTGTGTCTTATGTCTATACACGCATCCTCAATTATTCTGCTGGACGTTCGGGAAATCTATGATATAATAATTGTACCAATTTCGGGCAAAACTTATTGAAAATCGGAGGATCGAATGAATTACGACAAGCTGAAAAATACTGAGCTGTTTCCTTTTCGACATGGACGGTACACTTTATCTGGGCGACAATGTTTATGAAGGCGCCGTTGAGCTGATGGAGGATCTCCCCGCCTCGTCAAAAAATACATATACCTCACAAACAATTCCTCCCGCGCAGGGACGGATTATATCACGCGCCTGCGGCGGCTCGGCTTCCCCTGCGAGGCCGAGAACGTGTTCACCTCCGGCATGGCGACCGGTATGTACCTCAACCAGCGCCACCCCGGCGCGAAGGTGTACCGCCGGTACGAAGGCCTTTTACCGCGAGCTTGTCAGCTACGGCATAAACCTTGTGAATGACGAGCTTGGGCACACCGAGGCCGAGGACGTCGACGTTGTGGTGCAGGGTTTTGACACCGAGCTCGTGTACGAAAAGCTCGATAAGGCCGTGCACTTCCTGCGCCGCGGCGCGGCGTTCATCGCCGCCAACCCCGACTGGGTCTGCCCCATGCCGGCCGGCGAGGTGCTGCCCGACTGCGGCAGTATCTGCGCCCTGCTCACCGCTTCCAGCGGCGTGAAGCCGACCTACATCGGCAAGCCCAACCGCAACATGATAGACGTTATTTCCGCCATGACCGGCATCCCCAATGAGAAGATATGCGCCGTCGGTGACAGACTGCTATACCGATATCGCCGTCGCGCAGAACGCGGGCTCCGTTGCTCCGTGCTCGTCCTCTCAGGCGAGACGGACTCAGAAGATGGTCGACGAGGCCGAGCGCAAGCCCGACTATGTCCTTGCCGACGTTCACGAGCTGCACAGAAATTCTCAAGAGCTGTAACAGATATTCATAACCCGCGCCGTACCTTGATGCAGGTACGGCGCGTGGGTTTCATTAGGTTCTAAGCCAATTTTCAACACGAAGATGGGCGCTTTTTTTTTTCATGCGGAACGGTCTCCCTACGCTCTAATATACCGTGATGTCCGTCCCACCATTATTACAATTAGTGTGCTTACATAGTCCGCCCAACCGCAGATTTCTACTCACGCCCCTCGCGTCTTCCCCTTGTGGCAAGTTTCTCAAAAACAATGCTTGCATTCTGCGGCTTTTTGCAAGTTTTCCGATCTCAAAACCTCGTTTAAAAGCAGCCTCGTTCAACGGATTCAGTTCCGGGCGTTTTGCGCCGAGTTTTCTGAACGCCGTTTGCAGTACATTATCTGCGGGCAAGAGATCAGAGTAACCGATGACCGCGCCGGTCATGACCAGATTCATTACCTTTGGTGTGCCAAGCTCCGCTGCAATGTTCCCAGACTCCACCGGAACTATGTCAATATCGCGATATTGCGGTATATCTGTTACTATTGAGCTGTTGACAAATAGTGCTCCTCCGTTCTTTACCGATTCTGAAAACCGCTCCATGGACGGCTGGTTAAGGACAACAAGATAATCCGCCATATTGACCTTTGGTGCACCGATGTCCTGATCAGATATTACTACAAAGCAATTGGCAGTACCGCCGCGCTGCTCTGCGCCGTACGAAGGAAATATGTCACTTTCTTATCGGTCGTTTCGAATGCAGTATAGGCCAAGAGTTGACCTATCACCATAACGCCCTGTCCGCCAAAACCGGCAATTATCAAAGATTTTTCCATAAACCCTGCTCCTTACTTTGCTCTGAACTCGCCCAGCGGGAACTCGGAAGACGTAACATTCTTTATGTGCTCAAGAGATTTCGCCGGAGTCATTGCCCAGTTGTAGGACAGTTTGATAGGAATTCCACAAAAGAAAAAGCCTTTTCCATTGAGTTGATATTCAAAAGCCTTTTTTTAACGGCAGCCTTTGCTTTCAATGCGTTGGCCGGATCGGCACATGTGACACGCGCAATGTAGGCCGGAGCGTTAAGCTGGCTGAGCAGTTCGCACATATGCAGCGGATACCCATGCTGCACGGGATTTCTGCCATATGGTGTGGTGGTGGTTTTTCGCCGACAAGTGTAGTGGGCGCCATCTGCCCGCCGGTCATACCGTATGTGCCGTTATTTATGAAAATAACTGTAAAGTTCTCCCCCGATTTGCAGCAGACAGTTTCGGCCAAGCCTATTGCCGCGGGTCGCCATCTCCCCTGATAAGTAAAAGTGAGCGTTTCAGGCATGGAGCATAAATGAGTTTATCCGTCCGGAGCCAGTGACCGACGGGCGTGTACTTATGAACTCGCTCTTCTGCATACCGGGCTGGTACCTGATAGAAGAATCCAGCGCCACAAGCGCAGGAAATCTTGCATGGTACCTGAGAAACCTTGCGCAAGAAGTCAGACGATATCTATACAGAGATAAACAAAGAGACCGCTTCCATATCCCCCTGCGGATTCATGCCCCATATTTCTGCCATTTATTATGGCAAGCAACGTTCATCAAATGCCAAAGGATCTTTCATTGGAATAAATGCATATCATACACGTGCTCATATAGTCCGCAGCATATATGAGGGATAGCATTCTGCCACCGCTGGCACTATGCAAGGCTCAGAAACTGCATGGACAAGAATCCCAAAAGTATACGCCTTGTCGGAGGAGCTGCGAAATCCAAGGTGTGGACGCAGATATTCGCGGACGTTATGAAGCTGCCGGTAGAGACTTCATCTGTCGATGAGCCCGGAGCGCACGGCTGCGCAATAGCAGCCGCGATCGCCGTCGGAGATTATGCCGATGTTCACTCGGCGTTATCCGCAATGACGAAGCTTTCTTCTCCTGTTTATCCTCGACGTGAGTATTTTGAGATGTATGACAGGAAATATGACGCATATAGAAAAATAATTTCAGCTCTCGATCCTGTTTGGGATACAATAAACAAAATCGGGTGAAGACAATGCTTGAAGAACTAAAAGAACAGGTGTACGAGGCAAATATGCTTTTGCCCAAGTATGGGCTCGTGACATTTACATGGGGAAATGTTTCCGGTATTGTTCGTGAGAAAGGGCTCGTTGTGATAAAGCCGTCAGGTATACCATACAGCACCATGCGCGCTGAGGATATGGTAGTTGTAGACCTGGAAAGCAGAACGACTGAAGGCAGATGGAAGCCGTCAAGCGATACTCCAACGCATATTGAGCTTTACAAGGCTTTCCACAGTATCGGCGGCATTGTTCATACGCACTCACGCTGGGCAACGACATTTGCCCAGGCCGGTAAGAGCATCCCTGCCATGGGCACGACGCACGGTGATTACTTCTACGGTGACATTCCTTGTACGCGCCCTATGACGGAAGCGGAGATCATGGGTGAGTATGAAAAAAAGAGACAGGTAAAGTCATTATCGAGGCCTTTAACGGCAAGACAGCTGAAGATATTCCCGGAGTTGTGGTATTCAGCCATGGTCCTTTCGCATGGGGAAAGGATGCGGTAAACGCAGTGCATAACGCCGTAGTGATGGAAGAAGTCGCTTTTATGGATCTGCATACAATGCTGCTCAATCCGGGCGCAAATAGAATGCAGCAGCATCTCCTTGACAAGCACTACCTGCGCAAGCATGGATCAAACGCCTATTACGGACAAAAATAACACAAACTGAACAGACCCGTTTTCGAGTATCTTTATCGGAAAGCGGGTCCTTTATCTGTGCGGCTTTTGATTTCTCAAGACTCCCGTCTTTATCTCCGCACGCGGTTGTGGTATAATATATAATAATAAGTATAAAATTACGGAGGTGCCCGATGATCCTGTATTTTTCTGCAACCGGGAACTGCAAATATGCGGCAGCGAGGATCGCGGCGGCAATGGGACAGGACACCGTCTCTATCGTGGACTGCATCCGGCAGGGCGAATATTCTTTCTCCGACGACTCTATCGGCATCGTTTCACCGACATATTTCTGGGCCTTGCCGAGAGCATAGTGAAGGAGTTCCTTGAAAAGGCAGCTTTCAATACGGACTATCTTTACTTCATCTCGACCTATGGCACAACGCCGGGAGCATCCGGGTATGCGGCAGGTCAGGCTATTCATGGTCGAACTATCGACGCTTTTTTACTCCGTGAGCATGCCCGATACGTGGACTCCGGTCTTCGATCTTTCTACACCGGAAAAGGCGGCGGTATTTACCAAAACCACGGAAGCGCAGATCGACAGCGTGATCTGCCGGATCAGTGAACGACGCGCCAACAGGCATATGTCACCGCGTCCCGGCTTTCCTTGTGGAGACGATATCCCAGCCGATCTATGACCAGAGCGTACGGCGGACGGCGCATTTTCACGTGGAGGACAGCTGCATAGGCTGCGGACTGTGCGCGAAGAAATGCCCTGTGCAGGCCATCGAAATGCAGGCAAGCAAGCCCGTCTGGGTCAGGACAAATGCGTGATGTGTCTCGGCTGTCTGCACCGCTGCCCCAAGTTTGCCATACAGTACGGCAGGAACACGAAGAAGCACGGCCAGTATACGAATCCGAATGTAAAGCTATAAAAGAAAATCATCGCGATCTATCCCGACTGTATTGAAATATTTCTCTTTTTTGTAATACCATTGACCGGTGGGTAAATACATATATCCGCTCAACGAAGCCATAGAAGGAGGCAGAATCATGGCCGTCAATACCGACCGTAAGCTCCAGAATCAGGTGATCTATTCCGTATACGTCAGAAACCACACCCGGAGGGCACGTTCCGCGCCGTGATACCCGACCTTGACCGTATCAAGTCCCTCGGCACGGACATTATATGGTTCATGCCGATCCACCCCATCGGCCTCAAAGGGCAGGAAAGGCAGCCTCGGCTGTCCCTACGCGAACCGCGATTACCGCGATGTGAACCCCGAGTACGGCAGCATGGCGGACTTCATGGAGCTCGTCTCCGCGATACACGCGCGAGGCATGAAGTGCATGATAGACGTCGTCTATAACCACACCTCGCCCGACTCCGTTTTGTATTCCGAGCACCCGGAGTTCTTCTACCACGGCCCGGACGGCAAGCCCGGCAACAAGATCGGCGACTGGTCGGACGTCATCGACCTTGACTATAATAACCGCGCGCTGTGGGATTATCAGATAGCCTCGCTCAAAATGTGGGCAAGCCTGGTCGATGGCTTCCGCTGCGATGTCGCGTCCTTCGTGCCGGTGGAGTTCTGGCAGAAGGCGCGCGAGGAAGTCAGCCGCGTCAACCCGGACTGCATCTGGCTCGCGGAGACGGTGCACCAGAGCTACGGTTGCCGAGCCCGCAGGCTTGGCATATACTCTGCGCTTGATTATGATGAGTATTCCGCCTTTGATATCGAGTACGACTATGACACGCGCGAGAGCTTCGATAAATATCTGCGCGGCGAGATTGCCCTCACACACTATCTCGATATGCTGAACTTTCAGGAGGCCATTTACCCCGCGAACTACAACAAGCTGCGCTGCCTTGAGAACCACGACCAGCCGCGCATCCGCTCCTTTGTTCCGCGCGAGTGCGACCTTATCAATTACACCGCTTTTCTCTATTTCCTCAAGGGCACGACGCTTATCTACGCCGGGCAGGAGTTTGAGAACATCCACCTGCCGAGTCTGTTTGAAAAGGACACTGTCAGCCGCGGCACCGGCCGTGATCTGAGTAAGCTCATGCACCGGCTGTATGAAATAAAGCGCGAGCGCTTCGGCTGCGAGGATTACTTCCTTGCCGCCGGGGACGATAAAAACAACATCGCCGTGCTCGAGCGCGGCAGCGGCGATAAACGCTTCATCGGCGTGTTCAGTCTCCGCTCTTTGAGCGCCGAGGTGAGCGTCGATCTCCCGGACGGCTCCTACCCCGAGCTTATCTCCGGCACTGCCGTCGAGGTCAGGGGCGGCAAGCTTCGCTGTACCGGCGATTCCATTATACTGGAGGCGCGGCAATGCTGATAGACGGCAAGGCTCTTGCGCAGAGGGTGCGCGAGGAAACTGCGCGCGAGGGCGGCAGCGCTCCCGCGCAAAGCCGGGCTTGCGGTCGTGCTCGTCGGGGACGATCCCGCTTCGCGCATATACGTCTCCGGTAAGGAGCGCGACTGTGAGCAGTGCGGCTTTATGAGCCGCGAATATAAATTTGACGATACCGTCACACAGGAAACACTGCTTGAGCTTATCTCCGCGCTGAACCGCGATGCGGAGATAGACGGCATACTCGTTCAGCTGCCGCTGCCGGAGCACATCGACGAGGACGCGATAATTGAGGCGATCTCCCCCGAGAAGGACGTGGACGCGTTCCATCCGGTGAACGTCGGGCGTCTCTCCGCGGGGAAGCCCGTGCTGCTGCCCTGCACCCCGGCGGGGATAATGGAGATGCTGCGCGCCTATGAGATACCGGTCGAGGGCAGGGTCTGCACGGTGGTCGGTCGCAGCAACATAGTCGGAAAGCCCATAGCCATGATGCTCCTGCGCGCGAACGGCACGGTGATCTCCTGCCACAGCCGCACGCCGAAGCTTGCGGAGTTCACGCGGCAGGCGGATATCCTCGTCGTCGCGGCAGGGCACAGGGGCTTATTACCGGGGACATGATAAAGCCCGGCGCGGCAGTCATAGACGTGGCGATGAACCGCGATGCCGAGACCGGCAAGTTCACCGGGGACGTTGTGTTTGACGAGGCCGTCAAGCGCGCGGCATATATCACCCCCGTACCCGGCGGCGTCGGCCCGATGACGCGCGCGATGCTGATGCGCAACATCCTCGCCGCTGCAAAGCAGCATATATATGGGAAATAAAAATCGAAACAAACCGCTCAGGAAGTTTTGCACAACTTTCTGAGCGGTTTTTTTGTTTATATATTCATGCAGAAAATCTATTAAAAAACATTATCTTTGGCTATCGTTATCTATTATCGTCCTTCGCTCTGCGCCAGGACAAAGCGCTTGAAGTCCGCCGCTGCCGGAGACAGAGTCATCGCCGGGTCGGTCACAAGGTAGAACATCCGGTTCAGGACCGGGCGCGATATCTGCAATATCTCCACTTTCAGCCGCAGCAGCATTTCCATATACGGGACCACCGACACGCCGAAGCCCTGCGCGTACTGGATGAACGGGTCGTCCAGCACCTCTGAAAGCTCCGCCGTGTGCCCCAGGTGATAGTCATCGGCGAAGCGCGTCAGGCTCCCGGCAACTCCATGCTCGCGACCGGCGACGCGCTCAACGCAGCCCTCGCGATATAACAAGTATAACAAATCCCCGGAAGCTCCGCACTGTGCGGAGTTTTCGGGGATCGTTATTCTATATAAATTAATTGTTCACCCCATGGTGCGCGTCGGGGCTGCTCATATCGAGGGCGCGGAATGTATAGCCATTCTGCAATCCCAGATTATTACCGACTCCACCGCGTTCACGCTGAAGTCCTTTATATCGTGCTGGAGAACAACAGATGCTTTCATGCCGCGGCAGCCGGACTCGATGTTGGAGATAACGACGTCCGTCTTCGTCGTCTCTCCCGCGTCGCCCGAGGACACGTTCCAGTCGAAATACTTATAGCCCATGTCAGTAAGCGCTTCCGTCAGGCGGGACATTATACCCGGATTGAAATTGCTGACCGTGTTGGAGCTGCCGCCGGGAAAGCGGCACAGCTGCGTGTAGCTGCCGGTCTGCTCGTATATGATCTCCTCCATGGCGTTGAAGTCATTGAAGAAGGCTTCTCGCTGGAATAGATGGTCTTATAGTTGTGAGAATAGCTGTGTACGCCGACGGAGTGCCCCTCGTTCACTTCGCGGGCGATCATGTCATAGTACTTTGGATTCGCCGCCGTGACGAAGAATGTCGCCTTCACGTTATACGCAGCCAGCACGTCCAGAAGCTTTGAGGTATAAGGCCCCGGCCCGTCGTCAAATGTGAGGTAGATTGTCTTGCCGTCGGGGTTCACAACGTCCGGCCTGTTCGCCGGGATGACCGTGACGCTGCGCGTCACGCTGACGGACTCGCCCGTCTCGCTTGTGAGGCTGTAGACTATCTGATAGTCCCCCGCGATATATGGCACGACGTCGCTGTCCACCTGCACAAGGGAAGTCAGGTCGTTCCCCAGCCCATCCGTCGCCGTATAGCCTGGGTCGGTGAAGTCGGTACGTGCGGTGAATATCATGTTCTCATCGCCGTTCAGGATTATGCGCGGCTCGGTCTTTGCGTACTCGATCTCGCGCACGGCTGTCGCGGTGTTTCCGGACGAATCCGTAACGGTATAGGTCACCTTGTCCTTATCCTCTGTGCGCACGACCTTTGAGGTGAGGTCGCCGTCGCAGCTGTCAAATGCGGTGTAGCCCTCCTCTTCGTAGCCGTCCATCCAGCTCGCCTCATAGCCATCTATGTGCTTGAGCTCTATGACCGGGGGCGTCGTGTCTATAACAGTGACGTTCCGCTCTGTCACATAGTCCGTGAACATCCAGCGCGTCCAGTATTTCAGCGTGCAACTGCCGAGCTTCGTAGTATCTACACAGCCCTCAACTGCGACGTGCAGGCGCTTTGTCCCCTCGCCGAAGAGCTTGCCGTAGGTCACGGCGTACACGCCCGGATCCTCGTACATTTCGCCGTACTCCTGCGTTATGTTCTCCGACCCCGTCACGTAAAAGCGCACATGCCGCGCGTCTATTATCACAGCGAGCGCCGCGATGGCAACAATATAAGCCAGCAGCACCAGCAGTATTACTTTAAGTCTCCGGCGGGTCCTATCCCGCGTATCGTTCTCTTTCATCTTTCCGTGTCCTGTCTAATTTGTTATCTGATGGTATTATACACCCTTTTTCCTGACAATGGAACCGACAGCAATAAATTCTTCCCGCCTGAATTCTAAACTTTATTTAAGAATTAACACTCTTCCTGGCTTAGTTTTTGTTGATATATGCCAACAATTCTGGTATATTATAGTGTTGTCGGAAGACAAAATTTTATCTCTGCGGCAGCCAGCCGCAGGAAAGGAAGAAACATGAAAAATACCGAAAAACCATGGACAGGATCGTGGCTCTGTGCAAGAACAGAGGCTTCATCTTCGCCTACCCGAGATTTACGGCGGCCTCGCCAACACTTGGGACTACGGTCCGCTTGGCGTTGAGCTGAAAACTAACATCAAGAACGCCTGGTGGAAGAAGTTCGTTCAGGAGAACCGGTACAACGTGGGTCTTGACGCCGCCATCCTTATGAACCCGCAGACCTGGGTCGCCTCCGGCCATCTCAGCGGCTTCTCCGATCCGCTGATGGACTGCCGCGAGTGCCATGAGCGCTTCCGCGCGGACAAGCTCATCGAGGACTGGTGCGGCACGACGGGCTATGAGCTTCCAAAGCCCATCGACGCCTTCTCCCAGAGCGAGATGAAGGAGTTCGTCGAGGAGCACAACATCCCGTGCCCCACCTGCGGCAAGCATAATTTCACCGATATACGTCAGTTCAACCTCATGTTCAAGACCTTCCAGGGCGTCACCGAGGATGCGAAGAACACCGTGTATCTCCGCCCCGAGACCGCGCAGGGCATCTTCACGAACTTCGTGAACGTCCAGCGCACCACCCGCCGCAAGCTCCCCTTCGGCATCGGCCAGATCGGCAAGAGCTTCCGAAATGAGATCACTCCCGGGCAACTTCATCTTCCGTGTGCGTGAGTTCGAGCAGATGGAGCTTGAGTTCTTCTGCCAGCCGGGCACCGACCTTGAGTGGTTCGACTATTGGCGCAGCTTCTGCCATAACTTCCTGCTCTCCATCGGCCTGAAGGATGAGAACCTCCGTCTTCGCGACCATGACCCCGAGGAGCTCTGCTTCTACTCCAAGGCCACTACCGACTTTGAGTTCCTCTTCCCCTTCGGCTGGGGCGAGCTCTGGGGCGTTGCAGACCGCACTGACTATGACCTGACCCAGCACCAGACCGTCTCCGGTCAGGATCTCAGCTATTACGATCAGGAGAAGAACGAGCACTATATCCCCTATGTTATCGAACCGTCCCTCGGCGTCGAGCGTACCGTGCTCTCCGTCCTGTGCGACGCTTATGATGAGGAAGTCGTCGGTCAGGACAAGAAGGGCAATGATGATATCCGCACCGTGCTGCATCTGCATCCCGCTCTCGCTCCGTTCAAGTGCGCGATCCTGCCGCTGAGCAAGAAGGAGATCCTCACAGGCCCCGCAATGGAGCTTTATCAATGAGCTGAGCCGTGATTTCATGTGCGACTATGACGAGACCGGCTCCATCGGCAAGCGCTACCGCCGCGAGGATGAGATCGGTACCCCGTTCTGCATCACCTTTGACTTCAACACCGTCGGCACAGAGACAGACGAAGCCGACCACTGCGTCACCGTCCGCGAGCGCGACAGCATGACTCAGGTCCGCATCCCCATCAGTGAGGTCAATCGGCGTATAAAGTCTCTGAGCGTATCAAATTCTGAAATCAGGTGAATATAAAATGAAGTACGGTTTCATTAAACCGCCGCCGGCGTCCCCTGTCATCAAGGTCGCGGACGCGGAGTATAATGCACAGCGCGTTATTGAGTGTATCAAGGATGCCGATGAGATGGGCGTCAAGATCCTCGTTTTCCCGGAGCTTACCCTCACCGGCTGCTCCTGCTTTGACCTCATCGCCCACCGCGTCATTCTCGACGGGGCAAAGGCCGCACTCGCAAAGGTCATCGCCGCAAGCGCCGGCACGGATATGCTCGTGTTCGTCGGCCTGCCCTACGCCGTCGGCTCCCGCATCTACAGCTGCGCCGCCGCGATATATGACGGCGAGCTGCTCGGCCTTGTTCCCAGAGAGAATGTCGAGGGCTCCCACTTCCAGAGCTATGACGACGATGAAGCGCTCGACGTCACCGTCGGCGAGTATGACAGCTTCCTCTCCTCCGATGTGCTGTTTGAGCATGCCTCCATGCCCGACCTGAAGGTCGCGGTGGAGCTCGGCGCGGATATCGACGCCGTCACATCCCCCTGCCCTGCGCACGCGCTCTCCGGTGCTACCGTCATCGCGCAGATGGCCTCCTTCCCGAGACCGTCACCTCCACCGATGAAGCGGAGCTGAACCTGCGCTATGAGTCGAAGAAGCTGCGCTGCGGCATCGTCATGGCCGCGCCCGGCAAGGGCGAGAGCACTACCGAGAACGTATATTCCGGTCTGTGCATGGTCGCCGAAAACGGCGTCATCCTCGCCTCCGACGAGAAGGAAAACAGCCTTGCCGTCAGCGAGATAGATATTGAGCATATGATAAACCTCCGCCGCCGCAAAGCGGCGGCCTTTCGACGTCGATTATCCGCACTACGTCTGCCCGTGGGGCGGCGAGCTTGAGGACACCGTCCTTACCCGCACTTACCAGAAGCACCCGCACCTGCCCGAAAAGGCAGAGGATCTGCCCGCCTACTGCGAGCGTATGCTTGATATCCAGGTCTCCGGCCTTGTAAAGCGCATGGAGTACGCAGGGCTCGATCACTGCGTCGTAGGCATCTCCGGCGGTGTGGACTCCACTCTTGCCGTCATGGTCAGCGCCATGGCCGTGAAGAAAATGGGGCTTCCGAGCACGAACGTCATCGCCTGCACTCTGCCCTGCTTCGGCACCTCCTTCCCGCACCAAGTCCAACGCCATCGTCGTCGCCGAGCAGATCGGCGCGGAGGTCCGCGTTATCGATATCGGCAAGTCCGTCTACCAGCACTTTGACGATATCGGCCACGCGCATGACGATTACTCCATTGCTTTTGAGAACGCGCAGGCGCGTGAGCGCACGCAGGTGCTCATGGACATCGCCAATAAGCTCAACGGCCTTGACGTCGGCACCGAGGATCTCAGCGAGTTTGTCGACGGCTGGTGCACCTATAACGGCGACCATACCAGCATGTACGACGTGAATATTGGCCTGACCAAGACTCAGGTACGCGCAAACGTCAGCTACATCGCCGGCAAGACCGAGGACAAGGTTCTCAAGGCCGCGCTCTACGACGTGCTTGACTGCCCCGTCACTCCGGAGCTTCTGCCGATACATGACGACCTCATCGAGCAGAAGAGCGAGGACGCTGTCGGCTCCTACAGCCTGCAGGACTTCTTCACCCACAAGATGATGATCTGCGGCTTCTCTCCGGCAAAGACGCTCAAGCTCGCCAAGGCCGCTTACGGCGACGAGTTCAGCGACGAGGAGCTGCTGCGCTGGATCACCAGCTACTGCAAGCGTTACTTCAGCCAGCAGTTTAAGCGCAGCTGCCTGATGGACGGCCCGAGCGTCGAGGCATTCTCCGTCTCGCCCACGAACCGGCTTCCTCATCCCCTCCGACGCCGAGAACACCATGTTCCTCAGCAGTTTGGCGGACAGATAAAGCTTATAAACCTATTGTCCCTCCGTTCATGATGAACGGAGGGATTTTTATAATTGCTTTTGCCAGCTTTTTATTTTTCGTTGCAAGATGGCGTATCTTGTTTTATAATTGACTCACCAATTATTGGAGGTGCGCTATGTTTACCAATGAATATCTGAAGAGAGTGTACGCAGACGTCGAGCGCCGCGACGGCCATGAACCCGAGTTTCTTCAGGCTGTGCGCGAGGTTTTTGAGTCTCTTGAGCTTGTTATCGACAAGCACCCCGAATGGGGAGAAGGCCGGGCTTATCGAGCGCTTCGTCGAGCCCGAACGCGTCATCGAGTTCCGCGTCCCATGGGTGGACGATCAGGGCGTGACCCGCGTCAACCGCGGCTTCAGAGTGCAGTACAATTCCGCTATAGGCCCCTACAAGGGCGGTCTGCGCTTCCATCCCTCCGTCAATCTCTCCGTTATAAAATTTCTCGGCTTTGAGCAGGTTCTGAAAAACTCCCTGACCACGCTCCCCCATGGGCGGCGGCAAGGGCGGCTCCGATTTCGACCCTAAAGGCAAGTCCGACGCTGAGGTCATGCGTTTCTGCCAGAGCTTTATGACCGAGCTTTACCGCCACATCGGCCAGTTTACCGACACTCCCGCCGGTGACATCGGTGTCGGCGCGCGCGAGATCGGCTACCTCTTCGGCCAGTACAAGCGCATTGTCGACCGTTTTGACGGCGGTGTGCTCACCGGCAAGGGGCTCAGCTACGGCGGCTCTCTGGCGCGCACCCAGGCTACCGGTTACGGCGTGTGATACTTCTCCGCCGAGGCGCTCAAGCATCTGCGAAACGACCGCTATGAGGGCAAGACCGTCATCGTCTCCGGCTCCGGCAACGTCGCGCAGTACGCGGCTGAGAAATGCACTCAGCTCGGCGGCAAGGTCGTTGCGATGAGCGACTCACAAGGCTACATATACGACCCCAAGGGCATCAACCTACGCGTGCTGTTTGACATCAAGGTCCCCGGCTCCGAGTACCACGAGCCGCCGCGCGTATCAGCGTGTACGCGCAGGAGGTTCCGGGCAGCGAGTACCACGAGGGCTATGCAAGAATATCTGGAACGTCAAGTGCGACATCGCGCATCCCTGCGCCTCGCAGAACGAGATGGACGCGGCCGGCGCACAGGCGCTTGTCGATAACGGCGCGATGGAAAACCGGCAGGGCAAAGCTCTGCCGGTTTTACTTGCCGTGAGACGTGAATAATGTTATAATCGGTCAAACGAGGGAGGTTCTCCAATGACCAACATCACCGCAAAAAATGGCGCACAGCAAAGAATCCGTGGAGCTTATGTGCATCACGCAGTACAATACCTTTGAGTTCGGCAAAAAAATTGCCCTGCTTGTGATCTCCGCCGCCTTGATCGTTTTCGGCGTGGTGGGAAAAGTCTCCACAAGCATTTCGCTCGTGCATCATGATCGGCTGCTTCATGCTGACCGGCAGAAACACTGTGGCAAAGTCCCGCGCGGACGCTGTGATAAAGCAGCTCGGCGGGCAGCTGCCTGTTTTTAATTACAGCTTCGGGCCGACGAAGTTCAGCTTCAATCCCGACACCGAGCCTGTCAGCTACACCTCCTTTTCCCGTCTCGCGGAGGACCGCGATTATCTGTATATGTTCCTCCAGAACCGCGCAGCCTTCATGGTGCAGAAGAACACCGTCTCGGGCGGCAGTGTGAACGACCTCAAGGAGCTTATCGCACGCAAGACCAATCTTACATGGAAGCAGCCCGTGACGCTCCTGAACTTCAGTTTGAAGAACCTCTCGAACCGTGACGACAGTTTTCAGGGGCCTCGACTCTGATCCGACGCGAATGGCGTTGACTCGCGCTCCTCTTTCATATTATAATTGTAACACCAACACCGTTATAATTTTTGAAAGGGCGTGTTAAATGAAGCTGATATGGTACGGGCACTCATGCTTTAAGGTCATCTGCGAGAACGGGACGGTGGTCTTCGACCCCTATGCCCCCGGCTCCGTTCCCGGGCTTGAGCTGCCGGAGCTAAAGGCCGACGCGGTGATATGCAGCCACGGGCACAGCGACCATTGCGCACCGGGCGTATCATTCTTTCCGGGCACAAGCCCGAAATGAAGCTGCGCCAGATTGAGACATTCCACGACTGCAAGCACGGCGAGCTGCGCGGCAGGAACCTCATCTCCGTCATCTCCTCCGAGGGCATAAGCCTCGCGCACCTCGGCGATCTCGGCCATGAGCTGTCGGGCGCGCAGCGAGGAGCTTGGCAGCATCGATGTGCTGCTCATCCCCGTCGGCGGGTATTACACCATCGACGCCGCGCAGGCCAAGCGCATTACCGACGCCGTGAAGCCCAGGATCATCGTCCCCATGCACTACCGCCACGGCGCGCAGGGGCTCCAGCAGGTCTGCGGGGTCGACCGTTTTCTTGAGCTGTTCCGTTCTGCCGATATCCGGATGCTCTCACGGCACAGCGCCTTGAGATCACCGACACGGAACCCGGCGTGTATGTTTTTCCATGGCCGGAGCTTCTTTACAGCAAAGAGGCGCAAACAGAATAACATGAAAATCGGCGCTGCAAATGCAGCGCCGATTCTTATTTATTTTTATATGTATACGCTCACACACCGCTTGCGCCGTAGTTCGACAGCACACGCGCGGAGGGATCGTCGACATCGCAGCCCTTCCAGCTCTTGTTCGGCATCCAGAAGTCGCCACCATGTCGCTCTGGCCGAGGTAATACTTCTCGAATATCTCGCGGTAGAGAAGCGACTCCTTGGTAAACGGGCGCGCATGGCCATACTTCATGCGCTTTTCCTCGTACTCCTCATCGGTGTAATATGATGCGGCATACTCCTTGAGGTCGTCAACGAGGGAGTGGCCGACAGCGTCGGAGAACGCAGCTTTCACGGTAGAGGATATCGTGCGGGAGCCAGTCGCCCTCAAAAGCATGGCGCAGCAAATATTTGCCCTTGCCGTAGGTATTCATCTTCATCACCGGGTCAAGGCTCATTACGTACTTTACAAAGTCAAGGTCGCCGAACGGCACTCGCGCCTCAAGGGAGTTCACGGAGATGCAGTGGTCGGCGCGGAGCACATCGTACATGTGCAGCTCGCGTATGCGCTTCTCGGCTTCCTTCTGGAATTCCTCGGGCGAGGGTGCAAAGTCGGTGTATTTATAGCCGAAGAGCTCATCGGAAATTTCGCCCGTCAGCAGCACGCGGATATCGGTCTGCTCATGTATCGCCTTGCACAGCAGGTACATGCCCATGCTCGCGCGGATGGTCGTGATGTCATAGGTACCGAGGATATAGATAAGCTTATCAAGCGAGGCGATAACATCGTCGCGCGTGATGATGACCTCCGTGTGCTCGCTGCCGATGTAGTCTGCGACTTCTTTAGCGTACTTGAGGTCTATCGCGTCCGTCGCCATGCCGATGGCAAAGGTGCGTATGGGCTTGTCGCTCTTTCGAGCGGCGACGGCGCAGACGAGTGAGGAGTCAAGTCCTCCGGAGAGCAGGAAGCCCACCTTCGCGTCGGCAACAAGGCGCTTTTCAATACCGGCGACGAGCTTTTCATGTATCTTCGCGCAAGCCGTCTCAAGGTCGTCATGGCAGACGCTCTCGACCTTGGACATATCAGCGTAGCAGACGAACTTCCGTCGATGTAATAATGTCCGGGAGGGAACGGCATGATCTTCCCGACAAGGCCGACGAGGTTCTTCGGCTCACTGGCAAAGACTATCTCATCTGAATCGGTATAGCCGTAATAGAGCGGGCGGATGCCGATGGGGTCGCGCGCGGCGACAAAGCCGCGGGTCTTGGCATCATAGATGATGAGCGCAAACTCTGCATCGAGCATTTTGAACATATCCGTGCCGTACTGCTCGTAGAGCGGCAGGAGTATCTCGCAGTCGGACTCGCTCTGGAACTTATAGCCCTTGGTTATAAGCTCCTCGCGCAGCTTCTCAAAGCCGTATATCTCGCCGTTGCAGACGGCGTAGCTGCCGTGCAGCTCGAACGGCTGCATTCCCTCCGGATGCAGACCCATGATGGCAAGCCTGTGGAAGCCGAGCAGGCCGCGCCCGGTATCAACGTAACGGGTATCGTCCGGCCCTCTGGATACCGTTCTGTCAAAACATTCCTTAAAACGCGCAAAGGTGACACCGCTTCCGCAAAAGCCCATTATCGAACACATAAACATTTCCTCCCATTGATGTCGGATCCAAAATGTTCAGCATGTACGATAGGGCAAGTGCTGTACCTCGCGGTGCCACCTATCTTTTTTCTCATTTCCGGGGTTCAATCAAACCCTTGTCCACTGACGCGGGACGCGGACGGCTCGGATACTCGGTTTCCCTTTCCCCTCGCGGCTCACCCGGTGTTATTCGTGCAGGCTCGGCTGTGCGCTTTTCAGCTTCCGCGCACTCTCTGTAAGTGAGTTCCCCGCATTACTTGTCCGGATTCAAACGCCTGTAAATTTTGTGAAAGACGCAGCGCCCGGAACCGGTTCCGAAGCGTCACTGTCAGCGTCACTGTCTTTGGATGCGTGTAATATACACCTCTCGTTCGACATTGTCAACAGTTTTTTGCAGAAGATTTTGTGCAAGTTCCCGGGGGGTAGTTTATTGCTCTTTCCTCCGCAGTACCAATATCGGCACAAAGGTCAGCAGCAGCACGGCAGCCGCGGCAAGGTATATCCCCGGAGTCGGAACGGTCTTTACCTGCCCCAGCTCCACATAGGTGCTCGCGCCGTTCTTTATGACCGCCGCGCCTATCGCGGGCCTGTCACCATCGGCAGCAGCACTGCAAATATCATGCGTATGCCCTGGAAATGCCCGGCCTTGCCGGCAGGCGTCCAGTCGCGGATATTCGCGCCGAGCGCCGAGGTCATCATCATGTACCCGCTCATCATCACCGTTCCCGCGATCATCACGCCCACGCTCCCGCGCACAAAGAACATGCCCACAAGCCCCGCGAGCATGACTGCCGCCGCGGGGAACACGAAGCGCAGCTTGCCGAGCCTGTCGATGAATCGGCCGGACACGACGCTCACGACAGACGCGAGGATCAGCACCACGCCGAGGACTATCGCATAGTCCGTGATGCCGAGGTAGTTCTGTATGTAGATGATGAGGTACGGGAAGAACACCTGCACCGCGACGGAGAACAGGCAGAACGCCGCAAACGACAGATAAAGCTCCGGGTTCTCCTTCACGACCGACGGCCTGAAGCCGTAGAGCAGGTTCTTAAAATAGCTGTCAGAGCCGCGCTTAAGCCCCGGCTCGTCCTTCACGAGGAAGATGGCCAGCACGCCGACGACACTCACCGCCGCAAGGCCGAAGATATTGAATAACTCCTGCCATCTCCCCTGCTGCGTCAGCCCGTCGAAAGCGCCGAAGATGATAAGCATCGATATAAGCGGCAGGATGGCGAGCACGCTCTCCGCACGGCCGCGGTTCGAGTTATCCGTAATGTCGGTGACGTAGGCGTTGAAAGCCGCGTCGTTCGCGGTGCTGCCAAAGAAGGTCATCACGCAGTCCATTATGACGACGAGCATCGCCGCTGACGCGACGGCGTTCGTCCCTGAAAGAGCCTCGCGGCGTTCTCGGGCGTAATGTACCCGAACACCGCGGTCGAAAGTCCCCACAGGACATAGCCCGCCGCGATGAACGGCTTTCTCCTGCCGAGCTTATCCGACAGCGCGCCCATCAGAAGCGTCGTCAGGTCGCGGCGGCAGCCGACCAGCCGACCATTTCCGCAATGTACCACGGGTCGGTAGAGATGGTGTTATACAGGAAGACGTTGAAGTACATGTTCTCGATCGTCCAGGCAAACTGCCCGAACAGACCGATGAGGATAAGCGTGATCCACTTGCGCGCCGATAGCTTCGTCGTCGTGTTCATTTGCACTATCACCCTTCGATTATATTCAGTATTATGTCAACCGTTTCGTCCATATGCTCCGCGGTGATATGCTCATAAGGGCCGTGGAAAGCGCTGCCGCCGGTGCCGAGGTTCGGGCAGGGCAGGCCGCGGAACGAGAGCTGCGCGCCGTCCGTCCCGCCGCGCACCGGGCGGATTACCGGCGCGATGCCGCGCTTTTTCCATCGCGCGCTTTGCCCGCTCGATGATGTCCATGCGCTCAGTCAGCACCTCCGCCATGTTGCGGTACTGCTCCCTCACCGTGAGCTTTGCCGTGCCCGCGCCGTATTTTTCATTTATGCGCCGCTCGATATCGCGCATGACCTCGCAGCGCTGCGCGAACCTCTCCGCGTCATGGTCGCGGATTATATACTTTCATCTCCGCCCGCTCGACCGCGGCGTTCATTTCCAGCAGGTGGTAAAGCCCTCGTAGCCCCCGGTCATCGCCGGTATCTCCTCCGCCGGGAGCAGGGAATTTATCTCGCACGCGACGAGCGCCGCGTTTATCATTATCCCCTTTGCACTGCCGGGGTGGACGTTCACGCCGCGTATCTCCCCAGCTCGCCGCGGCGGCGTTGAAGGTCTCATAGTTTATCTCGCTCAGCTCCTCGCCGTCAACGGTGTAGGCAAAGTCCGCGCCCAGCCGCTCAAGGTCGAGCAGCGCCGCACCGTGGCCGATCTCCTCGTCGGGCGTGAAGGCCACGGCGACAGCGCAGTGCGGCAGGTTTTCTTTCACAATGCGCTCGCAGGCCGTCATTATCTCAGCTACGCCCGCCTTGTCGTCCGCGCCGAGTAGCGTTATGCCGTCAGTGGTTATGAGCGTCTGGCCGGCGCAGTCTTTGAGATCAGGGAACTTTTTCAGGTGAGAGCACCAGTCCGCTCGTCCCAAAGGGTAACGTCCCCGCCGTCGTAGTTCTCATGCAGCACGGGCTTCACGCCCGTCCCGGAGAAATCCGGTGCGGTGTCGACATGGGCAATGAAGCCGATCGTCGGCTCGTTTTCCATGCCCGCGCTCGCCGGGAGATATCCGTAGACATAGCCGCGCCCGTCCTCATAGACCTTCTGCAGCCCGATAGCTCGCAGCTCCTCCGCAAGGAGCGCGCAGAGCCTGAGCTGTCCGGGCGTACTGGGCGTACCATGTGCGTCCTCGCTGCTCTGCGTATCGATCGCCGCGTATTTCAGAAGCCGTTCATAAGCTCTCATATTCTTCTCCGTTCATTTGAAAATTTCAGCCGTCACAAACAGGCGGCCTTTCTTGAGCTGCCGCCCAATTCCTTGAGCCTGCCCTGCCCGCGCCGCGCAGCGAGACGATGTCCCCCTCCTTGACGCTCCTGTCGCCTTTCAGGCACTCCGTGTAATTAAGGCTCACGTTCCCCGCGGCGATCTGCCGCACGGCCTCGGTGCGCGAGATACGGAACATCCCGGAGCACAGCGCATCGAGCCGCAGGCTCATCAGCGTGAAGCTGCGCTCCTCGCTCTGCCGCGCCTTATGCGGCAGCCCGAGAGCGCGATCTCCTCCGCACGCACGCCGCAGCGCCCCACCTTGTCTATACTCAGCAGGTGGCGCAGCACGCTCGGCTGACACAGCACGTATGCCGTACACCCGTCGACGATGATATCCCCCGACCCACTCGCGGTTCACGCCCATGCCGAGCACCGCGCCCATATAGTCACGGTGGGCAGGCTCGCCGAACGCGGCAGTGAGCTTTATTGCGCGGATATGCTCGCTCTCTATGAGCTCCGCCTCCTCCATGTAGTCCGGCAGGAAAAAGGCCATGCCGCGCTCGAAGTCCTCATGCCCGCCGCGGAACACCATCCTGCTGAAGCGCAGCTCCGCATCGTGCGCCAGCGCATACTGCTCCGCCGGCGTGAGAAAGCCCGTCGAGGTCAGGCAGCCCTTATTTTCGCAGCGGCGGGCAAGATCCTCGCCGCGCTTCAAAAAGTTCATTGTTTTCCATTTATTTTGTCCGCTATCCTTGTTTTATGCGCGCTCTCGTTGCTTTTTTTCAGAACCGCGTCTATCTGGCCGAGCACCCACTCGACCTCGTTCTTGAACTCGCCCGACGAGCAGCGCAGCACGCCCGAGCGCAGCGCCGAGAGCCGTATCAGGTTATCGCTCGTCACAACGCGCACGGAGTAGTTCTTTCCTATCTCGTCAGCAAGGCGCTCGATATAAGCGTCCCCCGTCTCGCCGTCCTTGGTGAGGGCGACGTGTATATTGTGGTAATCCTCGCGCGAGCCGGGGTTGCCGGGGGGGCGGAAGCCGTCAAACACCAGCACCAGCTCGCGTTTTGTAAAGCCGCAGTAGTTTGAGAGCATATCCATTAGCCGCCCGCGCGCTAAATCGAGCCTGTCGGCGGCGAGCTTTTTAAGCTCGTCCCACGCGAAGATGAGGTTATAGCCGTCGACGATGATAAACTCCGGCTTCTTCTCAAACACCGGTTCGCTCGCCGCGGCGTTTACCTGCCGCGCGGAATACTGCGGACGCTTTATCTTCCCGAACTCGCGCTCCATTATCGCTTCAAGCTCCCGCTCGTCGATGCTTAAGCTCCTGTACCGCGGCGCAGCGGCTGGCGCTGTCTCCTCGACCGGCGGCTTCAGGCAGCTTTCAAGGTGCATGTAGTCCTTCACCTGATCCCATGGGATGTTCACGCCCGCGCCGTGCGAGCAGAACACAGAATCGGCAGGGTTATCGGTGTCCCGCTCGGGCTCGTAGCCTATCGCGTCGACTATCTTCTGCTGCTCACGGCACGGGCGGTATCCGCCCGGCGTCAGGCTGAGCCTGCCCCGGCCGTGAGTATGGCCAGCAGCTCCTGCATGTATTCGTTCATCCCCGCGACGGGCGCCGCGCCCTCAAGGCGCATCATGCCGCCCGCGTCCTCTGGGGAGTCGATCTCGCCGTTCATAGCGCGCACATCGCTTATCGCCCGGCCTATCTGCTCCGGCGGCACTTCGAGCACGAAGCTGTACCACGGTTCGAGCAGGACGCTCTCGGCCTGCATCAGCCCCTGACGCACGGCGCGGTAGGTCGCCTGACGGAAGTCCCCGCCCTCGGTGTGCTTTATGTGTGCGCGCCCCGCGGCGAGCGTGAAGCGTATATCTGTCACCGGCGAGCCGGTCAGCACGCCGATGTGCTGCTTCTCGGCAAGGTGCGTGAGAATGAGCCGCTGCCAGTTGCGGTCAAGCTCGTCCTCCGGGCAGCTGCTTGAAAGACTCTATCCCGCTGCCGCGCGGCAGCGGCTCGAGCAGCAGATGCACCTCGGCGTAGTGGCGCAGCGGCTCAAAGTGCCCCACGCCCTCGACCGTGTCCTTTATCGTCTCGCGGTACATGATGCGCCCGGTGTCGAGCGTGATGTCCGTGTCGAAGCGTTCTTTTTACAAGGCTGCGGAATATCTCCGCCTGCACCCTGCCCATGAGCTGCACGCTTATCTCGCGCAGCGCGCTCGTTCCAGACTATGTGCAGCTGCGGATCCTCCTCCTGAAGCTGCATCAGCTTCGGCAGCAGTACCGCCGGGTCACTCTGCGGCGGGAGAATGACGCGGTAGCTCATCACCGGCTCCAGCAGGGGCTCGGCAAAGTCTCCCCGCCGTGCCGAGCCCCCTGCCCCGGATAGGTTCCCGTCAGGCCGAGCGCCGCGCATATCTGGCCGGGCAGACTGCCTCCGCCGTGTCGTACTTTTGCGCCGGAGTAAATGCGCAGCTGGCTTATCTTCTCTTCAAAGGCATTGCCGTCCCGGTCAGTGTATTTCATCAGGCTGCGCACGCGCAGCGCACCGCCCGTGACCTTCATAAAGGTCATGCGGTTTCCCTGCGCATCGCGCGCGATCTTATATACCCGCGCTGAAAAATCCTCGCCGTAGTCCCCGGACGGGCGTAGAGCTCCAGCGTATCCAAGAACTCCGCCACGCCCTCCGTCCTGAGTCCGGAGCCGAAGCAGCAGGGGAAAATTTCACGGCGGCGCAGCATATCGCGCATGCGCTCCGTGCCGATGCTGCCCGTCTCGATATATTCGTCCATCGCCTCTTCCGAGCACATCGCAGCGCTTTCAAAAAGTGCCTCACCCTCGGCCGAGAAATCCACGCAGCGCTCTGACAGGCGTGTGCGCAGGCCATCCATGAGCGCCTGCCGCCCGCAGCCGGGCAGGTCCATCTTCGTCACGAATATGAACACCGGCACATTATAGCGCTCCAGCAGCTTCCAGAGCGTCTCTGTGTGCGCCTGCACGCCGTCGGTCCCGCTTATGACGAGCACGGCGTAGTCGAGCACCTGAAGCGTGCGCTCCATCTCGGCGGAAAAGTCCACGTGCCCCGGCGTGTCCAGCAGCGTCACGGTCATTTCCCCCAGCGGCATGACCGCCTGCTTGAAAAAATCGTGATGCCCCGCGCACGTTCGAGGCTGTTATTGTCAAGAAAGCTGTCCCGATGATCCACCCGACCCAGCTTTTTCAGTTTTCCGGAGAGGTACAGCATGGCCTCGGAAAGCGTAGTTTTGCCCGCGTCCACATGGGCAAGTATGCCCAGTACAATATTGTTATCACTCATACCGTTATTTTATCATTCCGTTCCCCGATAATCAACGCTTACGATCATCAATAGAGCTGCTCTATCACTCGCTCCTCGTCCGTGTCCGCATCGCGGAACGTGAAGCGGACACGCTCGCCCGTACGCTCCTGCCCGATGAACTTCATGGGGCTTTTCTCCCCCATCGGCCACTCAGGCTCATGCACCCAGTGCGGATATTTTTGCCCTCGATGTGAAACAGCTCATTCAGCATCTGCTTTGCGAGCTTTCTCTTTCCCGCCTTGCTGCCTTTTTCATTATACGCCCTCATAACGTCAGCCTCGATTTCGGCTTCGACCTCTCTGCCGCCGAAGTGATCCGATACAGCGGAATGATAGAAATTTGCTTCATCCTCGTATTTCCCAGTGAGCTTCAGCTCGGGATATATGGTCAGCACAGCCCCAGCGATCGCATTAAACTTTGCTCTGCGCTCCAGACACGCTGGTGCCCAATGCTTTTACCGTTCCGGTCATACTCTTCCCACGCTCTGAAGGAGCCCCCCGAAATGTTTTTTATTACCGCGCGCACATAGGCATATGGCAAATTCTCCCATTCTGGCTTCAGAAAGCTCATGTCAGTGTTTGAGTCTATCCACTCAAGCAGCGAATCATCCCTGTTCCAGCGCTCCATAAACTCTTCATACGGCTTCTCTCCGGTCAGGAAATCAATTACGGGATTCGTCATATACGTCCGCTCGTTTTTATTATATAATGGATCACGATCCCTTTCAAGCATTCGCCGCGTTCTGCGCAATTTGATTTACATAACATGTAATCGCTATGCAAAATATTTTTATTTCTTTGAAACTTTGACTATCATTTCTGTTAAAGACATGTTATAATTAGGTGTCATATTGAAACCCAAATCCGTCCGCGGGTACGCTCTGCGGACAAGAAGGAGCTAACGCCATGAAGAAAATTCTCGTTCTGGAAGACGAAGCCAATATCCGCAGCTTTGTGGTCATCAACCTGCGCCGCAGCGGGTATGAGCCCATCGAGGCGGAGAACGGAGAAATGGCTCTTGAAAAGCTCAAGCAGAACCCCGACATCTGCCTTGCTCTGCTGGATGTCATGCTGCCGGATATCGACGGGTTTGAGGTCTGCCGCCGCATCCGCGCCACCGGCTCCAGGATCGGCATCATCATGCTCACGGCCAAGAGTCAGGAGATAGATAAAGTCACCGGCCTTATGACCGGTGCGGACGATTATGTGACAAAGCCCTTCTCCCCGGCGGAGCTTACCGCGCGCGTCGATGCGCTGGTCCGCCGCCTCGGAGTTGACGATGATGAAAAATCCTCGACCGAAATATCCAGCGGCCCGTTCCTGCTCAACACCCGCAACCGTACCCTTGAAAAGAACGGTCAGCGCCTGAAGCTGACCCAGATAGAATACCTGCTGATGAAGCTGTTTATGGAGAACCCCGGCAAGGCTATGTCGAGGGAGGATATTCTCGCCGCCGTTTGGGGCAACGACTTTACGGGCGAGCTCAAGACGGTCGACGTCAACATCCGCCGCCTGCGCATAAAGATCGAGACCGACCCGACCGAGCCCGAATACCTCACCACCGTCTGGGGCTACGGCTACAAGTGGGGTTACTGAGCCAGCGGCGCAAAAATCCATAACTAAACAAAAGGAAGTATAAAACCAATGCTTAAAGACCTGAAAACTCAACTGTTTGCCTTCCAGCATGGCGGCAATAGTCCTGCTGCTGCTCGCGTGGGTATGGTTCATCACCCGTCGCGATATACACGCCGCGATAATCATCATCGTTCTGATGTGCATCTTCCTCGTCGGCGTGAACCTCTGGTTCTCAAGCCGCTTCGTGTCAGAGCCTATCGCAAAGCTCAGCGAGCATGCCGCCACATCGCCGACGGGCAGCTACGGAGTAAAATTGAAAAGACCAGCGAAACGAGCGCCGCCTTACCGAAGAGCTGAACGACATGTCCGAAAAGGTCGCCATCGCGGAGAAGTCCCGCACGGAGTCTATCTCTCAGGTCTCGCATGAGCTGCGCACCCCGCTCACCGCAATCACCGGCTGGGCGGAGACGCTAGCCTTCGACGAGGCCGTGCAGGGCGACTCGCGCGAGGATAAACATCATCTCCAAGGAGGCCGAGAGGCTTAACCGGGCATGGTGTCGGAGATGCTGTGAATTCACCCGCATACAGGACGGACGCTTCAATCTCCGCGTCGAGCTTATCGACATCGCCGCCGAGCTTGAGGACGCGATATTCACCTACGGTGAGCTGATGCGTCAGGCCGGCATCGAGGTGAACTACACCCAGCCCCCGCTGAGATCCGCTCATCCCCGGCGACCCGGAGCGGCTGAAGCAGGTGTTTCCTGAACCTGCTCTGACAACGCCATGAAGCACGGCGGCGAGGGCGGCAAGGTGGATGTAAAGCTCGATGACGACGGCAGCTTTGTTCACATCACCGTGCGCGACTATGGTCACGGCATCCCCGAGGGTGAGCTTCCGCATGTCAAGGAGAAGTTCTTATACAAGGGCAGCTCCAAGAACCGCGGCACCGGCATCGGCCTTTCCGTGTGCGATGAGATCGTCACCCGCCACGGCGGCAGGCTCGATATCGATAACGCCCCGGGCGGCGGCTGCGTCGTCTCCGTCAGCCTGCCGATGAACACCTGATATTACTTTCTATCGCACTATCGCAACAAAGGAGAACCCCGGAAAAACAACAGATCCTGCGGCTTCCGCACCTCGATAGGCGGACAGGCGCTCATAGAGGGCATCCTCATGCGCGGCCCGAAAAAGCAGGCCATCGTCTGCCGCACGAAGGACGGTCTTGTTGAAAAGACCGAAGAGCTCAAATTCATAAAGGACAAGTACCCCGTTCTCGGCTGGCCGCTCATCCGCGGCTGCGCCATATTCCTTGACTCGATGGTAAAGGGCATGCAGGCGCTGACCTATTCGGCCAGCCTCATCCCCATTGAGGAGCAGGGTGAGCCTGACAAGCTCGATAAATGGATCGAAGATCACTTCCCTGAGGACAAGGCGCAGAAGCTCATCATCGGCGTCGCTGTCGTGCTCGGCATCGCGCTGTCCCTGTTTCTGTTCATCTTCCTGCCGGCGGCCATCGTCGGCCTGATAAAGCCCTTGACAGCGAGCTATTTTGTGCGTAATCTGTCAGAGGGTCTTGTGCGCGTCATCATCCTGCTCGCGTACATGAAGCTGTGTACCTGCGTGAGCGACGTGAAGCGCCTGTTCTCCTACCATGGCGCGGAGCATAAGACCATCTTCTGCTACGAGCACGGCAAGGGAGCTTACGGTCGAGAATGTCCGCGAGGAGTCACGCTTCCACCCCCGCTGCGGCACGAGCTTCCTGCTCGTCGTCGTCGTCGTCAGCATCCTTGTCAACCTGTTGTCCGGCTTGACAACAGCTTTGCCCGCATGGGCTGCCACCTGCTGCTGCTTCCCGTAGTCGTCGGCATAAGCTATGAGATAAACCTCTGGTGCGGCCGGCATGACAACTGGCTGTCCGCCGCGCTGTCGGCTCCCGGCAAGTGGCTGCAGCACCTGACAACGAACGAGCCTGACGACTCGATGATAGAGGTGCGCGATCCGCGCGCTGGAGCTTGTCATACCCGAAGAAAAGGGCAGCGACGAGTGGGGAAAATAAGGCATCGGGAGAGGACAAATTGAAGACATATAACGACATCTATCTCATCGTGGTCGACTCCGTCGCGGCGCTCGTGCCGCGCGCGCGGAGATCGAGGGCGAGATGGGCGACAGCTTTGTCGGTCTGCACGCGCGCCTCATGTCGCAAGCGCTGCGCAAGCTGACCGGCGCGGTCGGCAAAACGAACACCATCGTCATTTTCATCAACCAGCTGCGCGAAAAGGTCGGCGTCATGTACGGCAACCCAGAGGTCACGACCGGCGGCCGCGCGCTCAAGTTCTATTCGAGCGTGCGTATCGATGTGCGCCGCATCGAGGCGCTGAAAAACGGCAGCGAGATCATCGGCAACCGTACGCGCGCCAAGGTCGTGAAGAACAAGATGGCACCCCGTTCCGCGAGGCGGAGTTCGACATCATGTACGGCGAGGGCATCTCGCTCATCGGCGAACTGATCGACCTCGGCGTCAAGCTCGGATTGGTGCAGAAGAGCGGCTCGTGGTACTCGATGGGCGAAACGCGCATCGGCCAGGGACGCGACGCAGCCAAGCAGTATCTGAAAAACAATCCTGAGATCGCGGACAACCTCGAAGCGGAGATCCGCCGCAACTTTGACAAGCTGATGACGGGCCAGTCCCGCGTGGCGGCGAAGGCCGCGGGCCGCGCCGTGGACGTCAGCGCCGACGATTTCAAGGATGAAGATTGAGAAGATCGAACGATCGAAACATAAGCAGGAGCGCGTTCTCGTGTATCTGGAGGGGGGAGACCTCCTCCGGATCACCGAGAGCGAGCTTCTGCGTTTCGGTTTATGTATAGGGCTGGACATTGACGATAGGACTGTGGTAGAATTACAGCAGTCCGGCGCGCGGAGCGAAACGCGCGTGCGCGCGGCGAACATGATCTCGTCCCGCCCGCTGTCAAGGAAAGAGCTTTCGAAAAAGCTCAGGGAAAAGGGGGCGGCCGAGGCCGACGCCGAATCGGCGTGCGACTGGCTCGAGGAGATCGGCGCGCTGAACGACGCGGAGTATGCCGCGATGCTCGTGCACCATTACGGCGGCATGGGCTATGGCGAGGCGAAGATCCGCGACGAGCTCTACCGGCGCGGCGTGCCGCGCGAACTGTGGGAGGACGCGCTGTCAAAGTCGCCCGACGCGCAGGAGGCCATCGCGCGCGTGATCGCGCAGAAGACAAAGGGCCGCGTGCTCGATGAAAAGGGGCGCAAGCGACTGTCTGACATGCTGCTGCGGCGGGGCTTTGCGTGGCGCGATGTGCGCGCGGCAATCGCCCAAATCAGCGAGAATGCGACGGAATTCGATTACGAAGAGTAGTCGTTTGGCTGTTTTTTACAATTAGTTTACGATCAGGAGGGGTTCTATGCCCTATAACGTTTCTTTCATTTCCCTGGGCTGCGCCAAGAACCAGGTCAACTGCGAGCAGATGATGGCCACGGTGCAGCATGCGGGGCACAATATCGTCCTCTCGCCCGAGGGGGCGGACGTGGCCGTGGTCAACACCTGCGGCTTTCTGGCCTCTGCCTGCGAGGAAGCCATCGATAATATCTTAGAGATGGCGGAGCTCAAAAAAGAGGGCAAGCTCAAAAAGATCATCGTCACCGGCTGCATGGCGCAGCGCTACAAGGACGATGTGCTCCATGAGCTGCCCGAGGTCGACGCGGTGCTCGGCACCGGCAGCTACGGCGAGATCGCCCGCGCGGTCGACGAGGTCATGGCGCCCGGCGGGCTGCGCCCCTGCTACATGGGCGACATTCAGAACTGCGTGCAGGGCGGCGCGCGCATTTTGTCCACGCCGTCGTGGTACGCGTACCTGCGCATCGCCGAGGGCTGCGACAACTGCTGTGCCTACTGCGTCATTCCGCGCCTGCGCGGCCGTTACCGCAGCCGCCCGATGAACGAACTTCTGGACGAGGCGAGCGAGCTTGCGTCCGCGGGCGTGAAGGAACTCATCGTCATCGCGCAGGACATCACGCGCTACGGCACGGACTTGAACGGCGAGCACCAACTTGCCGCACTCCTGCGTGAGCTGTGCAAGCTCGATTTCCACTGGATCCGCTTACACTACCTCTATCCCGATGACATCACCGATGAGCTCATCGACACGATCGCACAGGAAGAGAAGATCGTGCCGTATCTCGATATCCCCATCCAGCACTGCAACGACGATATCTTGAAGGCGATGAACCGCCGCGACACGAAAGAGAGCATCCGCAAGGTCTTCCGCGAGCTTCGCGAACGCATCCCTGGCCTTGTGCTGCGGACGTCGATCATCGCCGGTCTGCCCGGCGAGGGGGAGAAGGAGTTCGAGGAGCTCTGCGACTTCCTGCGCGAGGAGAAGATCGAGCGCGCGGGCGTGTTCCCGTTCTCGCCCGAGGAGGGGACGAAGGCCGCGACGATGGAGCACGTTCCGATGGAGGAGGCCCAGCGCCGCACGGAGCTTTTAGTCGACGTGCAGAGCGATATCATCGACGAATACAATGAATCCGTCCTCGGCGATGTGCGCGAAGTGCTGTGCGAGGGCTGGAGTGAGGAAGCGCAGTCCTTTGTCGGCCGCAGCTACGCCGAGTCCGTGGATATCGACGGAAAGATTTACTTTTCCGCAAATTGTGATATCATGGCAGGCGAGTTCGTCAACGTCCGCCTGACCGGCACGATGGACGGCGAACTGACCGGCGAAGCGGTCGAATAAGTAAATGCCCTGCAAGGCAGGAGGAAAGAGAGATATGACAACTGCAAACAAGCTGACGATCATGCGCATTGCGCTGATCCCCGTATTCTTAGTGGTGCTGTACCTGGATTTCGCGGGTGCGAGATGGTGGGCGCTCGGCATTTTTATCGTCGCGTGCCTGACGGACTTTGCCGACGGCTACATCGCCCGCCACTACAACCAGATCACAAATTTCGGCAAGTTCATGGACCCGCTGGCGGACAAGATGCTCGTCATGGCGGCGATGTGCTACTTTGTCGAGTGCGGGCAGATGCCCGGATGGTGCCTTGCCATCGTGCTGCTGCGCGAATTTGCCGTTTCCGGCATGCGCCTTGTCGCCGTCGAGCAGGGGCGCGTCATCGCGGCTGCATGGTCGGGCAAGATCAAGACCGCCTCGACCATGGTGTGCCTGTGCCTGATGCTGGTGTTCCAGAGCAACCTTTTGAATGTCGTGTGCATCGCGGTCATCGTGGCGACGACCGTGTACTCCGGCATTGAGTATTTCGCAAAGAACCTCGACGTCTTCAAAGAGGCGGACTAAATCCGTTATTTCATCTTCTCAAAGGAGATTTATCATGTATTTATACAATTCCGCGACCCATAAAAAGGAAGAATTCAAGACCCATACGCCGAACCATGTGGAGATGTACACCTGCGGCCCGACCGTGTACCACTTTGCCCACATCGGCAACCTGCGCTCCTACATCATGGAGGATGTGCTGGAAAAGTACCTGCGCTTTTCGGGCTACAGCGTGAACCGCGTCATGAACATCACCGACGTCGGCCACCTGACGAGCGACGCCGACGAGGGCGAGGACAAGATGGTCAAGGGCGCCAAGCGCGAGCACAAGACCGTCATGGAGATCGCCAAGTTCTATACCGACGCGTTCTTCGCCGACTGCAAGAAGCTCAACATCAAGCGCCCCGACGTCGTCCAGCCCGCAACGGGCCTGATCGACGATTATATCAAGATCATCACGAAGCTGCTCGACACCGGCTATGCCTATATCGCCGGCGGCAACGTCTACTTCGACACGAGCAAGCTCGAGCGCTACTATATCTTCAACGACCACAACGAGGAAGACCTCGCCGTCGGCGTGCGCGAGGGCGTGGAGGAGGACACGAACAAGAAGAATAAGAACGACTTCGTCCTCTGGTTCACCAAGTCCAAGTTCGAGGATCAGGCGCTCAAATGGGATTCGCCCTGGGGCGTCGGCTATCCCGGCTGGCACATCGAGTGCTCCGGCATCTCCATGAAATACAACGGCGAATACCTCGACCTGCACTGCGGCGGCGTGGACAATGCCTTCCCGCACCACACGAACGAGATCGCGCAGAGCGAGAGCTACCTCGGTCATCCCTGGTGCCTCCAGTGGTGCCACGTGGCGCACCTCAATACTTCGCACGGCAAGATGTCCAAATCCAAGGGCGAATTTTTGACGGTCTCGCTGCTCGAGGAAAAGGGCTATGACCCGCTGGCGTACCGCTTCTTCTGCCTGCAGAGCCACTACCGCAAGAGCCTTGTCTTCACGTGGGAAAACCTTGACAATGCGGTCGCCGCGTACAACAAGCTCATCGCGAAGATCGCGAACATCAAGGACGAGGGCGGCGTGGACGAGGCCGTGCGTGCCGAATACCGCGCAAAGTTCATGAAGGAAATGGACAACGACCTCAACACCGCCATGGGCGTGACCGCGCTCTACGACGTGCTCAAGGCCAAGACTACGGGCGCGACGAAGCTCGCCATCATCGGCGACTATGACACGGTGCTGAGCCTCGACCTTCTCAAAAAGGCCGAAGCCGAGCGCGAGACGAAGGAGAAGGCTGCGTCTCAGCAGAGCGCGGGCGGAGGTCACGGCGGCGCGCCGTAAAAATATGAGGTGAATTAATGAAAACCACGATCATCTGCTTCAGCCCCACCGGCGGCGTTGAGAAGGTCGCCCAGCTCATCGCAAACGAGCTGAAAGTCGCAGCCCCTTACGATTACACCACCCGCGGCTATGAGGTCAGCTTTTCCTCCGATGACCTTGTGTTCTTCTGCTTCCCTGTCTACGGCGGCAGGATCCCCACCCCGATGTACGACCGCATGAACTATGTCCACGGCAACGGCGCAAAGGCCGTGCTTGTGGCCGTTTACGGCAACCGCGCCGTGGAGGATGCTCTGCTCGAGATGAGCGACCTGTGTCTCAACCGCGGCTTCAAGGTAGTCGGCGGTGCGGAGATGATCGCCCCGCACTCTATCGACAAGCGCTTCGGCGCCGGCCGTCCCGACGCATCCGATATCGCCGCGCTCAATAAGTTCCTCGCCTCCCTCATGGCAAAGCAGGAGCTCACCACCGTTGCCATGCCCGGCAAGCGCCCGTACAAGGAGTATAAGGGCATCCCTGTGTACCCGACCTCAAGCTCCAAGTGCTCGGCTGCGGCACCTGCGCGCAGGAGTGCCCGACCGAGGCTATCGATCCGGGCGATCCCCAGCACACCGACAAGTCCAAGTGCATCAGCTGCATGCGCTGCGTGAGTATGTGCCCTGTTCTCCCAGCGCCGCGTCCCCAAGGCGATGCAGCTTGCCGCCTCCGCCGCGCTCATCAAAATGCGCCGGGCGCAAGGAACCCAAGTTCTATCTGTGATCTCTGATACCAGAACAGCCGCGGCTCTACGGCCGCGGCTGTTGGTTTTCTATAAGCTTCCGCGTGCTCAGTCTTTCCCGACCATGCTTGCGGCGGGAATATATCGCGTCAGCGACTGCTGGCTCAGGTCATGCCCAGCTTGCATGCGTCCTCCTGTGCTGTGTTCTCATCGACGCCGAGCATGATGAGGAACTTTGTGAGCGCCTTGTGGCGCTTGAGCATTTCTGCTGCAAACCGCCATGCCGGTTTCCGTCAGCGTGATGAGCCCGTCCTTATCCATTGTGATGTGTCCGCTTTCCTGAGGCGCTTTGTCGCATAGCTGACGCTGGGCTTCGTGACATTGAGCCCGCAACATCGATAGAGCGGATATACCCGTGCTTCTCCTTCATCATCAGCATCGCTTCAAGATAATCCTCCGCGGCTTTTTGAATCGCCATGTTAAAATACACCAACTTCCGTGTCATTGTTTAGTATAAGTTAACATACTTTAACCAAAAATGCAAGTGCGAAAAAAAATCTTTAAATTCCCTACTTGACAAGTGTGGTTAGAGATGTTAAACTGCGCTCAGTTAGAAGAGGTTAACCGTTTTGAAAGAGACATCATACGACAGCGGTCGACCGCTTCTGACCAGTTTTTTGCAACTATGGTTAGTTGAAGCTAACCTGAAAGGCGGAAAGAGAATATGATGCCGCTACCCCTTTGCAAACGTCGGAGGAATATCTGATC
>VOFB01004025.1_pt1 | contig 33956 bp, 48 predicted proteins | sample 5384141 | NCBI WGS metagenome assembly VOFB01 (sample SAMN12384721, study PRJNA508395) | human gut metagenome | isolation source: healthy gut A | host: Homo sapiens | reverse complement strand
AAGACATCGCCCTTTCACGGCGGTAACACGGGTTCGATTCCCGTCGGAGTCACTACACGAACAGAATATGAGGCATAAAAAATGTGCCACTGCATATACTGGAAGTGTTACAACAGAATATGGCGACATAGCCAAGTGGTAAGGCACGTTAAATTTTTAATGGGATATATTAAGAAACACGATTTCAAAGTGTTTGGATGGTACCGTATCATTCTTGGTGTCATCGTGTTATTATGCGGATTTGCCGGCTTTATCGGATAAAATACCGCATACCGTAAGTTTTGTTATTAACCGTATTGGAAGGATAATGGATACCGTTTTCCTCTGCAATAAAGAATCCGCATTTTTTGTGGGTTGCGAGGGAGGCGGTATTTGTTTTACTTACAAATCACGGATATCAACAGAACCCCTGCTGATGAAGATGTGTTATCATTTCATTTAAAAGTTCGTAGGCGTATCCCTTTTTTCGGTATTGGGGTGGTGTCTCTAAAGCTTCCAGATAATAAAAATCATTTATTTTACTTAATCTGGCGGCACTTACAGGCATATTGTCTTTTTCCAGAACATAATAAGTATTTTCCGGCAAAGTAAAAAATCCTGCAAAAAGCAGACAAAGGAATCCTCTTCCTGTTGGATTGCGGTAGTTAAGTCAGTTACATCCGGATATTTTTCTCTGGCGTTTTCCATACAACCTTCTATATATATTTCATGTACGAGTGTATATTTCTTCTTGTGTCATGGATTTGTATTCTTTAACATGTCAAATGCTCCTATATGTTTTCCTGCTATTGTTATGAAAGATTTGAACTCTCTAATCAATGGTAAAAACAGTTCTATCTAAAACAGCACTATATTTACATGTTATCATGTCTGACAATTTGGTACAAGAATATGGGTGTAATAATTGTTAAATGAATAATGTTAACTAAGAATAAAATACAGGTTGACAATCGAAACGATATTTTATAGAATAAGTGAGTATGAGCGAAGCGTTACTGGAACGAGGTACGCATAAACAGTAACACTATTTTTACGTGTCAGACGTATTCACGGATAGACAGAACAGTAGCTCAAATAAAAGTGTATGGAGAAGTTAACAATGAATGAGAAAAAGATATCAACATCAACGATTGCAATGATTGCTTTGATGACCGCAGTTACCTGTATTTTAGGACCATTATCAGTGCCAATCGGACCGGTTCCGATTTCCTGACAAATCTTGCAATTTATTTTACCGTAATATTGCTTGGATGGAAAAAAAGGAACGGTGTCTTATGTGATTTATTTATTGATCGGCTTAGTTGGAGTTCCGGTGTTTTCAAGTTTTTTCGGCAGGCCCAGCAAAATTATTTGGACCGACAGGTGGTTATCTGATCGGATTTATTTTTCTGGCAATGATCAGTGGCTGGTTTATTGAGAAGTTTCCGGGAAAAAGAGTGATGTATTTTGTTGGAATGGTTTTAGGAACAGCAGTCTGTTATGCACTTGGAACAGCATGGCTTGCTTATGAGGCAGAAATGACATTCCAGGCAGCTTTGATGGCTGGTGTGATCCCATTTATAATTGGTGATATCGCAAAAATGATCGTGGCGATCATTGTAGCACCGATGATTAAGAATCCTTTAGTAAAAGCCGGATATATCAAATAAGAAGGTTTACATCATTAGAGGTACAATACAGTTGGCTTTCAATATCTAAAATTAATAAATTGCGCAAAGACAGGAGGTTGTCAGTGCATAGGCATATTCAGATGTATGATAGAGTGCGTCTGTGATAAAATGTGTTTATGTGTGATAACCTCTTGTTGTTTTGTGAAAAAATGTATAAAATAATTTTTACATTGTGATAGTAATTTCACAGTCGAAAAAATAGAGAACAGGAAAAAGTATGAATCAGAAAGTTGTATTTTTAGATGTAGACGGAACAATTGTAAACGATAAAGGCATTATCCCGGAATCAACCCAAATTGCGATCAGAAAGGCGGTAGAGAACGGCCACAAACTGGTCGTGTGCAGTGGACGAAGTCTTTTTCAATTGCCGCAGATGCTATTGGATCTTGGATTCAGTGGAATGGTTACGGCGGCCGGAGCACAGGTGATCGCAGGTGGAAAAGAAATTTATCATGCTGTCATTGATGAAGAACACAGAAAATTCATTGTAGATTATATGGAAAAAAATAATTTTGTTTACTGCTTCCAGACAGATGCAGGAGTTGTCATGAATAAGCGGAGTGAACAGCAGATTTTAAATATTATGAGCGATATGGGAATCACGGAGGAGCATCTGCGTCAGCTTGTAGGTGAATTTTTTATTCAGGAAGATGTCTGGAATAATGAGAAGGAAGAAAAACTGATCTATTATGATGCACCATTTGGAGTGGCGAGAGTGCATGCAGATCTGGAGCCTTATTTTGATGTAGTGGCACTAAGCCTGAGCGGGGCGGATGATTACTGTGGCGAAGTTGGAATCAACGGCATCCATAAAGCAACCGGGATGAAGCGTTATCTGGAATATGTGGGGATTCCCAGAGAGGACAGTATCGCAATCGGAGACGGTCCAAACGACCTGCAGATGATGGATTATGCCGGAATCGGCATTGCGATGGGAAATGCAAGGGAAGAAGTGAAAAAAGAGAGCGGACATGGTGACATCACATATTGATGAAGAAGGGCTTTACCATGCATTAGACAGGCTTGGACTCTTGAACTAATATCTTTTATGGATGAGGCTGCTTATTTGAGAAAAGAAGAACAGATCAAAAACAGCGTTGGAGAATTTAATAATGAAAGAAAAAGTAATAGGTTTTATAAAAAAGATACGGTATTATGCGTGGCAATGACACTTGCAATGGTATCCGCTTTTTTGTAAAACCAACATTGAATTATGTAAACTATATTGATTTCCGCGTCTTGGGAATTCTATTAAGCCTGATGACGGTTATGGCAGGACTCCAGAGAAATGGCTTGTTTGATATGATTGGGCAGCCTTTTAATAAGAACAAAAATACGATGCAGTTATCGCTTGTGTTGGTTTTTTATGTTTTTCTTTAGCATGTTTATTACGAATGACGTGTCATTGATCACATTTGTTCCTTTTGCAATGCTGACTTTGAGGAAATGTAATCAGGAAAAATTATTAATACCGGTAATCATAGTTCAGACACTCGCAGGACTAATCTTGGAAGTATGCTGACACCTATTGGAAATCCGCAAAATTTATATCTTTACAATCTTGCAGAGATGAAAATGTCAACATTTATAGGAATTATAGGTCCATATACGTTAACATCCGGTATATTGCTTTGCTGTTATCCGTTGCTGTTGTATGCAGAAAAAAAGAGAAGATTGAATTTACACTCGAAGAAAATAACAGCGACCATGAAATTGAAAAAAGAAAGGTTACATCTTCGAAGAAAAACGCATCAAAAAATGCAGTTTATCTGATTTTATTTCTGATGAGTCTGCTTGTCGTTGTGAGAGTATTGCCGTACTATGTGGCTTTCATTGTTGTGTTTGTGACGGTCTTTATCATGGACAGACAAGTGTTGAAAACGGTAGATTACAGTTTAATTCTCACATTTATCGCTTTTTTCATTTTTACTGGGAATATAGGAGAAATTGAGACAATCAGGAATGTGTTACAGGAGTTTGTGAGTGGCCGGGAAGTTGGAGTCGGTATCGCTGCAAGCCGGTGATCAGTAACGTTCCAGCAGCCTTATTACTTTCTGGATTTACAAGGGACTATGCAAAATTATTAGTGGGTGTAAATATTGGAGGGCTTGGTACCTTGATTGCATCAATGGCAAGTCTGATCTCATATAAAATTTATGCACATCACTATAACGAACAGAAAGGAAAATATTTCAGGTGGTTTACGATTGCCAATGTGGGATATCTGGCAGTTCTGCTGGTCGTTTATGGACTGATCAGGTGGATGTAAGATAAGCAGAGAAGGAGAATATTATTTCATAGATTTTGAATAATAAGATACGTTATGAGTGAAAAGAAATACAATAAAAATAGTTTACAGGGTACCGTGTATGTATTACTGTCAGCAATCTGTTTCAGTCTGGGCGGAGTGCTGATCAAATCGATTCCGTGGAATTCGTTGTCGATCAACATGGTGCGAAGCGTTTTATCATTTATTCTGATATTTGCTTATCAGAGAACACAGGGGAGAAAGTTTGTTTTTAACAAAATGGTGCTGCTTGAGCGGTTTTAAATTTTGTCATGGCATTGACATTCGTGATGGCGACAAAGATGACAACCGCAAAGAAATGCAATTGTACTGCAGTTTACAGAACCGGTCTTCTTGATTTTGATCGTGTGGATCGTATACAGGCAAAAACCAAAAAGGACGCAGTTTTAACCTGCATTCTTGTGTTATGTGGAATTTTCTGCTTCTTTTTGAATCGCTCAGCACAGGCGGAATGGCGGAAATATCCTTGCAATTGTGTCGGGAGTGACTTACGCAGGCGTGTTTTTGATCAAAAAATTCCCGGGCGGAGATTTTGAATCGTCGCTTATGGTCTCTCATCTGATCAGTATTGTGGTGGGAATTCCATTTTTAATGCGAGAGACAGTGTTCACGCCAACCGTCTGGGGATATGTTCTGGTATTAGGAATTGTACAGTTCGGGTTGTCATATGTATTTTTTATCCAGAGGATTAGATCGTGTTTCACCAGTGACAGCATCGCTGACTTCTACGATCGAACCGATTTTAAATCCTATTCTTGTAGCAATTTTTTGTGGAGAGACAATAGGTGTGTTGTCCATTTTTGGAGCGGTGCTTGTCATTGGCTCAGCGACTGTGTATAACTTGAGACAGGCGAAAGGTTAAGGCTATAATCCTGCATATAAAACTGCATAAGTTCTGTAAAAGAATACAAGAGGGATTGATATATTTGTGAGGACAAATTATAATTAGCGGAAGATGTAGAAAAAATAGATTTTATATGTAATAAAGGAAAAATATATGTTAACACGATTTAAGGAAAAATATATTGGCGATGCTGCATTTTACAAAAGGTATCTCTATCTTGCGCTGCCAATGATTTTGCAAAATGCCATAACGAATCTCGTCAGTTTTCTGGATAACATTATGGTAGGGCAGTTGGGAACCGAGCAAATGTCCGGTGTTGCAATTGTCAATCAGTTGATTTTTGTGTACAATCTGGCAATATTTGGTGCGGCGTCTGCAGCAGCATTTTTGGGGCACAGTATTACGGAAATGGAAATCATAAAGGGACATATGTATTCTTTCCGTTTTAAATTGTATGCAACATTGCTTGTAACGGGATTAACGATATTATTATTTGCGACAAAGGGAGCAGATCTGATTTCCCTGTATCTCACCGACACGGCAGGAAGTGGAGCAACCGAGGTGGCACTGCAGTATGGTTTGGAATACCTGGGCATTATGATGGTTGGTCTGATTCCATTTGCGGTAAACCAGTCCTATGCTACTAATATTAAAGAAACCGGGCAGACGTTGGTGCCGATGATCGCAAGTTTTGTAGCAGTTGGAAGCAATGCGGTTTTGGACTATCTGTTTATTTTCGGAATTGGACCATTTCCAAAATTAGGAGTTATTGGTGCAGCACTGGCAACTGTGATCGCACGCTACATAGAAGCATTTATCATTATTATCTGGGCACATTCCAACAAGGAGAAAAACAGGTATCTGGAAGGTGCGTACACCGGATTTGGAATGCCAAAAGGGGAATTGAAGGCAATTATTATCAAAGGCTTCCCACTTATGTTCAACGAGGTTTTATGGGCAGCAGGTATGACAACCGTTACCCAGTGTTATTCCATTCGAGGATTGGAAGTTGTGGCAGGTCTTAATATTGCAACAACGATCACGAATCTGTTTAACATTATCTATATCCAGCTTGGAGCATGTATCAGCATTGTGGTTGGCCAGTATCTTGGGGCTGGTGAACTGGAAAAAAGCGAAAGACGCAGACAATAAAATGATTGTTTTCAGTGTATTTTGTTGTGCACTTGTGGCGGGCATGATGCTTGTGATCGGTGGATTTTTCCCACAGATTTATAATACTTCTGAACAGATCAAAGAGCTTGCAACCAGTTTTATTGCAGTTTCGGCAATTATTATGCCATTTTGCTCTTTCAGTCATGCTTCTTATTTCACATTGCGCTCCGGAGGAAAAACGCTGGTCACTTTTTGTTTGATTCGGTTTTTACCGGGTGGTTGTGGTTCCGACAGCATTTGTGTTGGCACATTACACAGGACTTGGAATTGTGAGCGTTTATTTTTTTGTGCAGGCGACAGAACTTATAAAAGTAGCAATTGGTTATTTTATGGTACGAAGCAATGTGTGGCTCGTACAGATGGTATAGTGAGGTAGAAAAATGTATTTAATTTCAGAAACAACAAAAGAAGAGAGAGAGGGCAATTGTCAAGGAATCTCTTGGAAATATTGAAGCAAGCTGTGATGGCTGTATGTCCGGGCTGGCAGAAATGTATCAGGACTATATTGACGGGAAAAGAGAGCTGCGGGAAATCAATATGGAATTTAATGCGCGTTACGTCAAAGGAGAAGATATGCCGGGCAGAGAACGCTGTGTGTACGGAAAATAATATGATGTTCAAATGAGGTACAAGTGTGCAGTAACGATAACATTTTATGTTAAATCAGAAGAAGAGGAATGAATCATGTATTTTGCAAAAAAAGAGTGAGTATAACGATATTCGGGAAAAATCATTTCTTCAATGGCTGGATGAGATGGAAAAGCATGACGATGTTGCAGTGCGCTGTGGTGTGAAGCTTGCGCGGGAGTATATGCAGTATCTCAAGGATGAAAATGAGAAATTGAGGGAAGAGAATCAGCTGAAAAATAGTTATCTGAAGAAAATGAAGATAACGAATAAATAAAAAGAATAATTTTAATAAGAAAAAGGTGTTTTGACAGAGTTATGTAAACAATAACTTGTCAAAACACCTTTTTAGTACGATTTATAGGACAGATGATGAGTACAATTGGAGATAACAAGAAAAGTTGATTTCAGTTGGAAATGGAGGATATGGATATGTTAGTTGTAATAAGCAGTGAAGCACCAAAGAAAAGAAAAATTTATCACAAAATGGGCTGCATATATGCAGAAAGAATCAAATTTCAAAATCGATTGGAAATAAAAGTTGAACAAGCAGAAAAAGAAGGTTATTGTGAGTGTAAATATTGCGCAGGACTCAGAGGAGATGTCAGAACTCATAAAGCGCAAATATTATCCTGGACACACAAAAAAGAAATGGAATTTAAATTTGATGATCATACAGAAACATTATATATAAAAACAAAAATTGGTTTTTGGAAAATATATTTAAAAGATGATATAGATAAATACCTTTTTATATCATAGAAATAAATTTGAAGCTAACACAGATTATCAGGAACTTATACGAGGAGAATTTCACAGACAAAAAGATGTGAAACAGACAGATTCGTTAGTAAAATTAGTAGAGTACATAGATGCGCATGACAAAGCCAAGGTTGTAATTCAGGATGATTACCATAATCTTCCACGACGCACGAAAAAGCAGAAAAAATATTATAAACAGGCAGAGCGAAAAGTGAAGCGAGAGGCTGTGAAAAGAATGGACACACTGTTTGCCATGTTGGAAAGACAAAATCCAAGCTTAAAAAAATGTTTCGATATATGAAAGGAGCAGCGTATGTTAGAATTGTTAGTTTACCTTATGTTTTTTCCTATTATTATTGCATTTAAAATGATGGGCTGGATTGTAAAAGGAATTTTGGGAATCTTTAAAATGATTGGCGTAGCGGATTTCTTCTGGAAATTATAATGTATATTAACGTTGCTATCCGCGTGTTTTGGAAGTAAAATTATGGAATAAGCAAGATGAATTTTAGAAAAAAGAAGGTAGGCAACATGTTTTTTATGATGGGAATCACGGATGGAAGAAAGGATTTTGACTTTCACCAACAGATCATTTGTGATATTTGTGGAAAGTATGGAAGATTTCAGGTTTCTATGACGTATACAGTATTATCTTTATTCTTTATTCCGTGTTTTAAATGGAATAAGCATTATTATGTGCAGACGAGTTGCTGTAATACGGTGTACGAATTGGATGCGGAAGTAGGAAAAAGAATTGCAGCAGGCGAAGATGTGGAAATTCTGCCACAGCATTTAAGAAGAATGAATCAGCAAGGGTACGGATATAGCATGAAACGCTGCAGAAATTGTGGATTTTCCACAACGGAAGATTTTGAATATTGCCCGAAATGCGGTACAAGATTAAGTGAATAATAATTAAACACAGAAAAATATTTGGCAGTTCAAATAATTAGAAAGCAGAAGATATGTTAGGAAATAAAAAAGGAAAGATGATATGCGGATATGTACCGGATTATGTGCTCTTTGATTTGGAGACGAAGGGGACATCTTGTATTTATGATGAAGTCATTGAAATATCAGCGGTAAAAAGTACGGAGTGGAAAAGTTGTTGAGGAGTTTAGCCAGCTTGTGAATCCGAAAAGACCGATTCCGTATGCCGCGAGTATGGTTAATCATATTTCGGATGAGATGGTGGCAAATGAGCCGGATTTTGGGCAGGTGCTGCCTGAGTTTTTAACATTTGCCGGAGATGATATTCTGGTAGGTCATAATATCCAGACATTTGATATGAAATTTTTATATCGGGATTGTGAGCGGCTTTTCCAGCAGAAATTAACGAATGATTATGTTGATACGCTGCGGGTTGCAAAGCTCTGTTTCCCGGAGTGGCGGCACAGGAGACTCAGCGATCTTGCAGAGCATTATGGAATTTCAACAAGAGGTGCACACAGGGCGCTGACAGACTGTAAGATGAATCAGCAGGTATTTGAGTATCTGGCAAAAGAATTGGAGAAAATGCCGGCAGCAAAAAAAGCAGTCGAAAGAAAAAATCTGCCCGGAATGTGGGCTTCCGATGAAAAAAAAAAGAAATGGACGTTTCGGGGAATTCTGGGGCTGCATAGGGTACCCGGATTGCAGGCATACTGAAAATACATAGTATATAAAAACAGCCGATGCTTACGCATCGGCTTCATTATTTTTATCAGGATGAATACTTGCCTTGATCCGGCGTTTTAAAACAGAGACTTCCAATGGTGAAAAAAGAAGATCGTCAATGATTTCCGAGGAAACTGCTGTCTGTATCTGGTCTAAAGAGCCCTCCCTACAGATTGCAATGACCGGGCATACGTGATTCGGGTTTGCATCTTTTACCGTATCCCATATAAATTTGCCGGAATCTGTTGTATCAGATACATCTGCAAAAATTGATATCTTTAAATGCATCCATCGTCTGTCTGCGTCGCAGAACTTCGAATCCGTCAATCCCCGGCATTACCAGATCAAGTAAAACGAGGTCGATCAGATGGTCTGCTTTTCTCAAGGATCATTAAACATTCTTCGCCTGAAGTGGCTTCTTCGAGATGAAAATGTTCTCCGAGCATCTCTTTTTATAATTGCACGTTGAAATTTTGAGTCATCAACAATTAAAATAGTTTCTTTCTTTTGTAAGTACATACTAATCCCCCATAAGGAATGGACTCTAATACGAATAAGTCTATCAGCGATACTACAGCACATTTGGATTTGGATATTCAATAAAGAATTCGCACTGCAAGACTTTTTGACAAACATTTTTGACCGTGGTATAATTCCTCCCCGATTAAGGAAAATATAAGAGAAAAGAGCAAAAAGTCAAGGTTTCAGGACTTAAAATAAATATAAGATCAGGAGGAAAGCAGGGATTCGTTAGGAATCGATGCAAGAAAATTATGTGTACAGCAGCTACTTATAAAACTAAAGATTTTTATATGGGAAGAACGCTAGATTATGAATTTTCTTATGGAGAGCAGATTGCAGTGACACCACGCAATTATCCGTTTCATTTCCGGTATATGGGGGATGTTGCAAACCATTATGCGATCATAGGAATGGCGCATGTTGCAGCAGATTATCCGCTGTATTATGATGCGGTCAACGAAAAAGGTGTTGGGATGGCAGGACTGAATTTTGTCGGAAATGCGTATTTCCCGGAAGTAACAGAGGGAAAAGAAAATGTTGCCTCCTTTGAATTTATTCCTTGGGTGTTAGGACAGTGTGCCAACATAAGAGGGAGTAGTTAGCATCGTATCCGGTGCAATAGTAATCGTCATCACGCTGAACAGCCGGTTATTATTACAATTAACGAGACTTTTATCACTCAAAAATTCATTTTTGATGCGATAAAGGTCTCTTTTTATATTATTCCATTCCTTTATCGCAAGAAAGGAAAGCTTTATGGAATATTTGTTGCTACTCATCGGTTTCGTACTTTTAATAAAAGGCGCGGATTTCTTCGTGGAGGGAAGTTCTTCCCTTGCCAAAATCCTTAAAGTACCAAGCGTTATCATAGGACTTACCATTGTTGCAATGGGAACCAGTGCCCCTGAGGCATCTGTTAGCATTAATGCGGCGCTCACAGGCAATAATGACATTGCGATCAGCAATGTTGTCGGTTCGAATATTTTTAACGGTCTTGTGGTGGTCGGTATCTGTGCTTTCTTAGCAAGTTTTAAGACAAATCTCGATATTTTAAAAAGAGATATGCCTCTCAACATTGTGATCACAATGATTCTCTGTTTCATGTTTATGGATGGAAAACTGAGCCGTATCGAAGGTCTGATTCTACTGGCAGGAATGGCAGCATATATTGTAAGCATGATTTATTCTGCTTTGAAAAATCGTGAAACTGGTGAGGATTGTATAGGTACTGTCGCTGCCAAAAAGTATTGTGTTTATGGCAGGCGGTCTTGTGGCAGTTATTTTGGTGGGGATCTAGTGGTGGATAATGCCTGTGTGATCGCAGCAAATTTTGGTGTCAGCCAGAATTTTATCGGACTTACGATCATAGCGATCGGAACATCACTTCCGGAGCTTGACGTCCATCGTTGCAACCAGAAAGGGAGACAGTGGTCTTGCACTGGGCAATGCGATCGGATCAAATATTTTCAATATTCTTTTTTATCCTTGGTATGTCAGCAGCAATTTCACCACTCAATGTGTTAGGAGAATCCCTGACGGACTGTATCATTCTATTGATCAGCACAGTTATTTTGTTTGTATTGGCAAAGACCAAAAAGACAATGTCAAGATGGGAAGGCGCGGTCTGTGTACTGCTGTATATTGTATACACAGCATATCTGCTGATCAGGTAAAAATAGCACAGATCTGGGAGAGGTGATTTCCTGCGGACAAAAAGTAGCAAAAGAAACCATGCATTTATAAAGGAGGTCACTTTATGACAACATATCTTCTTATTACAGCGGTAGTTATTTTTGCCTGTGTATTCCTGGAGCAAGGTGTCAAGCAGACTTTGGAATTCCAATGCTGCTTGTTCATTTTGCTTGGAATGCTGTTTGGTTCGGATGGGATTTTAAAGATTCCGTTTGATAATTATGCGTTTGCAGAGCAGATATGTACGGTCGCATTGATCTTCATTATGTTTTATGGGGGCTTTGGAACGAACTGGCAGCAGGCGAAGTCCGTTGCGGTAAAGGCAGGGCTGTTGTCGACGGCCGGAGTTGTGATAACAGCTGCACTTACCGGAGTTTTCTGTCATTACGCCTTACATATCGCATGGGTGGAAAGTATGCTGATCGGTGCACTGATCGGTTCCACAGATGCGGCGTCCGTATTCTCAGTGCTGCGATCAAAACGGCTGAGTCTGCGTTATAATACGGCTTCCCTTCTGGAAGTGGAAAGTGGTAGTAATGATCCGTGCGCATATATGCTTACGGTGACATTTATTGCGATCGCACAGGGCAGCGTCAGTGGTGGACAGATTGGACTTCTCATTGTAAAACAGATGCTTTTTGGTATTTTTTTTTGGTGGGTTGATCGCAGCAGCTGCAGTGCTGCTGTTGAAAAAAATTAAGTTTTCGACCGCAGGATTTGACATGGTTTTTGTGGTCGGAATTGCAGTGATCGGGTACGCACTTCCGGCAGTTTTGGTGGAAATGGATTTTTTAAGTGTCTATATTGTGGGAATTGTGCTCGGAAATACCGAGATCCGCAACAAGCGGAATCTGGTAAACTTTTTTGACGGACTGACCGGATTGATGCAGATGCTCATTTTCTTTCTGCTTGGACTTCTGGCATTTCCATCGAGACTGCCGCAGGTGGTGATTCCGGCACTTTTGATCGCAGTATTTCTGACCTTTGTGGCAAGACCGGTGGCAGTTGCACTTGTACTCACACCGTTTAAAGGGAAAAATTTCACAACAGCTTCTGGTGTCGTGGGCAGGTTTGAGGGGTGCAGCGTCCATCGTGTTTGCAATTATGGCAGAGATGGCAGTGGAAACAGAAAATGATGTGTTCCATATTGTTTTTATGATCGTGCTGTTTTCTATCCTGCTTCAGGGCTCGTTGCTGCCGCTTGTGGCAAAGAAGCTGGATATGATCGATGAAAAAGGCGATGTCATGAAAGCGTTTAATGATTATTCCGATGAAGTTCCGGTGCAGTTTATCCAGCTCAGTATTCCAAAGAGTCATCACTGGTGTGGAAAGACACTAAAAGAGCTGACACTTCCGCCGGAGACACTGGTCGTATTATTAAAAAGAAATGGAGAGAATATCATCCCAAATGGGGATACCAGGCTTCTCGAAAACGATGTTCTGGTCTTAAGCGCAACTTCGCCGGATCATGTCGAGGGTGTATCACTTGTTGAGATTTATGTGGATGAAAACAGTAAGTATAACGGCAAATTGTTATCAGAGATTCCAAAGAAAGAGAATACGTTAGTGATCATGATCCAGAGAGGAGAGCAGGTCATTATCCCGCACGGAAATATCCGGCTGGAAAGTGGCGATATGCTGGTTGTGAGCAAAACGGAAATCTGATTTACAGACGGAGATCCGACAGAACGTAATAATTACTGATTTTACTCTAAGGAAAATCAAAAATGTCCGATAAATAACGTGAAAGCGAATTTCAAGGAAGAAAGGAGATGCCTCATATGCGTATAGATGCTTATAATCAGATCGCGCAGGTATACAAGACGACAAGCGCAGCAAAGTTACAGAAGACAGAGAATGCAAGGCACGGACGTGATGAAGTACAGATCTCGTCTTTTGGCAGAGATTATCAGATCGCAAAACAGGCAGTCACTGAAGCAGCGGATATCAGGGAAGATAAAGTCGCAGAACTAAAAGCAAAGGTTAACTCTGGTAATTATTTCGTGGATACTGCAGATTTTGCGAAAAAATTATTGGAAAAGTACAACACATCATTAATGTAAAAGTGAGGATGAATTTTGGCTAGTTTAATGGAAGACCTGATCGACGTTCTGAATAAGGAAGAAGAACAGTATCAGGGATTGATCGAACTCGGAAAGAAAAAGAGGGAAGTGGTGATCCGGGCGGATATTAAGACGCTGGATGAGATTACCGCGACGGAGCAGGAGGCTGCCAGCAATCTGCAGAATCTGGCGAAGAAGAGAGCCAGAGTGCTCAATGATATGGCGACGGTTCTTGGCAGGAATCCGGGAGAGGTTACGATCACAAAGATGATTTCTTATCTGGAGGAACAGCCGGTCGAGCAGAAACAGCTCATGGAAGTAAAGGAGCGGCTTTTACAGACAGGAAAAGAGATGGCAGCCATTAATGAACAGAATGAGATCCTTTTAAATCAGGCATTAGAGATGGTGGAGTTTGACCTACATTGCTTAAGAGTATGCGACAGGCACCTGAGACCGCCAACTATAATAAGAACGCCTGCAATACAGGTGATCTGCTTGGCAGCAGTGGCTTTGACGCAAAACAGTAATATGTAAGGAGGGAGCACCATGGCTAACGGCTTTGGAAGCTTATATATCGGAGCATCCGGGTTACAGAATTCCCAGAATGCTTTAAATACAACATCAAATAACCTTGCAAACGTAAATACCAAGGGTTATGTACGTCAGCAGGTTTTACAGGTAGACAGAAACTACACAACCTTCAATACAACTGCATCGATCAGCCAGCAGCAGTCCGGTCTTGGCATGAAGATCGGTGATGTGGTGCATGCGAGGGATATTTTTCTGGATAAATCATATCGAAACGCATCAGGACGTCAGGCATTTTATGCAGCCACGTATGAGGCAGTGGATGAAGTGTACACTTTTTATCAGGAGTTACAGGGACAGGCTTTCCAGACAACTCTGGAGGATTTCTGGAAAGCTTTTCAGGAATGGGCAAAAACTCCGGATGACAGTGTGCGGCAGAATCTGGTCATTCAGAAGGCCAATCTGTTTGTCAGCAGATCCAATGCAGTCTATACGGGACTTTCCGACTACCAGAGCACGATCAATACACAGATTTCAGATGATATTGATCGAATCAATGAGCTGGGAAATACCATTTTTAAATTGAATCTGGAAATCCAGAAAGTAGAATCGGGTAATGTTGAGACTGCAATGACATTGCGTGATGAGAGAGATAATGCGCTGGACGAACTTGCTTCTTATGTAGATATCAGTTACAAAGAGAATTCTGATGGAATTGTAAAGGTAAGTGTCGAAGGTGTTGAATTTGTAGACGAGGCAAGATGTTACGAGATGGGGAAGAACCGTGATGAGATCACGGGATTTGTCACACCTTACTGGACACATCTTTCTGATATCGAGAACGGCGATTACGACAACGTATTCAGCTTTACAACACCGATCTCCTCGGATCTTAATAATGATCTTGGAGAATTAAAAGCACTGATCCTGCACGGGGAGACAGAAAAGCGACATATAAAGATATTGTGGGACTGACATCAGATGAATATAACAGATCAACGGCAGATTCCATCGCAACAGGAATGTCTGTCATGTTACAGGCACAGGCGCAGTTAGATCAGTTAGTACATGGGATGATCACAGCGATTAATGATACACTTTGTCCGAATACAACACTTGGAGAACTGACCGGAAATACAGCATCCCTTACCGGAACAGATGAGAATGGTAATACCGTTACGATCACATCCGGAATGAAAGTGCTGGATACGAAAAACTGCTCTACCGGAAGTGACAAGCAGATTCCGCCACAGGAGCTGTTCACAAGACTTGGTACAGAGCGTTATACCAAAGTTTCTGTGCAGGAGACAGATGCCAATGGCAATACCGTTACCAACGATTATTATGTATACAATGAAGAGAGTGAGACAGATACTTCCAAACAGTATACATTAGCGAGTGTCAGTGTAAATGATAAGCTGGTAGAACAGGAGTCGCTCGCTTCCACATCTTTCACAAAATGGGAAAGTGAATTATGATCTCGCCCAGAAAGTAGCAGCTCTCTGGAAGGGTGAGTATCTTACCCTGGATCCGATGACACGAATAAAGTTACATTTATTGATTACTATAATAATATGGTGGGAGCATTTGGAACGATCGGTTCCGTTTATGAATCCACCGCGAAAAGTCTTTCCAACAGTGACAGCTGTAGATAATCAGAGATCACAGGTTATGGGAGTTTCTTCTGATGAAGAATTGACCAAGATGATCAAGTTCCAGAATGCATATAATGCATCCAGCCGGTTTATCAATGTGGTGAATGAAATGATCGAATCCATGATCACACAGCTTGGCTCATAAAGACTGGATTTTTTAGTGGAACAAAAACAGTTACTTTCACAGATTACATAGCAGAAAGAGAGAGGTGAGAGGATGCCTTCACAATTTTTTGATTAACAATTGCATCGTCAGGCTTAAGTGCTTATCAGGCAAGCACTTAATACCACCGCCAATAATATATCAAACGAACAGACAAAGGGATACAGCAGACAGGCAAAGAAATCTTTCCGCATCGGATGCACTTCGTGTCAATGCAAAATACGGAAGCATGGGTTCCGGCGTTACGGTGAATTCCATTAAACAGATCCGAAGTGAGTACTATGATACAAAATACTGGCAGAATCAGGCAAGCCTTGGTCTGTATGAGACGAAATTAAGTTATCTGGAGCAGATTGAGAACTATTTTATTGATGATGATACAGAAAAAGGTTTTTCGACCATTTTAAATAAAATGTTCAATTCATTGGACACATTAAAAATAATGCCGGTGATGTGAATGTCAGACAGCAGTTTATCTCAGATGCACAGAGTTTTACCACTTACTTTAACAGTGTGGCAACCGGTCTTGGCGAGATTCAGGATAGCGTGAATGAGGAGATCAAATCAACCGTTGAAAATATCAATGCGATCGGCAAAAAGATCAGTCTTTTGAATAAACAGATCAACGTTATTGAAGTACAGGGCGGTTATGCAAATGAACTGCGTGATCAGCGGGCACTTCTGATCGATGAGTTATCCTCTATTGTTCCAACAGAGGTTTCTGAAGTTCCGGTAACGAATTCCAAACATCCGGACATGCAGACAGGTGCAAATTATTATACGGTAAAAATCAATGGACAGAAGTTTGTTGATACTTACGAGTATAGTGAACTTACCTGTGTGGCAAGAAAAAACACGATCAATCAGTCTGACCGGGAAGGAATGTATGAGATTGTCTGGGCGGATACCGGAAACAGTTTTAAAGCAGGTTCCGACTCCAGCTCCGGTTCGTTGAAAGCGTTGTTCGATATCCGGGATGGTAACAACAGTGAGAACTTCCGAGGCTCCATCAAAGGGGTTACAGCAGGCACAATTACAATCAGCAATCCATCCATTACAAACGTCAATGCCATGACTATGCCGGCAGAGGGTGTTCTCACGATTGATGGAAAGAACTATAACTATACAGACTTTACTTTTACGACGGATGCAGATGGAAATGTCAAGGAATATACATTTACATTGGAGAATCAGTTGAGTTCCGACCAGCAGGCGAAGCTGGATGGAAAACAGGCGTCTATCGGCGAATCCATCGATGCGATGGGTATTCCTTATTATCTTGCACAGATGAATGAGTTCCTTCGTAATTTTGCGATTTCATTTAATGAGATCATGAATGGCGATAATGCGCAGGATCTGAATGGTAAGCAGACAAATTATTTTTCTTTCTTTACAGGTACACATACCAAGACAGGGAAGAGTATCATTTCAGCAAAGGCGGCTGGTGATTATAATGCGAAAGCAAGTAACAGTTACTATCAGCTTACCTGTGGAAATGTATGTGTTTCCAATATTGCGGTCAAAGATCCGACAACCATTGCAACAACCGAGAAGATTACCAATGGTGCAGATGCATATGATCTGGTAGAGAAAATGTTATTGTTAAAGAGTGATACAGAGATGTATCGTGGTGGTGGTGCAGATGATTTCTTACAGTGTATGATCTCAGATATTTCTGTGGATACACAGAAGGCGACCATTTTCCAGAAAAATTACAGTAATATTTCAAATGCGATCGACAAGCAGAGAATGTCCGTTTCCGGTGTCGACAAGGATGAAGAAGCAATTGATCTTGTAAAATTCCAGAACGCGTATAACCTTTCCTCAAAAATGGTATCTGTTCTGGCAGAGATTTATGATAAGCTGATCAATGAGACAGGTGTATAAAAATTTCGTGATAAGAAGAGAGGAGTCATCCTATGAGAGTAACGAATAACATGATGCTTCGTAATACAACTTCGAACATCAATAACAATAAATACAGTGTGAACAGTCTGAACAATCAGATGTCTTCACAGAAAAAAATCTCAAGACCTTCCGAGGATCCGGTTGTTGCCATCCGCGCACTTCGTCTGAGAAGCAATTTAAGTGAGATCAATCAGTATTATGAGAAGAATATCCCGGATGCAGATGCGTGGCTTGATGTGACAGAAACTGCGTTGGAGAATATGAAAACCATTTTGTCAGATATCCGTACCCAGTGTACGTATGGAGCCAGTGACCAGTTGAAAGCAGAGGATAGAAAAACAATCCTGACACAGTTAGAGTCATTGCGTAAGCAGATTTATTCAGAAGGTAATTCTGATTGTGCAGGAAGAACCGTTTTTACCGGGTATCGCACGAACTGTAAATTGACATTTATGGAAGACGAGAGTAATACGGAGTATAATATCCAGCAGAAGTTCAGCTATGAAGATATCGGGGAACATCGTTATTATGATGGACAGGTAGAGCTTAAGACAGCAGAAGAAATGAGTCAGAAGGTCACCACCTCTGATACGAAGCAGTATACTTATGACAGGATCCGGCTGGCGTATGGAGATATTGGATCCCTCAAAGATAAAGACGGTAATGAAATAGCTGCAGGCGCCGCAGGAAAACTCTCTTATCATTACACAGATAAGGCAGGCACAGCAAAGACCGGTGATTTAAAATGTAACGGTCTATGAGACAGAAGATGACTGGAAGAAAGCAGTGAAAGCCGGAAATATGCCGGAAGATGGAGCAGCTTTCATTAAGTCAACAGGAGAGCTTGTTTTAGGTAATAAGGCAAGCGAGACTTTGAAACAGAATAAGGCATCCATTGAGTTAAACTATGATAAAAAGGCTTTAATTCTGGTGAAGTAAGACCTGAGTATTATTTTAACTGCACAGATATTACAGATGCTAAAAATAAAATTACATATGAAAAATATGATGCCAATGGTAATGAGATTTATCAGGATATCGATTATATTATCGCTGTAAACCAGACATTGACAGTCAACACAAATGCATCTGACGTATTCAATGCAGATATCGGACGTGATGTGGACGAGATGATCAATGCGGTAAAAGCTGCCATTGATGCCAATGACAAAGTGGATAAGATTAAAGATATGATGAGTCAGGCAGCGTATTCGGGTGTTTCGGCACAGGAGAATCTGCAGACATGGTTAGAGGCAAAGCACAGAAGGAAGCAGATTATGCAAATGACAATCTGCAGAAATTGTATGATAGCTATATCGGTAATTTTGATGAATATCTTTCGGATGTAAACCTTGCTATTACAACTGTAGGAAGTAAGGGCGATCGTCTGGAACTGACAGAGACGCGTATGTCAAACCAGCAGCTGACCGTAAAAACATTAAAATCAAATAATGAGGATCGTGAACTTTCCGATATCATCATTGATTATACAGCAGCTTACACTGCTTATCAGGCATCTTTACAGGCGGCAGGAATGCTGAATCAGACAACATTGTTAAATTACATTTAAGGCATGCTGTGGAAAGTGTGTGATAAGATGGTCGGAGACCAGACGTTAGGAAAACGTTATAAAACCAGGAGGTCAGAAAGATGAAAGCAAAAACAAGAATGTTTGGCGAAATTGATATTCAGGAGGATAAGATCATCACTTTAGAGAGTGGAATGATCGGCTTTCCGGATATGCAGAAGTTTACATTGATTTTTGATGAGGAGAAAGGCAGTAAATCACATATTATGTGGCTTCAGTCTATGGATGATCCACAGACTGCGTTTCCGGTCATCAATCCGGTGACGATCAAGGAGGACTATAATCCATCTGTCAGCGAGGAATTGTTGAAGCCGTTGGGCGATATGAAACAGGAAGACACCTTTGTACTTACAACCGTCAGAGTCCCAAAGGATATTCAGGATATGTCGATCAACCTGAAAGCTCCCATTATTATCAATATGTCCAACAATAGAGGGGCGCAGATTATCGTGGAAGATGATCTTCCGGTACGTTATAAAATTTATGACCTGCTGAAAAGTAGAAAAAGAAAAGGCAGGTGAATAGAAATGCTGGCATTGACAAGAAAAAAAGGCGAAGCCTTAGTGATCAATAATAATATTGAGATCACAGTATTAGAGATCCGCGGGGATCAGATCAAAATCGGTATTTCTGCTCCAAAGGATGTACCAATTTACCGAAAAGAAGTATATTTACAGATCCAGCAGGAAAATGAGGCTGCTATCAGTGCAGATGGTCTGGATGCGTTAAATAATTTGTTGGATTAGAAAAAGAATGATACCCGAACGGGTGTACAATTTATTGAAAAATATTAAATTGTACCCGTTCGGGATTTTTTGCCTGAAAACGTTGAAATTATACCCGAACGGGAGTATTATGATTGATATGAATAAAATTGGAAATTATATAAAAGAAGAAAGAAAAAGCTGGATTAACACAGGAAGAATTTGCCATGAGATCAGGATTAGGCTTACGTTTTGTAAGAGAATTAGAACAGGGAAAGGAAACTGTGCGTATGGACAAAGTAAATCAGGCATTGGCAATGTTCGGGAAAGAAGCTGTACCGGGAGAAAAGGAGGAATAACAAGTGGAGTCAGAATATAGAAAAGGATATGTTTATATTCAAAAATTTTTGCCGGAACAATAGCTGAAACAGAAGAAGGATATGAGTTTTCTTATAATGAGGATTATTTGAAAAGAGAAGATGCAGTATCTGTAAGTTTGACGCTGCCATTACAAAAAAGAGGCTTATAAAGCGACAGTTTTATTTCCTTTTTTGATGGGTTAATTCCAGAAGGATGGCTCCTTGGTGTTGTAAGCCGTAACTGGAAAATCAATCAGAATGACAGATTTGGATTGCTGTTGTCGGTATGCAGGGATTGTATTGGAGATGTCAATATAAGAAATGGGGAAGAGAAATGAAATGTCTATGTTGTGGAAAACAATAAGGGAGAATGCTTCTAATGCGGAAAGGAGTGGAGCTGGCATAAAAAATGTGTGAAATCGTTTTTTATGACAGAAGAAATGCCTTTTTTAGATATTACGAAGGAACAATTGGAAAGGCTCGCAAATGAGACTGTCAATGAGGGACTTACAGTACCAGGAGTTCAAAAAAAACTATCCTTGCATTTGTCCAGTGACACGAATGCAAGACTTACAATTGTAGATTATCCAACAGGGTATATTTTAAAGCCACAGACAGAAGAATTTGATTATATGCCTGAATTTGAAGACCTGCAATGCGTCTGGCAGAGTTGATGGAATCCAGACAGTGCCGCATGCACTGATAAAAATAAATGATGAGTACGCTTATATTACAAAGAGAGTAGATCGCGATATTGAAAAAAATGAGATAAAATTATATGCAATGGAAGATTTTTGCCAGCTATCGAATCGCTTAACGCAGGATAAATACAAAGGGTCTTATGAAAACTGCGGAAGAATCATAAAGAAGTATTCTATTACACCAGGGTTAGATTTATCAGAATTATACTTACGGGTTGTGGGATCTTTTATCATTGGAAATTCGGATATGCATTTGAAAAATTTTTCGTTAAGAGAAACTGAACCGGGAAACAGAAGGTTTCAATTATCAAACGCATATGATATGCTTCCTGTAAATGTAATTATGCCGGAAGATAAAGAACAGATGGCACTTACTATTAATGGAAAGAAGAGAAATATTCATAAAAAAGAATTTAAAAATATTAGCAGAAGTATGTGATATTCCTGCAAACGCAGCAGAAAAAATGATACAAAATTATGTGTATTAGAAAATAAAATGTTGTCACTTGTGGATGAATCCTATTTGCCTCAAGCGCAAAGGGATGAACTGAAAACATTGATCAGAGATCGTGTAGCGATTTTATTGTGAGAAAAGAAGAAAGGGGACATTTGAGCGGTATGAACTATTCCAACAATGAAATGATAAAATGATTCCCTATAAGGTCAATATTAAGATACCTTAGAATTAATTAAGAACAAAGCAGAAAAAATATTGTAAATAATCAGGTTATCGGAAAACGATAGAAAAAGGGACGGAATTATGAAAAAGAAATTTATAATACTTACAATAACAGGACTGTTGCTTGCATCATTAGCTGCGTGTGGGAGGTTCCACGACACCGGATGCGTCAAAAATACGGCAGATCAGGAAGCGCAGAATCAGAATCAGGACAGTCAGGGAACATCTGACACTATTCAGGGTGACATAGAGGAAAATCACGGAAGCGATGATACGGAAGGCAGCAGCGACAGTGCAGAAAATGCAAGCGAAAACCAAAGTGGTGATCTGACATTCGCGGATCTTGCAAAATATTCATTCGAATTTTGCAGTGGTGCAGGTGGATGGTCTACCGATTTTGAAATTGAAAAAGATGGCTCTTTCAAGGGATCTTACCATGATTCTGATATGGGAGACACCGGGGATGACTATGAGAATGGAACGATGTATCTCTGCGGCTTTTCAGGAAAATTTACTGATCTGACCAAAATCAATGATTATACTTACCAGATGAAAATGGAGAATCTTACCTATGATGAGACTCCGGGAAAGAAGAAATTGCAGATGGAGTGAAGTATATTTATACAGATGTTTATGGTCTGGAAGGAACGGACACCTTTAAAGTGTATCTTCCGGGGCACCGGTGAGAGATCTGTCAGAAGATGTATATTTCTGGGTACGGTGGGCAAATGACGATAGCGAGGAAGGAACGCAGGATACGTTGACGATTCCAATTATTGTAAATGAAGAAATGGGGTATGGAATTTATTCCTACGAAAGACAGACACCATATGAGGAAGCGCAGAGTACATTAAATACTTATCAAGCATCCTATGATGCAGCGGAGGAGGAACTTAAAAAAGCAACTCTACAGTCCCGAATGGACGACTACGCTATGCAGATGTATGATATCAGCGATTCCTGCTTAAATGAAATCTGGAATCTTGTAAAATACAATACAAGTGAGGAAAAGTTCAATGAGATTCTCACTGAGCAGAGAAAATGGATTGCAGACAAAGAAGCAGCAGGCAACGAAATCCTGGATCAAAACGATGGATCTTCGGCACAGATGGACAGCAGTCTTAAGATGGCAGAGCTTACCATGGAGCGTTGTGAAGAACTGGCAGATTATTTGAAGTAAGATGGAAAAAGAGGACAATTTATGCAGATTTCAAGTAGATTTACTCTGGCGGTGCACCTTTTTTATGTGTTCAAGGATTTGGATCGCGAAATTTATACGTCTCTGCTTGGATAAAAAGAGATTATCACAATATTGTAATTCCCTACCCCTATGATATTCTGAGTATGTTTCAAAATAGAAATCAGGGAGAAAATTATGAAAAACAAACGACAAAAAGAAGTTCTTTTTCAGGAAAAATCGGTTTTGTACTGTCAGCTGCCGGTGCTTCTGTCGGATTGGGGAATATCTGGCGGTTTCCGTCCCTTGCTGCCAAATACGGCGGCGGTATTTTCCTGCTTATCTATATCATTCTGGCATTGACCTTTGGATATACGATGATCATGGCGGAGACATCGTTGGGACGTATGACGAAAAAAAGTCCGGTAGGAGCATTTGCGTCCTTTGGAAATTCACGCTGGTCTTCGCTGGGAGGCTGGATCAATGCAATCATTCCGGTTTTGATCGTGCCATATTATTCGGTGATCGGTGGATGGGTTTTAAAATATCTGGTTGAGTATGTCAGAGGACATGCACAGCCAGTTGCAGAAGATGGTTATTTTTCTGCATTTATCTCAGATGGATTTTCCACGGAAATATGCTTTTTGTGATCTTTTCTGTGATCACATTGGCGATTATTTATGCGGGTGTCCGTAATGGAATCGAGCGTGTTTCTAAGTTCATGATGCCGATACTTGTGGTGTTGTCTGTGATCATTGCAATCTATTCTGTGACAAGACCAGGGGCTTTGGCTGGTGTGAAATATTTTCTTGTGCCAAATATCAGCAACTTTTCATGGATGACCGTTGTAACAGCCATGGGACAGATGTTTTATTCGCTGTCGATTGCCATGGGTATTCTGGTCACCTTTGGTTCTTATATGAAAAAAGAAACTTCCATTGAAGATTCGACAAGGAATGTTGAAGTTTTTGATACTGCAATTGCAATTATGGCTGGTCTGATGATCATTCCGGCTGTATTTGCTTTCTCAGGTGGAGATCCGGATACCCTGCAGGCAGGTCCGGCATTGATGTTTATTACAATCCCAAAAGTTTTTGCAAATATGGGATTTGGAACTTTTGCGGGAGTAATGTTCTTCTTGCTTGTACTTTTTGCGGCACTTACCAGTTCAATCGCACTGACGGAAAGTGCGGTATCCACGTTTGAAGATGAACTTGGGTGGAGCCGGAAAAAATCTACGGTGCTCTGTGGCGTGATCATGATCGCACTGGGAAGTCTGTCTTCGCTCGGATACGGACCTCTGGAAAATGTGAAGATCATCGGAATGCAGTTCCTGGATTTCTTTGATTTTCTGACGAACTCTGTGATGATGCCGATTGCGGCAATTGCTACCTGTCTTTTTTGTTTCAAGGGTTGTCGGGGTAAAGAGAATCGAAGAAGAAGTGACATACGGTGGCGGCACATTCAAAAGAAGAAAAAGTCTTTCTGTTTATGATACAGTATCTGTGTCCGATTTTTGCTGGAATCATTTTATTAAGCTCTGTGGCAAATGCATTTGGATGGATTTCCATGTAAATGCATTTGCGATAGGAAGGAACTTATTTTTTCAACATTCCATAATGCTCTTCCATGTTTCCACCGAAGATGGCATTTTTATAGCCCAGTTTCTTAAAGGCTTTGACCGCTTTTTCCGGTCTGAAATTATAACTGCCGATGATATAGAGAGAAGTTTCCTTATCCGGGAATCTTCTTAAGATTCGGTCTTCCGTGATTTTATCCAATGGGATATTGACCGCACCGGCAACATGTCCGTGGTTAAATTCATCTTTGGTACGACAGTCGATCAACATGGCGTTCTCAGAAGTGTGAGCCTTGTTGATTGCTTCGTTCACTGTCAGTTTTTTCTTGAAAATACTCATTTTATCTCTCTTTCCAAAAAGTATAATGATACAATTTTACTACTAAAAATATTTTGCGTCAACGAAAAAAAGCAGATGTATTTTCTTTTTTTGTGTGATAAAATTATTGCATGTATGAGTGGGCATGAAATGTGTTTGATATAGAAGGGATAGCACAGATGATCAATATTGCAATCGTTGAAGATGAAGCTATGTACGCAAAGCAGCTGCAGGAGTTTTTGCTGCAGTATCAGAAGGAGAATGGAGAAGTGTTCAATATTACCGTCTATTCAGACGGTGATCAGATCGTACACAAGTACAAGTCACAGTTTGATATTATTCTGATGGACGTGGAAATGAAGTTCATGGATGGTATGTCTGCTGCGGAGGAAATCCGGAAAGCAGACACGGAGGTTGTCATCATTTTCATTACAAATATGGCGCAGTATGCGATCCGCGGCTATGCAGTGGATGCGCTTGACTATGTGCTGAAACCGGTGTCATACTTTGCATTTTCGCAGAGATTAAACCGTGCGATCAGCCGAATGAAGAAACGTGAGCAGAAAGTCATCACGGTGAATATCAAGGGCGGCGCTGTTCGGATTAATATTGCTAATATTTATTATATTGAAAGTCAGGGGCATAATCTGGTTTTACACACGATCCTGGGGATTATGAATCGGCGGGAACGATGAAGGAAGTCGAGGAAAAATTGCAGGGGCTTAATTTCTGCCGTGGAAATAAAGGGTATCTGATCAATTTGCAGCATGTGGACGGCATTCAGGACGGGTGCGCGGTTGTAAAAGGAGAGCCGCTTTTGTTAAGCCGCTCGCGCAAGAAAGAGTTTATGGAAGCACTGACGAATTACTGGGGAGAGGTTGTAAAATGATGGGACATTTAATGCCGGATATTCCGCGGATTTATACGGCAGCTGCGGAGTGGATGGCGTGCATGCTTTTTATTGTATCGCTCAAAAAAAGATTTGAATGGTGGAAGAGTGGGCTTATCATGGCAGGAATGCTTGTGCTGCAGTCTGTTTTTCTGGTAGCAACCGGAAATGTGCCGATCTATTTCTGGATTCCGTGTATGATCGCCGCAGTATCTCTGATGGTCGGGTTCATTTATTTCTGCTGTGACGTGAATTTTCAGGATGCCGGATATTTTGGCATGATCGCATTTGTTGTAGCGGAATTTATGGCATCTTTGGAATGGCAGATTGTATGTACTGTCTGGACAAATGAGCTGCCGGGCAAGGCGACAAAGAGTATCATGCTTGCGGCGGTTTATGGTGCAGTATTCTTTTTATTGTGGAAATTATTGCAGCAGCATCTTCCAAAAGATGGAAAGCTGAACATCAGCTTTAAAGAATATTTTTCCGCAAAGCAGTGATCGTCATCGCAGTGTTTGCGGTCAGCAATCTGAGTTTTGTTTCCAATGCGGACACGTTTGCAAATGGCTACGCGCTTGAAATCGGTCATGTCCGCACGATCGTTGATCTCGGTGGAATTGCGGTTTTGTATGCGCACCTGATCCAGTGTGGCGAACTCCGTGTGCGCAGGGAGTTAGAAGCAGTGCAGAATGTTTTGCAGAATCAGTATGTGCAGTACAAGCAGTCGCGTGAGAGTATCGATCTCATCAATTATAAATATCACGACTTAAAACATCAGATTGCTGTACTCCGGAGCGAGACTGACCCGGAAAAAGAAATGAATTTTTAAATCACATGGAAGATGAGATTAAGCAGTACGAGGCGCAGAACAAAACCGGAAATAAAGTGCTGGATACCGTGCTGACTACCAAGAGTTTATACTGCGCAAAGCATAACATAACCTTTACCTGCGTTGCAGATGGAACGCTGCTTGATTTTATGGATATCATGGATATCTGCAGCATTTTCGGAAATGCGCTCGACAACGCAATCGAGTGTGAACTCAAGATTGTAGACAAGGAAAAGCGGCTGATCCATGTGACTGTGTCCCAGCAGAAGAATTTTTTAATCTTACGTTTTGAAAATTACTACGAAGGAAGTTTGAAAGTGAAAGAAGGGCGTTTCCTGACAACCAAGAAGGAAAAAGAATTTCACGGTTACGGAATCAAGAGTATCCGCTATACGGTAAATAAATACGACGGCGCAGTCAGTATTGACACAAAAGAAAACTGGTTTGATCTGAAGATTTTGATTCCGATGAAAAAACTGCATCTGACGAAGTGCAGAACGGATAACTGTGTCAAATAGAATACGGACGGTTAAACATTCGCATTTTTTTGATTTATAACGCTATGGTTTGTGCATTGTGCATGAAAACATAGCGTTATTTTTGTCTGAAACTCACAACGTGTAATACCGTTTATGCAAAAATAAATGCAGATTATGCAATTTTTCCATAAGAAAAGTACTTTATGATAGATTATAACTATAAAGTCCGGAACGGACAAAATAAATCTTGGGAGGATTTAGAAATGATCGAGTTTATTATTTCAATTCATGGTTCCTATTTTAGGAGGCCTCGGTGTCATGAAGCAGACGTTACAACATATTAACAAACTGCGGTGATACATTTTGCAATCCTTATTTCTATTTTAGTATTGATTGTATTATTAGTAGTCGCAATTTTAAAACCAAAGTAAAAAGACATTTAGTTCGCTGGGAAGCATGGATTAGCATTCTTACTTGCACTTGTGACCATGGTAAACATGGTTTGTTTCATTCCAAAACCTTTCCGTTGATTAAACGGTGCAATGGGAACATGGAATCCGATCAAGCAAAAGCAAACCTCAATGAGTCAATCAAAAAGTCGGATATCGCAGAAGAAGGTATGGTTCTTGTTAAAGAATAATGGATTATTACCTCTTAGCAGTGATGTGGATTATCAACGTGTTTGGATGGGCATCTACAAATCCTATCTATGGTGGTACAGGATCAGGCATTATCAGATGCATATCTTCAACAACTTTACTTCTCGGTGGTCTTGATCAGGATGCCGGATACAAGATCAACACAGAACTGACTGATTTTTACAAAGCGTACCGTGAGGACAGACCGGAAGTTGGTATGTGGGCGCAGGACTGGACATTGCCGGAACCGACAGCAGATTCTTACACGATGAGCTGATGGCAAATGCAAAAGAGTTTTCGGATACAGCAATGGTAGTAATTACCCGTGTTGGTGGTGAGGGAGCAGACCTTCCAACCGATGTAAGCAAGGTAACTTACACAGATAACTCAAAACTACAAAGATTTTGAAGCTGGTGAACATTATTTACAGTTAAGCCAGAACAGAAAAAGATATGTTAGACCTTGTCTGCAGTAACTTCGATAACGTAATCGTTGTTTACAATGGTGCAAACGCTATGGAACTTGGATTCTTAAATGAGTATAGCCAGATCAAGGGTGCAATCTGGTGTCCTGGAACAGGCCAGTCCGGATTTGAGTCTCTTGGTGCTGTCGTAGCCGGTACAGTAAATCCATCCGGAAAAACCAGCTGATACATTTGTTGCAGATCTGACAGCAACACCGACTTACAACAATTTTGAAACTTCCTGTATGACAATATGGATGAGTTTGCCGCTACATCCAAAAACTTCGGAACAGGCGAAGAAGAAGCAACAATTTCCATCTTTTGTCAACTATGTAGAAGGCATTTATGTTGGCTATCGTTTCTATGAGACAGCAGCAGTGGAAGGACTCATTGATTATGATAAGACGGTTCAGTTCCCATTTGGATATGGACTTTCTTATACAGCATTTTGAACAGAAGATGGGAGATGTTCCGTAGCAGAACGGTAAAGTATCCTTTGACGTTACCGTAACAAATACAACGGAATGCCGCAGGAAAAGATGTGGTAGAGGTATATTACAATCCGCCATATACAAACGGTGGAATTGAAAAAGCATCTGCAAATCTGATCGATTTTGCAAAAACAGATGTGTTACAGCCGGGTGAATCCCAGACAATCACGGTAAGTTTTGATGCAGAAGAAGATATGGCTTCTTATGATACTTACGGCAATGGCTGCTATGTATTAGAGGCTGGGGACTATGAGATTTCCATTAATCTGATTCTCATAACGTAATTAATCAAGACCGTATACAGTCGCAGATTCTACCGTAACTTACGATGAAAATAATGCACGTTCTACGGATGATGCAGCTGCAACGAATCAGTTTGCATATGCAGAAGGGGATGCAACATACCTTTCAAGAGCAGATGGATTTGCCAACTATGCAACAGCAACAGCAGCTCCGACAAGCTTGTACATTCTGATGATGAAAAGCAACTTTCTTAAACAACAGCAACTTAATGACCCGGAAACTATAACAATGATTCTGATGAAATGCCGACAACAGGTCGAAAATGGAATTACATTAGCAGATATGCGTGGCTTTCCTTATGATGATGAAAAATGGGATACACTGCTTAGACCAGCTGACTGTTTCTGATATGGATACCATGATCGCTCTTGGCGGATATCAGACATCTCAGCATCAAGTGTTGGAAAATTATGACTGTTGACTGTGACGGACCTGCATCCATCAATAACAACTTTACAGGAATTGGTTCCATCGGATTCCCGTCTGCAGTTATGATCGCAAGTACCTGGAACAAAGATCTTGCTTTCTAATTCGGTGAGAGTATTGGTAAGATGGCAGACGAGATGGATGTTTCCGGATGGTATGCACCGGCAATGAATACACATAGAAATGCATTTGCAGGAAGAAACTTCGAGTACTATTCGGAAGATGGAGTTCTCTCCGGTTATATGGCAACCAATCGCAATCCTTGGTGCTGAAGAGTATGGTGTTTATGCATACATCAAGCATTTTGCTTTAAATGACCAGGAAACAAACCGTACCGGAATGCTCTGTACATGGTCAAATGAGCAGGCAATCCGTGAAATTTACTTAAAACCTTTTGAGATCGCTGTAAAAAGAAGGTGGAGCAAAAGCAGTAATGTCTTCCTTCAATTATATCGGTACACAGTGGGCAGGCGGAACAAATCCACTTAACAACAATCCTTCGTAATGAGTGGGGATTCCGTGGATTTGTATTAACTGACTATTTTGGTGTTTACGGATACATGGATTCTGATATGGGTTCCGTACGGTACAGACTGTATGTTAGTTGCATACGATACGGAGATCCAACCATGTGACAGATACCGACAAGCGCAACAGGTGTAAAACGCAATGCGTCAGGCATCCAAGAATATCATGTATACAATCGCAAACAGCGGTTATTATACAAATACTACTGATGATGGCGGAATGTCAAATATGACAAAACTCTTCGTTGACAATTGATGTTGTAACAGTATTATTAAAGTACTCTGCATGGCACTTGTGATCGTTCGTTATCGCAAAAAACATGCAAAAGCAGCAGCAGAAGTTACATCGGAAGAGAAAAAAGAAGAATAGATTATCAAGCACTCTGCGTGCAAGGATAACAGAACTTAAAATATGACAGGAAAGTCCCTGCGTGTTCGATAAGGAGCATGTGGGGGCTTTTTTATGGAATGGAAAACTTCGTCCTTTGCATGAATACAAATAAAAAATCTTAAGGTATGAAAAGAATAGTGTGTGGATGAATGGGGATTTCGTAGAAAATACGAGATGATGAACGGGGATTTACGCTACAATTTATAAAAATAATATATATGCGGAGTTTGTATTCTATTTTTGATGGAGCGGAGAGGTCTTTATCGCTGAAATATTTTTTTAAAGAAAACTATATGATGAAATTCTTGAATGGAAAAAGAACTGGAGTGATAGATACGCACTGCTTATGTTCAACTATTGCCGAAGGCAAGACAGGCAATCAAGTATCTTGTGGCTGATGGGAGATACAAATATATTGAAACGGGATCACTTTTTATCGATAAGGAAAAATACGAAGGATATATTGATTCCGAGTGAAGAACATAAGATATCCATGTATCCGATGGATTTTGAAGAATTTTTGTGGGCAGTTGGTGATGAAATCACGGCGGATACCATTAAGCGCTTTTAAAAAGCAAAAAATCTGCCGGAAATGCAATGCACAGGAATCTGATGCGTATGTTCCGGTTGTATATGCTGATTGGCGGAATGCCACAGGCTGTAGAAGCATATTTAGAACACAATAATCTACAGGTAGTGGATGAGGTAAAAAGGGAAATCGTTGATTTGTATAAGGAAGATTTTACAAAGATAGATGGAACCGGGCTTGCAGGTGATATATATGATGCAATCCCGGCAAGTCTCAGTGGAAATGCATCGAGATATGTTTTGTCAAATGCGAGGAAGGCACACGTCTGGAACAGGTTCGTGAATTAATACCGGATATTCTTAGTTCGTATACTGTAAATATTGCGTATCATGCAAATAATCCGGGAGTAGGAATGTCGTTAGAAAAAGATGCCGGACGGTATAAGTTATTTACCTCCGATGTCGGGCTGTTTATAACACTTGCTTTTAAGGATAAAAAATATACAGAGAATATCATTTATAATAAGCTGCTATCGGATAAATTAGAAGCGAAGCTCGGATATATATATGAAAATGTCGTGGCACAAATGTTAGTTGCCAGGGGAAACAACCTGTTTTATTACACGATGGAAAGCGATACATCGAATCATCTGTATGAGATAGACTTTTTGTTGTCAAAAGGGGATAAAATTAATCCGATCGAAGTGAAGTCTGGAAATTACAGAGGGCATAAGTCGTTAGATATGTTTTGCGATAAGTATAGCAGCCGTATCAGAGACAAATATGTGGTTCATACGAAAGATTATAAATGGGAGAATGGCATCCATTATCTGCCGGTATATATGATCCCATTTTTGTAAAATCCTTACCATTTATGCTAAAAAAAAAGCACAGATTATGCAATTTTTCTCCATAAAAGAATTCTTATGTTAGGATTAAGACAAGTAAAGCGGAACATAAATGCAGAAAGTTATTCCGAAACTGCAAGGAAGAGCTCCGCAGTCCAGAGAGAAAGGGATTAATATTATGGAGAAAATCAAAGGCTTATGGCTTGGATTTGCAGAGAAGCATCCGGGCGCATCAAAATGGATTCGTGAAGGTGGTTTATTCGTTATTGTAAGTAACCTTATCACAGTACTGAAATATTTTATGTTACTGTTTTTACCACTTGCATTCGCAGGGCTTCCAAAAGTTGATTTCGGATTCCCGGGAATCGATATTACTTTATTCGGAGAGACATTCAAATGGAACATTATCGGCTATGACGCTGCACATGGAGGACTGCCATACTTCTGTGCATACATGATTGCAATGGTAGTTGGTGAGTGTATCAATTTCCCAATCCAGAGAAGCTTCGTATTCCGCAGCAAAGGGAACATTTGGTATCAGGGAATGTGGTATCTGATTGCATTCTGTATCGTAACCTGTATCGTAAACTCTATCAACTGTATCTGGGTTGCTGTTGCAGGAATGTTTGTACCGGACTGGCTCTACAACATCGGAACAACCGTATTAAATGGTGGTGTATCCATGGTGGTATTCTTCTTTGTTAATAAAATCATCTTCCCGGAAGGGGAAGCAAAAAAAGCGGAAGCTTAATTTAAAAATAGCAATTGTAGAGAGCGAACGCAAAGAAAACAGATGTAAAAGTGATAGGACTTCTTTACATCAATGTAAAATTTATGTAAAATAGTAAATACAAAAAAGAGCAGAACTGCGATCATATCTGAAGTAGTTTTGCTCTTTATTTTTACTGGAAAATATGAGGCGATGGGAGACAGTGTATTTTTCGGGGAATAGCAAAGGAGAGAAAAATATGAGAAAAAACTGGGCAGCATTATACTCACAGGCATGTTATGCCTGACAACTTTTGCAGGAACACAGACTGTTTCCGCTGAGACAGCAGATTCCGCAAAACAGGTGGATATTGTATTCACACATGATACACATTCCCACCTCAACACATTTACGACCATTGGTAGATGAAGCGGAAAAGAAGTGGGAGGATTTGCGAGAATCAACACCTTGATCTAGGAGCAGAAAGCGAAAAATCCTGACACGCTGGTGATTGATGGCGGTGATTTTTCCATGGGAACCCTGATCCAGACTGTTTTTGAGACGCAGGCGGCAGAAATCCGTATGTTAGGCTATATGGGATGCGATGTGACCACACTCGGAAACCACGAATTCGATTACCGCTCCAAAGGACTTGCAAATATGTTGAACAGTGCGACGGAGTCCGGGGATAATCTTCCGGCACTGGTTGTCTGCAATGTGGATTGGGAATCCATGGAGGCAAAGCAGGCTTAAGTGAGGACAACAGCTGATCAGAGACGCATTTGATGAGTACGGGGTCAGTGACTATGTTGTATTGGAAAAAGGGGATACAGACATAGCTGTCGTAGGCGTTTTTGGTAAAGATGCACTTGCCTGTGCGCCGACCTGTGAACTCTTATTCAAAGATCCAGTCGAGGCGGTAAAAGAAACGGTCGAAGAGATCAGGGAGAACGAGGATGTTGATATGATCGTCTGCGTTTCCCACAGCGGAACCTGGGAGGACGAGAGTAAATCAGAGGATGAAAATCTGGCAAAGGCAGTGCCGGATCTCGATCTGATCTTAAGCGGTCACACACATACAACACTGGAAGAGCCAATAGTCCATGGAGATACCTATGTGGTATCCTGCGGTGAATATGGTAAGAATCTCGGCGAACTTTCCATGACACAGAAAGCAGATGGACGCTGGGAGATGACTTCTTACGAAATTGTGCCGGTCACAACAGACATTGATCAGGATGCAGAGACACAGAACGCCATTGATCAGTTTATGGATACTGTGGACACCGACTATCTGGCACAGTTTGGCTATACCAAGGATCAGGTGTTAGCGGAAAATGACGTGGATTTCTCCACACAGAAAGATCTGGAAAATATCCATGAAGAACACAATCTTGGTGATATTATGTCAGACGCCTATGTGTATGCGGTGGAAAATGCACCGATTATGACGGTGTTCCGGTGGATGTTGCAGTCGTTCCAAGTGGCACTGTCCGTGACACCTATGCAAAAGGCGATATTACCGTGGAGCAGGTATTTAATTCATTTTCCCTCGGAATCGGGGCAGACGGAGTGCCTGGATATCCGCTCATCAGTGTGTATCTGACGGGAAAAGAGTTAAAGACGGCAGCAGAGATCGATGCATCCGTTTCTGATTTTTATGACAACGGCGAGATTATATTGCAGCGGACTTGATTTTACTTACAATCCAAACCGCATGATCTTAAATAAAGTGACAGATGTGTATTTGGACGATGG